>Ga0307511_10007193_pt1 | contig 11218 bp, 21 predicted proteins | sample 13_EM_MG_FD_200266 | JGI IMG/M metagenome (GOLD analysis project Ga0307511, IMG submission 200266) | Populus trichocarpa ectomycorrhiza microbial communities from riparian zone in the Pacific Northwest, United States - 13_EM | ecosystem: Host-associated > Plants > Roots > Unclassified | place...
TCAAACAACCAGGGAGAGCGGTGCCTGGGAACCCAACCGAACATGTTTACGCCCTGAGATCCGAATTCATATTCCAGACCCCAGCCGAATGCATTAGGTACTAGACCTCCCGCAAAGGTACTGACTTGTGCGCGGACTGAAGGGATCGTGCTCACGGAAGATACGCTTTCCATAGGATAACCCAATATCAAGTTCCCTCGGGGCGCGACCTCCCCGTTCGCCGTACGCATGGTGACAGATGGGCCAAGTATTATCTCCCCCGCTGCTTTGATAAGACTTGGAGAGGTTCCATCGAGTCACGGGTACGAGGGGATGAACGCGGCTAATGTTGCCTGGGGCGCCTTTTGGTGCACCGGATGTCGGGTGGGGTGTAAAACCGGTGATGGGGCAGGGGTAAGATCGGTTTTGGGGGCGATCGAAGAGGAGCGGGCATGAGATGGCGCTGGAAGTGAACAGAGTGAGACGACCGAAGGTACACAGGAAGGCGGAGAGGTGAAAACGGGTGGTATGAAACCACAGTTCCCCGATCGGCGCTATAAGTGAGAGCGGCTTTGAGCTCAAGTTTGATGCGCTTTGTTGGAAACCGTGACGGTGCCCATGTTTGGAGGATAGCACGCAAAAGGCTGAAAGAACCCAGGCAAGGGAGGGAGGAGTCAGAGGGAGCGCGAAATGTAGGCCTACCATCCGGAAGCCGGGTTCCCTCCTCACCGTAAACTCAAGTTAGGGTGGTTTTGGAGAGAGGGCGCAGGAAGCTGTGAGCCAATGGGGGTGAAGGGGGAGGGAATGAGGGGTTGTAGTTTGCCAGAGACTGGCCCTCGGCGAGCCTTTTTAAATACAAAGTCTCATCCCGAGTCTTCTGCCACAGTCGTGATTCTGAAATCACGGAATCTGTTTGCACAAACGTGACCATCTGTGCCACCCTTGTGCATGCCTGGAGTGATGTGTGGCGTTGGGGGTGACGTTACCGTCAATGTCTAGAAGACTCGCCCGGACAAAGGTGAACACGAGATGGTAGGTCGAGGATGGCGGAATCTCTGTCCTTATCCGGGCGAATGCCCACTGACCCTGTTACACACAGACCTACCCCCACCACTGCCCATGGCTGGTGGAAGTCTGGAGGTAGATCAGTATGGTCTTGTTAATAGGTGGCCACACTTCAAGTCATTAATCCCAAGGCGGACGTGGGAACCCCATAGGGTAAGATGGTCGATTCTCCTGGAAAGGTTCTACACATTCGAATTGGGAAACGTGACTGAACCCAAATCGAATGCGTGGGGATCATGGTGATCCATAATCGGGACCAGGGAGGGGCAAACCGCCACAGTATGACCTGCGGCTTAACGCAATCCAGGGAAACGAGGCGGCGCCACTAGGAGATAGCAAGCACGGGACGGCTTCGAACGGTATCATTGGGCGAGAGCCGAATTTGAGAGGGGGGGGAGGCCAATGCATAGAATCGTGGCTTGTGTGATAACGCGCAAGCAAGCTCTGGTATTGTAGAATGCAAGGCAGATGGCTTAAGCAATAACAAGATACGATGCGGTATTATACAATGGTGGTTCGCGATTAAAATCGACCACCGATAACGGCGATCACCTTTTCGTACACGGTGAAGACGATCCCACCCGAGAGCTAGAGTAATTTCAGGAAGGCGATGCATGGAATATCCGAGGTTGCTTACCACAAGCCTTATGAGTCTAGGTGTCGTCCCGGTCCAAAACCTCAACACCCCCTCTTCCGTGAATATCCTATAACCACAATGGAAAGAGTTTCGATACTGCGATCTAGCTTCTAACGACTGCATGCGAGTCTTGATCACGCTGCGAGCGATCAGAAAACGGAAGGCGCAAATGTGAGACAATGTCAACTTACTCAAGCGGCATGGTAGTGTAAACGGTCACCAGGCCAGCGACGCCGCCAATCCCAAAGGTGACCACTGTAGGCAGTTCCTGGCCGCCTCTAATGGCACCTTGGCAGAATTGCTTAAGGGTGGAATAGGTAGTGAACCGTACGGCGGAGTTGGCGCCTTGCCGCATCATCTGAAGCCACCCCATGAGTAAATTGGTCGAAAGCCACTCGAACAGGGCATACCACGGGGAACAGTCCACGGTAAATTCCTCGCAAACCTTCGGCCTTCACGATCTCCTTAGTTCCGTGGATCAATCCACGGTATTTAGGTACTGGCTGCTTTGCGTCGTCTATCAGCTTTGTCCTGTGCGCGAAATTTTGAGTTACAAGTGTCAATCCAATGACATAGGTCGCACTTTATCGTTTCTGACGGCGTGACGGCAAAGATCGCCTCCGTCATCCCAGCTCCTAGCCCAGCTACGTGTATTGAGGGTATGAGCGAGGCAAATGAGTGTTCTCCGAAGGATTTCTTACCAACAAGACTGCGTGGAGCGCTGACTTTCCCCTGGAAGTATGTGTTAGTGTTGGCCACCTTCACGAGCGCAACCTCCGGCACACCTCAGAATCCGCTAGCATCCCTTTAAACCGATCATAGCTGACGAATCTAACGCCGGCCTTTACAGAGTTCCCCACGACGAGTGCAGTACAACCGGAATAGAGTCCGATGATTCCCTTGGTTTTCAGCGTCGTCCGGATGATAGACATCGGGCTTTCCCTCTGCGTGGTCCATGTTAACTCTGTGCAGCACCATAGAACAAGATGAGCGATGTTGGACTCGCCTTGCCCCCGAACTGGGATCGCGTTTTCACGAATTCCGTTGGGTAAGTAACAAAGCTACGCTTGGTTCGCGTTGAGTTGCGCAGGAGGGATAAGGAGCGACCGAGGACGCTTACGCCTCGATACCTCCAGCGGTCGCGCCGGCAATCAACGAATGTAACGGTTTCTCGGTCTTGGGGGCCATAGGGATGGGGGTGAGAGGAACACCAATCGACCTCGCGGTTGACGCGACACGTTTCGGCATTTTCCGATGTGTCTTTTCTCAGGGATTGAGGGATAGCAAGGCTCCTAATAAATACACGTATATTTCTTTCGTTCTTTTCGATTGTCAGGGGTTCCGGACGGGTACAGCCAGGTACATAAATAACATGAGAGTCAGACGACAAGATTTAGGAAGGCGGCCCGGGCCTGGGGTGCCTTTTCAACAAAACATCCTCATCCAATAATGGGAGAGAGCAAGGAACGAGCGAAATGGATAATAACACGGACGATAGCCATCACGTCGATGACGTATCCACCATCTTCCAATGGTCGGTCCCCACGAAAGTGAAGTGGTCTCTTGCGATCCTCTGCGGAAATCTCGCCCTTGATACTCGCCCATTTTTCCATCACCTCCGGAGCAGTGGGGAGCACACCGTCAGGAGACCCTTTCACCATCGAATGGATGAGGGGCCAGAGGAATTCAAAGTTTGCGAACCGCTGCGGTGGTGTTGTGAGAACTCATCTTAATGTGGTACCCTGTTTACCACGCACCTCGAAGAACTCTTTCTCAAGGAGCGCACCCATGGCAGAGATATCGACCTTGAAAGCCGCGAGCTCAGGAGGAGGAGAGGCTCCCGAAGGTGTGGCCTGTGGTTCGATTGGATCCACCCCGACCACGTCGGACGAGATGAGAACGGAAACATCGAAGCTCGTGTAGTAGTACTTGGGAATGGCCTCGGATCGAGGGAGTGGCTTGACGACACGGGAATAGTCTGGGAGGAGGTCTCGTTGAATGGGATGGAATCCGTCTGGGTACATCTTGGACGCGTCCATCAGGAAATGACGACGATTGATGTCACTTTGGTGGAGTCAGAGGGTGGTAGGAAATGGCGGGGAAGGGGGCTTACCCATGAACTACGTCGTGCTCGTGAAGGTACACCAGACCCTGGAAGCGTTTTCAATACGGAAAGATGGGTGGTAATCATCAGGCAGAACGCACCTCAAGAATCTGGTCAATGAAATCGCAAACTTCCCCGGTGTGGTTAAATGGGGGGTCGTTGACGGCCCGCAAGAATGGCATCACCACGAAAGAGTAGTTGTCATCGTTTGGATCGACGAACATGTGGAAGATGGGGACACTAGGGTTCTCGACGTCCCGGGCCAGCGGGGAGGTTGGGTAGCTTAGGCGCTGGAATATCTGCATCTCCTCACGACCGGCAAAGATGCGCTTGATCCAGACGAGCTTGCCATCCGAGATCCTCGTTGCATCGACAGCATCAGCCTTGCACTGAGGGAGAATATTAAGACCCCACGATAAGCACCGGACGAAAACAGGAGCTCACCCGAAGTATTTCACCATCCTCGCACTGTGTCGCATTCCCACCCGGGCCTGCCCAGGACGGCTGCCACCCGGGGCGCAAACGAGGGCGAAGCTGAAACCCTTGCCCGAGAAGAGTATCGTAACGTTCCATCCAGGCTTTCTCCTGTGGTAACAACTCCGTGCGACGATCGTTAAACCACTCCACCTTTCTGTGTCTTTCATCTTCCTCTTCGGTGCGGGGCAACACAGCGGGCTCAAGTATGGTGGTTCCCGGCCCCGCCTCAGGGTCGGCAACTGGACCAGGAACGGTTACTTGACCGGGGTCGTCTGTTGGACTGGGATCGTTGGTTCGGCTGTCTGGAATCTTTGTGGACATGACGGAGGGGGTGTTGGGGGGTATGAGGAAAAGGACGAACCGCTTTTATATCCGCGAATCGCGGTGCGCGTGACACCCGTGGGTGGACACTTGAATATCCGTAAATTGCCAAAATTTGAACCAAAACACGCTGCATTTGAAACACAAACGGCGAGGGTTGGCCGTGCGACCCGAGGGTTATTACCCTTTAATCCTTTGGCCAAATTCGGAGCAAAGAACTCTTTGAAATGGGTGGCCCGAATGCTAAGCGAGGAAACCCTTGGTTAGATCAGTGACCGAGGAGGGGCGACCGTGACCCTAATATTCGATCTCTGCAGCCTGTTGCCCGTGGCCCGTTCCGTTGTCGTACGGCGATGGGCTCACTTTCACTTGTGCCTGACTGAAAATCCGGTCGCCTCTGTACGATCGAGACCCGATAACCCGAAAGTAGTGAGGGTGTGGGATAGTAGGACCGAGCAGAGGCTCTCAAGTGGGCGCTGAAAGTGCGTTTGACGGCATTCTACACGTGGGATCGACGTGGTCCTCGAAAGGGAGTGCCGTGGTCTATCCATTGGACTCGGATGCTATAACTCTCCTCGGCTGGTGACATGGCTTAACTTAACTCCATTGGCTGAGAAACGGCGGTGGCACGGGGGGTAGAGGAGGGGTCATACGAGTCCGCTGGCAACCACGCCCCGTGAGCGTGACTTGTGTGACACGGCGTCTGGCGCTTTCCGCCTGGCCCACACAACACGTCCCACACAAACCGTGTTGACCGATTGTTGAACTCTATGACCGTGTTGCGGGATGGCCACCGCCGCAGAAACCACATGGCCATCGAGGTTTACCAGTTCACCGGCCTACAGTGGGACACGGTCTTCTGATCGCACGCCCTAAGTTATCGACATACCAACGACCGAGGACCATGGACCAGAGGCAGTTGTCTAGTTGACGGGATGTCGCCGCACGAGCCTGCCCGCGTCGACTTTTACCCGTAGCCCATCAGTAGCTGGTCGTCCTGGGTAATGCGGCTGAGGTCAGTTCTCACCTGAGCCCACTTCCTGGAGTTTCCTAGTTAGCGATCTCCGCGGAAGCCTTCGGGGCTAGCGTTCCCAAACGGCGTTACCTTTGGCTCACTCCATTGCCCTCCACGGCCCGGCAGTTGAGAGCCACGACCCAGTGTTCATGAGCCACGGCCCCTTCAGGTCGGCGGAATGGTCTGTTCCATTCATGCTGCTGCATATAATAACTTTTATTCTTTCGTCCTTTCCCTTCACCCGCCTCCATCGTCACAACCATGGTCAGCCCCCTCGAAATTGCCTGCTTCTCATCCGCTACCGCCGCGCTCGCCTACCTTGCGTACAAGTTCACCGACGGACAGGTCACGCTCCCAATCGAAGTTGAAGGCAAGGTGGTCTACGCGCCGAAGGCTCTGTTTGAAATCATGTTCGATTTGAGCGAGTTCAGTGTTGGCTACAACGACACGATGAGCAAAATCCACGAGGGACCACCTCTACCTGAAGATCAGTATGCACCGGTTGTGCTAGCGGACAGAAAGTGCCAGACGTGCGTTCCTTTCACTTGGTTGATTGTTTCTGGAGGGACTCGTGGGGTTGACATGAATTACAGCGTTCGCGAAGGATTCAACGAGTTGTATGACCGAGTCACCACTACCTGTGCAAAGGGCGAAGAAGTCGAAGAAGATTTCACGGCCTACCGCGAGGAACAGAAAGTGAAGATCCACGAGATTCAGGTGAGTCGGTGCTGACTTGATGTGCAATTTCTGCGAGGGCCTGAGTGATTATTCTAGGAACTCCTGAAGGATCACTTGACACCGGCATGAGCTTCTTGTCGAGCCATCTGAGTCGGACCTTCCTCAATCTTGGTTGTCACAACGTTCCTTCCGTTTTTGTACCAGCCTTTTATCTGCCTATTGGCTGTGGTAGGGACGCCGTACCTAATTATCAGTACGAACATTGGAAGCACTCTCGGGTTTCTACGAACCATTCGAGTTGTACGTTGTTCGATCGCATTTCCTCGCAGGGTATGCGCCGTACGCCGGCGCAGCAGAAGACTCGGCAGTACCGGTGGAAGACTAGGGTCGGTGACTAGCTACCCGAGGTGAGGGCAATATTATGACAAGGACTCAAGAAGTGTGGTGAGTTTCTCGTAGGCTGAGTCCTCTGTGCCTAGCTTGAGGTATGAAAGGATATGAATACGCGGCCCTATGTTGTTTGGACGGCAAACGTACGAGTTGGACCAACAAACATCGAGGAAACGTTGTAGCGCATCTGCGTGTAGATCTGAGATTCGTTCCACACGAGATACTTGCCCTTCGTGTGCCATGAACGCGAAAATCGGTTTTGTTCTGTGCATATCGAATACCCACGGGAGTTGTCCGTATGCCGCAAAAAGTGAAGTGTACGGAATTCCATATTGCCTCGCCGATGGTTCGCTGAACGGGATTCGTGAAACGAACACAGGATGTATGTAGATTGACGTACGTTTTAATCTGAATCGGACCTGAGCTGATTAAGCTAAATGAGGAGATCAAGTACCCATCAGGTCCCCCCTCGTAAAGCCACGACTTGTTTTAACGACATGACACCCTTTGACCTACTGGCCAGGTAACGCAATTTTGGTGGAGCTCCATGCTGATCCCATGAAAAGGGAACCTATAGCATTATCTATAAATGCGAGCAACCCCACGCACGCCCGCACCTTGTAACGCTCGTAGTCTCCCTTTGAATTCAGCGGCACGCGCAAATTTCACGGCGACATTACCATGCTTCAAATCGCGAGCACGGAAAAGGTGGGCTGGGAAATTCGATGTAAAAAGGAACCACGCTGGAAAATGATACAACATTTACCGTTCGTCGTAGATAGAATTGGCCCTGTTAGGAGGATCCATCTGTCGCCAGCGTCCTCGGTGTTTGGCCACACCAGAGGAATCAGAGACCGGCTTCTCGTCTCCAAATATACCCCGAAGTCGCTAGACTCGGACGGTTCCACGGGCGTAAGCGAGGCTGGATGGATCTTGGATGGGGTCTTAGTAGCGGCACTCGGTGGTGGTGGGGATTGAGCAACATTGAATACCGACAGCGAACACATACCTGTTTTGTTTGCCCTGCCAAAAAACAGGCGCGAGGCAAGTGGTTCGGTAGGGCGCCCATAAGAAGCTATGCACTGGCACGCCATACACGTTGAATGGCTGGGCATGCGTGTGAACTCACGCACCAGAAATAGGACGAGGTGTCCATGTATAAGAGAGAGGGATGAGCGTGGTTCATGCACCCCACTTATCATACCCACAACGTTGACCGCCCCCATTGGTCAGAGCCTGGGCGGGAAAACTAAAAACGGCAAGGCAGGCACTCCCTGGACAAGAGGGGTGATTCCCGCCTGGCACGAAACCCATGGGCATCGCCTGGAAGTCCAGATGTGACGCTGTCCGCCAAGCTTGGATAATAAATCGTCCACCTAGCCAGGGAGTGGCCAGCTGGTAATCGTGAGTCAGAATAGCTGCTGACGGCCAAGATGGATGCCCGACTCACAGGGTGGGCCCAAGCGAGCCACACGAGACAACACACCCACCGACCGTCACAACTTGCAAGTTCCAACCTTTGAACCACACTACACTTCGCCCTATTACATCTCCCCCGTGTAGCAACGGCGAACACATCGGCGGGTTGCGGAGCGATTCCGGGCGGGCGGCGACTCAATCTTGGGAGAAACGTGTCCGAGGAATCTCCCACGATCAAAACAGTGTTTTGCATTGTATTCTCCGTCATCCGCCTGAGTCGCCACTTCTCGGAAGGCCCATCCATCGGGAAAACTTGTATCTACCACCAAGCTTTCGCGGGGACCACTCCATCCTGGTAGAACAATCGCTGCTCGCTGCAAGGACCTCAAGAGTGCTGCCACGACAAAGGTGCGAGGATAGGCTCAGATTGATCCCTCTTGTCAACCCCATTGTCCCCTTCTTGTCGGTGGTGGGCGCGTCCACCCACAGCGGTCTGCACCATGTTTTGTATGTGTGGGGCCGCCAGTTTTCAGTGTCGAGTTGCACATGGTGACCATGGCGGCGTGGCGGTCCAGGCCGTGTTTTCGCCCGACCTTCGGGACGTTCTCGCATAATGGCGTTACAAGTTATCCGGTGAGGCTTTGGCCTTGGCGGACTCATAAGGACGCAGTCGGCTTGACTAACCACGCGAGGCGACCATGGCTTAACGACTGGACGGCCTTTGTCCACAGCCTCCCGGTTACGGGCACGGACCACCCGTGCTCATACATATAGCAGCACTTCCATCCTTTCACCCAGCACCATTCGTCCCCGCCCCCTTCAGTTACCTCCTCTTACGGCCGCAACCACCTCAGTCCAGATCGCCCGTCCACAACCCACCATGGAAGCCCACTCATCCTACGAAACTAACTACACAAAGTTCGTGATCCCCGTGATCAAAGTCAACGGGAAGAATGTCGAGGGAGATGGAATCGCCGAAGGGTACGTTTCTTTCGCTCACAGGGTCAGGAGCTGCTTAAAAGACGCACGGTGTTGACGTGGCTTATAGTGTCCGGAATAAGTACTCTCCATTGTGCCATGAAGTTATCACCGCCTGCGACAGTGGCAAGACGCTTGAGGAGGGTCTCCAATCATACCGCGAACACCAACAGGCCAAGATAGACGAATTACAGGTTAGTCGATCCGAACTTGATGTCGACCTTCTGCGAAGTTCTGAACGACCGCGTCAGGATCTCATGAAAGATTGCTCGCTTATGGATTGCGATTGACATACCCCGTCATTCGACTCACCCACATCCTCGAAGCCAGCTCATTTTACTCTACCCCGCGGACTTCTATCGGACTTTGTGTAGAAACCACAGTTTATCATAGTTTATCGTAATACTAGACTTCATCACATGAGACCCATTTTTCCCCAGCCACAATTGCGAGGCGCCACACATCCTGTCTGCGACTACCACACTCCTCTGGGGGGGGGGTCGGTCTTGGAGATTCTGTCCTCTCCAACCTCTTTCTGGACCACGCCGCCCGGCTCCAGCCGTTCGGAGGGCCAAGCAACACGGTCACGGGGCACAGCAACCCATTGGCAAACCTCTTGCACTTCGTCTCTGCCTGGCCCAGCCCCCATCCTGGAACTCTCGACGGAAATCATGCGAGGAGTTCATTCCCTTGAGGTTTTTTATCACGACCTAGCTGGGTCGCCTCGTTACACCTTGGCGCGTTCTTTCACGGGCGCCACCGGCTTTGTTGCCGACGCGTTGCCGCAATGGCCCAAAGGTTGAGAGCCGTGACTCCAAAGCCCATGGTTCACGGCCTCCTGGTATTTGGCCAATGGGCCACCCGCATGCATCCATAAATGCCACCTAGCGTCGTCTCGTTCCAGTACCCACCCCCATCTCTAGCCTCAGTCATGGACGCGTTCGACATCGCTTGGTTTTCATCTGCGTTCGCGTTCGCGTATCTAGTCTACGCCTTCGAGCCTTTCGAGCCCCCAGAGGGCCCGATTGGACCCCTGATCCCTATCAAAGCTAACGGGAAAGACATTCGCGTACCGCCGGCGTTTGTCGATGTCATATCCGACATCTCGAAATTCGCGACCAACTTCGAGCTCGCTTTGAAGAAGGCTGTACCAGGACTGAAGTCAAGTAGTGGAACGCTGTGGACCGCACGGATCGTTCGCGGCAAAAAGCCCGAGTTGGAGAAGGCTCTTCAAGGGATGGACAAGTACGTTCTGTTCTTTTCTAAGACGGGTGAGGTGCTGACCTTCGACCTCGTAGCCTCCGACGTGATCACTCTGCTCTAATCGACCGCGCCATCGAGGCTTATGATCGTGGTGCGGATATTGGGGAGGATCTCAATGGTTACCGCAAGAAACAGCGAGTGAAGATGGACGAGGTACAGGTAAGTCTGGTCCGGTTCGCCGTAGATGCACTATAGTGTACTGAATGGATTTGGCTACCAGGAGCTTATGAAGGAGTATTGGCCCGCCAGTTCGTCGTGGACCCTCTTGTAGCATTTAACAGGGAACGGGCTTCCCTTAACTTATTTCGACCACCCCCAGACGACAGGCTCGCTCACCGCGCGGGTTGTTCTCTACGTCGATTCCTAGACAGTTTGCGATTTACCATAGGATGTTACATGACAATCACCACGTCAATGCGGCTTGCGATCCCGCCTCAATATTTGATCCTCAACCACGCACATTTGGTCTCACCTGTATTTGAAGCTTGAAGCTTGATCGCCGAGGCAAATTATGGTTCGTCACGGCCTTAGATAGCAAACGCAGAAAGCGGGTGTTCGATGGCTTAGAAGAAACGACAGAGTAACGAGAATGGAAACTACGCACTGTACGGTGCAGAATATCCTTTCAAACGCGTGCAATCTCGAATCTACGAGTTGAGACAGCTCTGTTTGTTGTAAGTGGCTCCAGTGGGGTGATCCTGGTACGCTCGAACAAGTCAGTGAAGCTTTGGGAGACCCTCGACTCGGAGGTCGATTTGGTCGCTTATGGAACCTTCGTAAGGTAGCGCGGGTTTTTCTGACCTGCCGCGCGGAACCGTGAGCTTCGCGTATGGCTCAACATGAGCGACGTTCGTGGAGTGGCGGTTTGTGAGCGTCTGGATAGAATATCGCA
>Ga0307511_10007195_pt1 | contig 11217 bp, 8 predicted proteins | sample 13_EM_MG_FD_200266 | JGI IMG/M metagenome (GOLD analysis project Ga0307511, IMG submission 200266) | Populus trichocarpa ectomycorrhiza microbial communities from riparian zone in the Pacific Northwest, United States - 13_EM | ecosystem: Host-associated > Plants > Roots > Unclassified | place...
TGATCCGGGAGCGGGCGAAGACGACCCCCGAGGGGGAGTGGATCCGTACCACCACCAACTGGCAGGAGCTGAACCTGGCCGAGCGGCGCATGCCCACCGCCGCCGAACTCGATCAGGCCACCGACCGCCACCCGGTCCTGGTCAAGCGTGGCGGCCACAACGACGTCGTCAACAGCTACGCGCTGCGCCTGGCGGGCATCACCGAGGACACCCCCGTACCGCCGGGCGGCGTCATCGGCCGCGACGCCGACGGCCGGCTCAACGGGCGGCTGATCGACAACGCCATGGGACTGGTGGAGCGCCTCGTCCCCGCGGAGGACCGGGCCCGGCAGATCGAAGGGCTGCGCATGGCCAGCGGTCAGTACGCCGCCGCCGGGATCGGCACGGTCCGGGACTGCATGGTCTCTCCCGAGCACTACGCGACCCTGCTGGCCGCCCGCGAGGCGGGCGCGCTCAACACCCGGGTACGCGCGCTGATCTCGTCGTTCGGCCGGACCAGCACGACCGAGATCGAGGACCTGCTCGACACCATGGAGGACTGGCGCTACAGCGCCGACCCGTGGCTGCGGGTGTGGGGCGTGAAGTTCGCCCTCGACGGCGGGCTCGAAGGCGGGGCGACCGAGGAGCCGTACGCCTGTGACCACGCGTTCTCCGGGACACTGATCTGGGAGCCGGACCGCCTGGTGGAGGCCGTCGAGGCCGTGGTCCGGCGCGGCTGGCGGGTCGGCACCCACGCCTACGGCGACCGCGCGGTCCGCACACTCCTGGACGTCTATGAGCGGGTCCTTGCCCGCAACCCCGGACTGCCCGCCGGCACGCTGGTCATGGAGCACGGCGGTCTCGCCGGCCCCGAACAGTGCGCCCGCGCCGTCGAGTTGGGCATCCCCGTCACCATCCAGCAACCGCTGCTGCACGACACCGCCGAGGTCGAGGAGGGCTTCTGGGGCCCGGAGCGTGTCGCCCGCCTCTTCCCCGCCCGCGGCTGGATCGACCTGGGCGCCCAGGTCAGCGCCGGATCGGACTTCCCTGTCGGCCAGTTCGGCGCCATGCGCTCCGTCTGGGGCATGATCACCCGCCAGACCGTCATCGGCCCCAAGGGCCCCGAGCACGCCATCACCTACGACGAGGCCCTCACCCTGCACACCGCCAACGCGGCGCTGCTGCTGGGCGACCAGAACCTGCGCGGCACGCTGAGTCCGGGCCGCCTGGCGGACCTCACCGTCTGGGAGCAGGATCCCGCCCGCTGCCCGAGCGACGCCCTGCGCGACCTGAACCCCCTGCACACGTTCGTGGGCGGCGGTCTCGTCACCCGGTCGGCATCGTCCTGATCGCGGCGATGTCGAATTGGAGCCGTACCTTCTCGCTCACCATCGCACCGCCCTCGGCCAGCCGGGAGTTGTAGGTCAGGCCCCAGTCGGAACGGTCGATCGTGGTGGTGCCGTCGAAGCCGACCCGTTCGACGCCGAACGGGTCGGTGACATGTCCGATGTAGGTGAGTTCCAGGACGACGGGACGGGTGGTGTCCTTGATGGTGAGGTCACCGAGCATCCGGTAGACATCGTTGCCGGCCATTTGCACGGCCGTGCTGGCGAAACGCATACGCGGGTAGGTCGCGGAGTCCAGGAAGTCGCGGCCCACCAAGTGGGCGTCGCGCTGTTCCACACCGGTGTCGACACTGCCCGTGGAGACCACGATCTCCGCCCGCGAACGGGCCGGGTTGCGGCCGTCGAAGGAGAGCCGGCTTTTGTATTCGGCGAACGACCCGCGCACGGTCGTCACCATGGCGTGCCGGACGGAGAAACCGATCCGGCTGTGCGCGGGGTCGATCATCCACTCTCCGGTCAGCGCCGCCAGGGCGGGATCGGGCAGGCCGGAGGGGGTGAACGCCGGTGGGGCGGCGGGACGTTGCGGAGCTGTGGGGGATGCCGGGCGGCGGAGGGGCGCAGCACGGTTGAACAGGTTCATGCTTCACGTAGTTACTGCACGGGTGATATCGCCGCAACCCTTCATGGCGAATCGACAGCAGCGCGAATCGGCACTGACACGCTTAAATACCGCCACCTCGTCGGCCGTTCCACATTTCCCACACATATTCGCCACCCGAAAGACGACGACCGTCAATTCGGCGCACCGTTCAGCGCACTGTTCAGCGCATCGGGAAACCGAACGAATAGCCCTGCTGCTTCAGCCACGGCAGGATCTCGCGCAGCGCGGCCACGGTCTCGGAGCGGTCGCCGCCCGCGTCGTGGAACAGGATGGTCGGCCCGTTGGGCAGTTCGCTCTTGACGGTGGTCACGATGGCGCCGGTGCCGGGGAGTTCGAAGTCCTTGGAGTCGACGTTCCACCCCAGCGGGCGCATGCCCTGTGCGGCGGCGAGATGCCGACTGTACGGCGTGAACGCACCGCCCGGCGCCCGGTAGTACAGCGGCCGTACGCCCCCGGAGGCCTTGGTGATCATGGCGGCGGCGTTCAGGATCTCCTGCTTCTGGTAGGACTCGGACTTCTTGTCCATGGTGGTGTCGTGCGACACCGAGTGGTCGCACAGTCGGTGCCCGGCCGCCACCACCGCCTTGACCAGGTCCGGGTGGGCCTCGGCCTGCGGGCCCACCATGCAGAAGGTGGCCTTCACGCCGTACTCCCGCAGCACTTGGAGCACCTGCGGTGTCCAGGTCGGGTCCGGCCCGTCGTCGATGGTGATGTTGACGCCCCGCGCGCCCTTGTCGGAGGCGTGCACGATCTCCGCCGACACGGCCGCCACCCGGGCCGGGGCCCAACTGGAGGTGCCGGGACGCGCATTGGTTCCGCCCCGCTGCGCGTCGACCACACCGGCCTGCGCGGTCCACACGGAAGTGGCCGCCGCCACCGCCGTCACACCGACCGCTGCCGCGAGTACCCGGCCGTACCAACCCCGCCCGCCATGACGCGCCATGTCCGCCCTGTTCCCTGTCCTGTTGTCCGCTTCCGTGCATTCGTCAGGACGGTATAAACGAGCGGAGGGATCCCGCTGTTACGGATTACGGACAATTTTCCGGGAGTTCGAGGTCGGTGGAGCGCGATCCCGGTCGGCGCAGGGCGAGTCGGCCGCGGAAGTTCTCCGGGACCGGGGCGAAGCGCAGCGCCATCGTGAGGTCCTCCGGGCGGTCGACACTCAGGTGGTACCGGTTGCACAACAGGTGGCACAGGCCCATGAGTTGGACGGTGCCGATGTTCGCGCCGACGCACTTCTTGGGCGCCCAGCCGAACGGCACATAGCAGTTGCGGTCGGCCGGTCCGTGCGGCGCGCCGGGCAGGAAACGGTCGGGGTCGAAGACGTCGGGTTGCTTCCAGACGCGTTCGTCACGGTGGATCAGGTGCGGGCTCAGCAGATACCAGTCGCCGGGCTCCAGCCGGGTCTTGCCGAAGTCGAAGAGGTGGTTGTTGTGCCGGACCAGCAGCAGCGGCGGACTCCACAGCCGCAGCACCTCCTTGACGAACCGGTGGGTCACCGGAGCCGCGTGCGTGGGCGCCGTAAGGAACTCCACCGGGTCCACCGCGCACAGCTCTTCGGTCAGCCGGCGCTGCCACTCGGGGTTCCGGACGAACTCGTACAGCAGACTCGCGGCGGCGGTGCCCGGCGGGCCGCCGATCGCGGTGAGGACGGTGGTCACCACGTCCAGCGCGCGGTCCATGCCGAGTTGGGGCAGCAGGTCGACGAAGGGATCGGCGAGATCCTGCTCCCGCCTCCGCTTGCCGCGCGCGCGTTGCCGCAGCACCCGGCGCACGACCAGCCCGGACCGCAACTGCACGGCGACGAACCGCAGGTGGTGCCGCACCCCGCCCGGCGCGGGCGCGACGAGCCGCAGCAGCTTCATCTCCAGGTCCCGGCGTACGAGATCGGCCTCGCCGGCGGTGAGGCCGGACAACGCGACCGGCAGCATGGACCGCAGCGCCACGTCCTGGGTGAGCATCACCAGGTCCACGTCCTCGCCCAGCCGCTCGTCGATGATCCGCTCCATGCGGTCGATCAGGTCACCGTGGTGCTCCGCGGTGGCAAGCGTGTGCAACTGGGTGAGCCAGGCGGAACGGACCTGGCTCCACCGCACCTCGGGACTGCGCCGCCTGCGCACCATGTCGACCAGCCGGTCGTTCATCACGAACCGGTGCCAGTTCGTGGCGCTGACCCGGCGCGCGGCCTCCGGCTCGAACACGCCGAGCCGGGTGTCGTCGACCCAGAAGATCCCGTCCTCCGCCGCGCTGCGCGTCCGCATGGCGTGCAGGAAGTCCTCGGGGTGCTGCGGTGTGGTCATGAAGGCGCTCCCCTCGTGGGGCGCGGGGAGCCGGCCGCTCAGACGGTTCCCCGCGCCGGTCCGGTCAGATGTGGTGGTACAGGTACCAGAAGTAGCCGTAGGAGCCTCGGACGTTGAGGACCGACTTCGTCTTGCGATACAGAGCGCGCATGCGCGTTCACCTCCTTCCGGGACAGCCGGTGCGATCGCTCAGCACCGCGGTGAAACGCGGTGGAGCGAGCGCCGGGCCCACCTGGGGGCCGGCGCCGTCGTGGGTGACCGACAGCCACCGGTCACGGGTGATGATGCCGACGAGGTCTTCGAGGAGCCGCATGGTGACGGTCGCCCCGGCGCAGGTGTGCGGCCCGTGACCGAACGGGAGGTACGCCCCGTCCGGCACGGGCGCCGCCCAGCGTTCCGGCACGAACTCGTCCGGCCGTTCCCAGTGCCCGGGATGCCGGTGCACCAGATAGGTGCAGACGGCGAGTCGGTCGCGCGGGCCGACCTCCGTCCCGCCGAGCCGCTGCACATGGCTCGGTGTCCGCGCGAACAGCCAGGCCACCGGCCACAGCCGCAGCGCCTCCCGGACCGTCCAACTCGGCTCCATGGCAAGGCGGTCGGGATGGGTGCCGAGGAGATGGACCGTCCACCCGAGGGCGAAGCCGACCGAGCCGACCGCGGCGAACAGGAAGGAGAGATAGACCTCGGCGAGGTCCTTCGGGTCCGACCCGGGCTCGCTCTCCCGCACCACGACGTCGAGGAGGTCGCGCGGCTCGTGGAAACTGCCGAACTCCCTTTGCCTGGCCCGTATTTCGGCGTGCAGCACGCTCAGCGCGCGACGCCGGAAGAGCAGTCGCGACGGCGGCGAGTGCCGGCGCCGCGCACCCGCCAGGACCGCACGGTGGACGATCTGCCCAATGGTGGCGTGGAGTTGGGGCGAGGCGCCCCGGTGCAGCAGGACGTCCCGCAGATGCCGGAACACGAGCAGGTTCCCCGCGTCCGGCCAGACACTGCTGGGAACCAGGTGTTCGGCGACCAGAGCGGGCAACTCCGGCCGCCGTGCGTCCAGATGACGGCGCATCAGGGCGCGGCCCGCCCGGCCGATCCGGATCTGTGCCGCGCGCGGGCCGAAGTCGCCGTGCCGGGTGCGGTAGAAGTCGGCCGTCTCGGCGACGGCCCCGTCCCGGTTGCCGAGCACCGCCCGGGCCGGCTCCGGACCCGCCACGCACACCGTGCCCGCGGCCGAGCGCCACACGTCGTGGACGCCGTCGAACTCCGCCGTCAGCAGGGCGAGGGGGTCGCGGACGCGGGGGCCGGTGCCGCGGGGAGTGCGGGCGGGCTCACCGTGCCCCTGACGCGTCGTGGACGACTCCATGGTGCCCTCCCTCGAGAACGCGGAAGCGCGGCACACCAGGTGCGGTACGTGCGACGCCCGACCGACAGAACCAGCCTGCTGACCGCCCGGCGCCCTGTCGCGTGCCGTGCCGTTGAGCGGAACGGCGGGGCGTCCCCTGCTCCACCGCCCTCTCCTCTTGACGCCCGTCACCACCGCACCTAGCCTCCAATGAACACGTCTAGACAGGTAGGTCGACGATGGCGGACTCCCAGACTTCCCAGTCCCGGCAACTTCAGGTCGAGACCCACGGCCTCGATGTGATCGGCGACGCCGAACGCAAAGGCACCCCTCGCACACTGTTCTGGCCCTGGTTCGGGGCCAACGTCTCGATCCTGGGCCTGAGCTACGGCGCCTTCGCGCTCGGCTTCGGGATCTCCTTCTGGCAGGCGCTGATCGCCGGTGTGATCGGCATCGTGTTCTCCTTCCTGCTCTGCGGCTTCATCGCGGTCGCGGGCAAGCGCGGCTCCGCGCCCACGATGGTGCTCAGCCGCGCCGCCTACGGAGTGCGCGGCAACCGGCTGCCGTCGGTGATCTCCTGGATCCTCACCGTCGGCTGGGAGACCGTCCTCACCGCGCTCGCGACGATGGCCACGGCGACCGTGTTCGACAGGCTCAGCTGGGGCGGCGGCACCGAGACCAAGGTGGTCGCGCTGATCATCGTCGGCGCGCTCATCGTCGTCGGCGGAGTCATGGGCTTCGACCTGATCATGCGGCTCCAGACGGTCATCACCGTGGTCACCGCCGTGCTCACCGTCGTGTACATCGCCCTCGTCGCCGACCACATCCACTGGAGCACGGTCAGTGCCGTACCGGCGGGCTCCGCCCAGGAATTCATCGGCGCGCTGGTGTTCATGATGACCGGCTTCGGACTCGGCTGGGTCAACGCCGCCGCCGACTACTCCCGCTATCTGCCCCGGAGTTCGTCCAGCAGAGGCGTGATCGGCTGGACCACGTTCGGCGCCTCCGTCGCCCCGCTGCTCCTGCTGGTCTTCGGTCTGCTGCTCGCCGGGTCCTCCAGCACGCTCAACAAGGCGGTCGCCGCCGACCCGATCGGCGCGCTGACGACGATCCTGCCCACCTGGTTCCTGGTCCCGTTCGCCGTGGTCGCCGTCCTCGGCCTGGTCGGCGGCGCGGTCCTCGACATCTACTCCTCCGGCCTCGCCCTCCTCTCCGCGGGCCTGCCGGTGCCGCGCTACCTCGCAGCGCTCGTCGACGGCGTCCTGATGATCGCGGGCTCCATCTACATCGTCTTCTTCGCCGACAACTTCCTCGGCCAGTTCATGGGCTTCCTCACCACCCTCGGCGTCCCCATCGCCGCCTGGTGCGGCATCATGCTCGCCGACCTCGCGCTGCGCCGCCGCGACTACGACGAGGGCGACCTCTTCCGCCCGAACGGCCGCTACGGCGACGTCCAGCTCACGCCCCTCCTCCTCACGCTCGCCGCCACCGCGATCGGCTGGGGCCTGGTCACCAACACGGCCGCCAGCTGGCTGACCTGGCAGGGCTACCTCCTCGACCCGCTCGGCCTCGGCGGCAAGTCCGGAGCCTGGGCCTACGCCAACCTCGGCGTCCTGGCCGCACTCGCCCTCGGCTTCCTCGGCACCCTCGCCCTGGGCCGCGGCCGCATCCACCGCCAGGAACAGCAGGCCGCCAGCCCCGAGGCGGTGCCCGCCGTATGAGCACCGCACCCGGCCACCTCGCCGTCATCGACATGCAGCGCGTCTTCGCCGAACCCGACAGCCCCTGGGCCACCCCGCGCTTCGACGAAGCGGCAGCAGGTGTACGACGCCTGCTGCCGGCCTTCGGGGACGACGTCACCTTCACCCGCTTCCTGGCCCCCGAAAAGCCCGAGGGCGCCTGGCGCGCCTACTACGACCAGTGGCCCTTCGCCCTCCAGCCGCCGGACGCCCCGCTCTGGCGGCTGACCGACGAATTCGCCGGCCGGGCACGGCACTTCGTGGACGCGCCCACCTTCGGCAAGTGGACCCCGGCACTCGCCGAACGCGTCGACCCCACCGGCCGACTCGTCCTCGCGGGCGTCAGCACCGACTGCTGCGTCCTGTCCACGGCACTCGCCGCCGCCGACGCCGGAGCCGAGGTGCTGGTCGTCGCCGACGCCTGCGCCGGTGTGGACGACGACTCCCACGCCAAGGCGTTGCACGTCATGGACCTCTACCGGCCCCTGATCCGGGTGGCCACGGTCGCCGAGGTGATCGGGGAGGCCTCATGACCGGCGTCCGGCTCAAACACCAGCGCATCACCGACGTCCTCGCCAAGGAGATCCGCAGCGGCCACCGCCCCGCCGGCGAGCAGCTGCCCGGCGAACACGCCCTGGCCCAACGCTTCGGCGTCAGCCGTACGACCGTCCGCGCGGCCCTCGCCGAACTCAGCGAGGCCGGCCTGATCGCCACCCGCACCGGCAAGGGCTCCTACGTCCTCTTCGACGGCCGCCCGCTGGACGACAGCCTCGGCTGGGCCCACGCGCTCGCCACCCAGGGCATCGACACCCGGGTCCGGACGCTCGCCGTGGACGCCAGACGGGACGAGGAGCTGGCCCGTCAACTCACCCTGAACACCGCTGAGTTCGTCTGCGTCGAGCGGATACGGGAACTGGTCGCGGACGCGGTCGTCGTGTCGTACGAACGCAGCTTCCTGCCGCCCGTGCCCGGAGTGCGGGACCTGCCGGCGCGCGGGCTCGGGCAGGAGTCGCTGACCGATGTGATGCTGCGGGCCGGGCTGCGGCCCGACCACGGCGAGCAGCGGGTGAGCGGGCGGCGGATCGACGGCCGGGAGGCGGAGCTGCTGCGCCGCGAACCGGGTGACTGGTTCCTCGACACGCGCCGCACCAGCCGGGCCGCCGACGGCTCCTTCGTCGAACATGTCGTGAGCCTCCTCGACCCCGACCACTTCCAACTCACCCTCGCCTTCGGCTGAGCCGCCGAACCCGCCCCGGAAAGTACCCATGACCCTCCAGAGCCGCGCCACCGGAGCCCTCTACGGGCTCGCCCTCGGCGACGCCCTCGGCATGCCCACGCAGATGCTGTCCCGCCCACAGATCACCGCCCGCTACGGCCCCTTCCTCACCGGCTTCCACCCGGCCGACGCCGACCATCCGCTGGCCGCCGGAATGCCGGCCGGAGCCGTCACCGACGACACCGAACAGGCTCTGCTGCTGGCCGAGTTGCTGGTGGAAGGCAAGGGCCGGATCGACCCGGCGGAACTCGCCCGGCGCCTGGTCGCCTGGGAGGACGACATGCGGGCCCGGGGCTCCCTCGACCTGCTCGGCCCGTCCACCAAGCGGGCCGTGGAGCAGGTCCTCGCCGGCACCCCCGCCGACGAGGTGGGACGCTACGGCACCACCAACGGTGCGGCGATGCGCATCGCCCCCGTGGGCATCGCGATGCCGGTGGCCAACCGGGCGGCTCTGGTGGACCGGGTGGTGGAGGCGAGCAGCCTCACCCACAACACCGGGGTCGCGCTCGCCGGTGCGGCGGCTGTGGCAGCCGCCGTGAGCGCGGGAGTTGACGGGGCGTCGGTTCCCGAGGCGGTCGAAGTGGCCGTGTCGGCGGCCCGGTTGGCGGCGGGGCGGGGCCATTGGGTGGCCGCCGCCGATGTCGCCGAGCGGATCGTGTGGGCGACGGGCCTGGTGCGGGGGCTCGGCCAGGCTCAAGTCTGCGAGCGGGTCTACGAGTTGGTCGGAACGAGCCTGGCCACGCAGGAGTCGGTCCCGGCCGCCTTCGCCATCCTGGCGGCCTGCCCCGACGACCCCTGGCAGGCCGCTCTGCTCGCGGCGTCCGTCGGCGGCGACTGCGACACGATCGCCGCGATCGCGGGCGCCGTCGGCGGCGCCTGCCACGGCGTGGACGCCTTCCCGGAAGACGCGCGGGAGACACTCGTCCGCGTCAACCCGGGGCTCGACCTGGATGCCACGGCGGCGGCGCTGCTCGGTCTGCGGGAGGGGGCGTGAGTGGGCGGGGTGTGCTGCCTCGGCAATGTTGTCATCGGCCTGGATGTCACGGCGGTGGCACTGCTCGGTCTGCGGGAGGGGCCGTGACCGAGCGGGTGTGGCAGCGCGGCAACGTAGTCGGCGGCCTGGATTGTCATGGCGGTGGCCGTGTGTGGTCTGTGGGTGCGGCCGTGAGGGGGCGGGGTGTGCTGCCTCGGCAATGTCGTCGGCGGCCTGAATGTCCTGGCGGTGGCCCTGTTCGGTCTGCGGGGGCGGCTGTGATCGGGCGGGTGCGGCAGCCTCGGCAGCGTCGTCGTCGATCTGGATGTCACGGCGGCGGCTTTGTTCGGTCCGCGGGTGCGGTCATGAGTGGGCGGGTGTGGCACCTTCAGCAAGGTCGTCGACCTGGACGCCACGGTCGCTGCCCTGCCTGGCCTGCGCGGGCGGCCGTGAGCGGGGGGCTCCGCCACCTCGGCACTGTCGTGGTCGGCCTGGATGCCACGGCCATGGCCACGCTCGGACTGCGGGAGGGGCCATGAGCGCCCGACTCTGGCACCTCGGCAACGTCGTCGTCGACCTCGTCCTGGAGGTGCCTGCCCTGCCCGAGCTCGGCGGCGACGTCCTCGCCACCCGCACCGAACGCACCCCCGGCGGCGGCTTCAACGTCATGGCCGCCGCCGCCCGCCAGGGCCTCCCGGTGACCTACGCCGGCGCGCACGGCACCGGGCCCTTCGGCGACCGGGCCCGCGCCGCGCTGCGCGCCGAGGGCATTGACACCCTGCTCTCCCCGCGCCCGGAACCGGACACCGGCTTCGTGGTCTGCCTGGTCGACGCGGACGGCGAGCGCACCTTCGTCACCAGCCCCGGAGCCGAGGCCACCCTGGCCGCTGCCGACCTTGTCGAACTCCGGCCCGGAGCAAGCGACTTGGTGTACGTCACCGGATACAGCCTGCTGTACGACAGCAACCGGGCGGCCCTGCTCGACCTCGTGCCCCGACTTCACCCGGCACTCACGCTGGTCGTCGATCCGGGTCCGTTGGCGGCCGAAATCCCGCGCGCCGCACTGGAGTTGCTGCTCGCCCGCGCCGACTGGTGGAGCTGCAACGCCCGCGAGGCCGCGCTGCTCACCGGCGTCGATGACGTGGTCGAAGCCGCCCGCATGCTCCAATCCCTTCTGGGGCGCGGGTCGGTGCTCGTCCGTACCGGCCCCGGCGGTTGCCTCGTGTGCCACGGCGGACGCCTCGTCACCGTCCCCGGGTTCGCCGTGGACGCCGTCGATCTCAATGGCGCGGGCGACGCGCACACCGGTGTCTTCATGGCCGCGCTGGCCCAGGCATTGGACCCGGTGGCCGCCGCCCGCCGGGCCAACGCGGGCGCCGCGCTGGCGGTCACCGCGCCGGGCCCGGCGACCGCGCCGGACGCGGCACGTCTGGACGCGTTCCTGAACTAGGCGATCGGCTCGGTCAGTTGCCGTCCCGGCGAGAGACCTCGACGTTCTCCAGGATGCCGATCGCGTCCGGCACCAGGACCGCCGCCGAGAAGTAGGTGCTCACCAGGTAGGAGATGATCGCCTGCTCGTTGATGCCCATGAACCGTACGTTGAGGCCCGG
>Ga0307511_10007196_pt1 | contig 11215 bp, 7 predicted proteins | sample 13_EM_MG_FD_200266 | JGI IMG/M metagenome (GOLD analysis project Ga0307511, IMG submission 200266) | Populus trichocarpa ectomycorrhiza microbial communities from riparian zone in the Pacific Northwest, United States - 13_EM | ecosystem: Host-associated > Plants > Roots > Unclassified | place...
GACACGCTATACAGTGTATTTGAGTAGACTTAAGTGAAGTCATCTTGTAAGGGTCCCCCTCAGGGACAGGGAATAATAGAACCAAATGTCAAATAATTCTGACAACCACAGGTAGCCTCAGGCATCTAATAGCTCAAAAAGACTGAAGCATCGAGGGCAATCCTTGAACCTCTCACTGTACTCATGTAGCCTAAATTGTGGTAGCTTGGCGTAGTAGCCTTTTTGGGAAGAAATGACAACTCTTGGCATATATTACTCTTTCCCAACCTGAATGAAATATGTAGCATTTGGAACTAGCTCGTGTGACTTTCCTAGCTATATGCATTCCATCAAACTATGTTTAGCCCTAGTTAGATTGAGCTACACCCAAGAATACCTCATTGGTCGTCTCGGGTAAAACCACCTTTCGGATCAGCCCTTCCATGGCGATATGTTGTATGCAATTGCACAAATAGTGTATCTAGGCCGTAAGTACCAAGTGGGAACAGTAATTCCTGCCAAGTTAAGCCTACATAGCCTCTGTATATTCACCTTTCTTAGGCCCAACCTCCTCCGTGCCCCGCTGCATTTGTCCTTGGATTAGTCGAGCAGTAATGCACCTTGGCCCTTCCTCACTTTTCTCAACAAAATAATATATATCTACAATACCATCCCAAAATTTGAGCCTATTTGGTTGGATATTGGGCTCGATATCGTGGAAAAGTCGCATAATAGCTGATTGACCCACATCCCGGTGGTGACCCGCTTCCCGGCGATGTATGGTATATGGGCTTTGTCCGAGCTGATAATACTGGATTGAGGAGCACGCAGGTGTTTCGAGCACGTGATAACAGAAGGGAGTGTAGCGGCCAAGGCCTTTGTGAGTTCCGCTTCGAGTGAGGTGATTCTGTCTCTGAGGGCAGAATCGGCATAGGTCTCGACCACAATCCCCGACATTTAGCAGGATTGATTCTGATGGATATATCTTGACTGGAAAAAACAGGGTACTTAAACTGACAGCCTTTTTCATATATAACCTGTACGTACGTGTATTAGGTACATATATAACTGAGACTACCGGACTACGATCAACACATGTCTTAATCGAACGAGGCATGTATGTATAGAGTGACGTAAATTAGGTATTGTACCCGAGTGTGAATATTTGGTGCCCCCCATGGGTTATTGTCATGCATGCAACTACCCCACGGACTGACCAAGGAATCAGGCATTCACAGGTTTCAGTGTCAAAGCTCTAGCACCATATTGTTGAGTACATGCTTACCCTGGGATAGTTAGTAGTGGAAGATGCAAGGGATTCGGTTAGCCAACGTCATTTGATTCATGGTCCATGTAAGTGCAGTATGTACATGCATAATGTACATATATATTAATGAACTCTATTACCAATATATCATTTCGAGCTTCCGTATTCGCTATTGTGAGGAGCGCTACATTAGCTAGATAGAATATGAATTGCCACCTGTAACCTGGTAAACTTGATCTATTGGCTCAGTTTTGAGCAATAATATAAAGTATATATGTGTTATTGCAGAATTCAATTATAATGGCAGCATTGAATATATCTGGACCAGTTTCATCCCCTAGGTTCTGCTCTATCTGCAAGCGCACTTGAAGCATTCCCTGCTGCTGCACGTACATATTTGAAGTAAATCTCGGTTGGCCTTTGAACGATAATTCCCTAAAATTTAATTCAAGTATGCTAATAGGGACTGACTAGATAAAGCATACCTCCAAGATCCTTATCTAAGGCTTTAGGGGGTATTTACGAACAATTAAGCTGCTATGGAAGGTATACTTGCTGCGTGATGATGCAAGTCTCAATCAGTTTCACTATGGTTTGCCTCAACGTTTCCTCATTCAGACTCATAAGCTCACTAATGACGCAAGGTTGTCTCTAGTAAGCCGTAGAACAGACACAAATCCACTCGTCAGATATAAAGGCGCATGGACTCACAAGCCAGTGACGGGTAGAATCAAATTGTTTTGCACAACAATATTGCAGATGTTGTCATTTACTTCCCCACTCTCTAAAACTACCAACCTGACTTTCTGAAATATACCAAAACCAGAATGATAATTCTGCACTATTTCAATCAACCTTTCAAGCGGCTACACATGAGTATCACTAGCACGCGTATAAATTAGGTAAGAACCACAGGATATGCAAATGGAATGTATCAATAGTAGTGTAGTGTCTACATTGGTCCAAGTCAGGTTAGGGTAACTAGACCTAATCTCATGTATACAGTAACTTAAGTGCCAGCCAGGTTATGCCATTTATTATATCAGGGTAATTGAACTTTTTTTTTTTTGGTAAAGCAATACTCCTAGCCTATGATAGGGCAGTGCATCTCCGCTGGATTATCCAGCCGGAGCCACTCCCCTGCTTCCCCTACTTCAATACAATATAAAAAAGTTTCAGTGGCATCCGATTCGGTTATACCTAACTGTACCCAGACCTCGTCCTACATGGACCTAAAACTGGTAAAGGTCTAGGTACCGTTATTATCTACTCTGTTCCTAAGAATGTTTGATGGAGTCCTTGTATTTCATCGCCTTTTATGTACTAGTTTCTATCACACTGATGATAGCTTACTGCACCTGATGCCGTATCGTTTCGAGCTAGGTATTCTCTACTTAGTGTGAGATGCGCCTGCAGGAGTTGGCACTAGCTGAATCTTAACCACAGAGGGTAGGATTGCTCCAAACTCCCGCGGAGATCAGGTCTCAGTTCACGTGCCTTCTAACTACTCGCTCCTGCTTTTCAGCACAATCACCAACTTTGCAAAGTATCGCTTTCCGATACTGCAAAAACCGGCGAACAAGACCCGAGAATGATGTGGAGAGACTGGGAGTCTTGTTCGCCGGATTTCGTGATAGCTGCATTAGATCTGGCCATTAAAGATCAACAAGTATTTATCGGACATAGTTTGACACTTTCGGATAATGCGCTAGACTCCTGACCCTGCCCGGGGGGCCGCTGTCTGGCAAGAGCAGCGAGGCAATACTCAGTTCAGTATATGATACAAAAAAGGGTCCCAAGGACGTTGGGACAAACTACCAAGGGTAGCAAAACAAATGATTTCGCCCGGGTTCGAACCGGGGACCGCCTGTGTGTTAGACAGAAGTGATAACCAACTACACCACGAAACCGTTGTTTCTTGATTATTTGCTTCCAAACAAGTCATTATAAATTGCGTTCATTTTAGTGAAGCAGCCCCGTTTGAGTTTATGTGTGCCTGGGTACGTCAACTGAACTATCTCTGGGTCGTAGCAAGCTAGCCATCGTGCCTATTCAGTAAATACGATGGATAATATTGGCCAATGGTTCGATATTGCCAGGTCGTTCGGGCTCTACTTGCGCACAGACCAGACAAGGCTCTGTTGGAATACTCTCACGGAACTGCCCATGGATAGGCAAGGATGACCGATATGGCAAGTTATGAGAATGGGACCCCGACGGAAATGGCAAGTCGTGAGAATGAGCAAGGCATATAAGCAGCGAATTCCGTTGAGTTTGTTAGATAGAGCACAAACACGGTAGAGAGCGCAGTCCGCATATGATCGCCTTGATAGCTCTCACCGAATATACACTTCTACCCACAATTCCTCCTTTCATAACTTCGTAATACTTACAGGATCTAGGTATTCAAAAGGCGGGCTATCGGGCTCATGATCATATCTCCCAGTAGAGCCAATCGCCGTCCTACCGAATATTTGGGGGGTACTTTGTGGACGAGGCTACCAATTGATCAGGCAACCAATATTTGATGCAAGGTTAAGATCGAAGCTTCGAAGCTTCGAAGGCGGCAGCTAGTGCAAGCTCCGTAGCCTCGTGCCCAGGTCGAGAGCACAGCACGCAAGTAACTGGTCGGCCACCATCTACCTATTATGAGGCGAACTGAGGTACGTATATACACATGTCAGTACCAGTCCAAATTCACCTGTAGCCCTGCACACATGATGCTCTCCTGCTAACTCCGGCTTCGTGTGGCCTTTATTGCATGCCTTGTAATTGTAAATAGCCAGCTGTTCTTTATACTAGCTATAGAGTGAGACGGACGCATTTACAATTTCCATTCAAGGTTTTCTCGAACTCATATCACGGCGCACGAGCTAACCCCACTTTCTCTTCAATAGGAACAGTGTCTCATAGGGGGTTGATTGGTGCCTAGGCATCTTGGGTCAATCGTCTCCGCCCCACTGGGACATTAGGGTCTGCTGCTGCCTAAGCCTGTTGGTATGACGTCGGTCTATGCCTCAGCTCTATATCGGTAAGTTTATTTACAAACAAATTTCCCCCCAACATGGCTGGGATGCCAGAATGTAATGTGTCTGTTATCCCCAGCTGTTATTTCAGAACAACCCCTCGGCTCCGAATTTCCAGTACGCCGGATGCTCATCATAATACACTAGCTTTTAATAACAATACTAGACCCCATGAGGGCACAATTGCACCCTGTAGCATCTTTGGGCTGCAAGGCTTTGGGAGCAACAAAACCCCAAAGAAAGCATCACCAAAGGCCAAGCGGGCTCCAACTCTCAATGCCTGGCATTATTTGCCAGTCACCCGCGGTGGGGGGCAAAAAACGTGAAGGTTCCTGGTAATGTCATTCAATGGAACCGGGTAGGCCTTCGAGAGTTCTTGCAAGGTCTCGATTGTTATTACGGCTATTGCCCTATGTACCTCCTACATGTTGAAGATGTTAAACAGCACACTAGTGCTCTGTTATTCCTCCGCATCTCAACTTACTACAGTAAGGCTCCGCACTACGGATCATACCTTTACGAAATTCTCTATTTCTTCCATATCTATATTATGAGTCCCTTGAAGCCGAGATTTTGGTTCAACAAACTTGCACTATTTATATCCCTACTAGTACATACAGCTTTAGCCAGGGGGCACAAGAAAACATGTCGTGTACTCTGAATCGGGCAAGGGGTGTCAGATTATGCCGAAAAATTCCATCACGGCTTAAATTGCTTCCCATCGTCACCTTCTGTTTTTTTGTTTTTTTACCCTACCCCCGTGGAGTAGTACTACCCTCACTAGACCGACATGGATGCTGCTAGGGTGTAGCCCGGGGGTGGATTACTCCACGTAGCTTAACGGCTTTATATGCCAGAGGAGTACCCACTCCAATCTATAGCTCTTTCTTCTCCAAAACTACAGTTGTCATCCCACAAACATCAATCCCCAAATCCATCAATCCCACACCTATCGCTCAAACTCTCTTCTGAATCACTACTTCCCACCCCGATCGGATATCTATATTGCAAGGCCTAGCGCATACCTCCAGGCATCCAGTCCCACCACAGATTTCGAAGCTTCCGTGTATAATGAAACATCGAGAAGTCTAAGCACCCACTAGGCCCCAGGTTTCTCCTGATCACAAAGAAATTAGAGACTACGCCCTTCTAAAATAGAGATGTCACACATTTACGGAAGAAATACCGATTACAAACAACCAGCGCACTACGGCTCAGTGATCATGGTGCAAAATGTCCCAGCAACTCCCTACTGCACCATCATTGATTCAGAGTCAAAGTCAAACAGCTCCCCGAGCCCTCTGGAAGTGGAGAATTCCGGCCAAACAAATCCACCTCGTTGCCAAACTGCAGGTCCCACGCTCACGCTGCAGCTGTGTAATACTTCGTTACACCGACATTACGATCAAGACTCCTAGAGGTGAACCTAATCTGGAATATGGTCCTTCCCATGCATCAGGGCAAGAGCCTACCTCGGGGCCGCCAAGCCTGCGGCTGGGTCGTAATACCACACCCAACCCTTCCCCCAAGTGCCAGCAAAACCATAGCTCAGGTTCCACCGACGCCAATACCAGGACAGCGGCCTCATCTCCTCTCTCTATGTTTCTGTTACAGACAGAAAATGAGGCACCCTGGACGGCATTAAGGGCGACAGAAACATCGAGTACGTGCGTTCACAGGATGCATGCCTTAATGGATGACCTGGGGGAATGTCTTTCGCCAACTTCAACGGAGGAAGTTACGTCTTTCGGGGATCAAATGCATTTAGACTATGGGGCCTCATGGAAGGTCACCCACGATGGTAGTGAATTTAAGGAGTGAAGATTGGTTGATGAATGGTTGCTATCAAGAACCACCTGGCTCCTTCATACCAATATATGATATTATTCTAAGTATATGGGGCACAATATTGCACATCCTTGCCTTTTTTCTCCTAAGCATCTTTTTCGCTTACTTTTTCTCGCACTGGCAGTGGGCTTCGATTGCTACATGTTTTGATTTCTTTAGGGGAGGGCCGGGTAAGGGGCGTGGAGGCGGAAGTTGCGCATATCTACAGGGCTTTCCTTTGTTATTTCCTAGGTTCAGGAGGCTGGACATTTATGTAGCCCGTTGTTTCGTAGGTGCTGAACCTTGAAAGGGAAAGCGACGGGGCCGTTGCATGACACTAGGTCGAATCGACGTACAGACTTTAAAAAAAAAAAAAAAAAAACATGTATCTTGCCAACTTTATATGATAAACTTTATTTAAATTCCAGATTTGCATTCTGATTGTTTCATAGGTTTCAGCTTGTGGTATGCATGTGGAAAAATAAAGTGGTCCCCTAGACACTACTCTTGCGTGCACAGCTCTGGGAGACACAAGAAATAGTGGCCATACTCAGCGAGACAGCGGGGCGTAAGCTCAACTAGTTTTTTCTAAAAAGAGTTTTCCTCGGTATGCTATGACAGCTCTTATAGGCAGTTACATGTAATACTGTGCACATGCATATATTTCTAAGCCCGCATTGACGGTTGGTGTCAATCATATGCATTATATGTAGGAATTACTCTCACGTGCGGTATCACAACCAACATTACGGGAAACGCAAGAATCCGAGAATGGCAAATTGGGATATGCGAGCAGGAGCAGGGTAGACTAAAGTGGCATATTGGGATAACCTGGAAGGGATAAAAGAGCTGGATTTCGCTGGCGAAAAAAGGGAACAAGGCAGTAGAACCATAGCATTCATACTATAGCGATCTCTATGTAGCCTTGACAAATATATCTCTACTTCTCTCTTTCTATCAAGATTCCTCCACTCAATAACCTTGTAATCTTTACAGGTTATGAGCCCGGCGCTCTGCTGAAACGCACCTAAGACGAAATAGTTGAGATATCTGTGGCCTAGACCCAGTAACTCTATTGTCTGAATTGCTAAGACGCACAAAGCCGCTCTACAGTTGCAACGGAACACATCCTAGCAAATGATACCACGCTAAGAGGGTATTATTTGGTCACCTGACATCTCCGAATGCCCATACACTGATCTTGGTCCAAGAAGATTAACTGACAAAATAAAAGCCGGTTCCCAGTCGGACTAGCAACATCGTGGGGTAACAAGTATAACGACACTTTGGAGGAAAAAGAACAAAGAAGACAAGAGAAAGACTGAAAGAACAGGAACGGCGATATATACTACTGGCTTACCTGTGATTGATTCGAACCTCCAAGAACACTAGCAACAACCAAACAGCTAGAAATCGAACAAATCCGCAAAGCTAGTCTTGAACTACAAGTAGCAGGACTAGAAACCGATCTTGAATTCGGTCTACCTCTACCTCTATCGCTACTTGACGACAAGATAAGCGAACAAGAACCCTTCGACTTAGAAATTCTCTGGCCAGCGCTGCTACAATAAATGAGCAGACCAGCACCTAGAGAATTTCTATGAAGCCCAAGTCCAGAAGCTGGACCTACACCAAGAAGCCCAAGCCCAGAAAGCCCAGTCAGCAACCTAACCGCACAACAAATTTTCGTATAGCTAGTTCCCAGGCGTGATCCATCACCATCTCCTCCACACATACCAACTTGACCAGCAAGCCCTGACCGACCCCCAAGCCCACATACAACTACTCAACCACCTCCGCCTCCCAAAATATCCAAAGAGCGATTAATACCAAAGATCGAGCCCAAATTAGTAGGCCAAAATAACTACGCACAATGGATCCTATCCATTGAACAAACTCTGAGTAGTTACGAATATGAGGAAGAAATGATATTGAAAATAGTGACTGGGGAGGTAAAAGACCCAGACTCTGAAGGGAAAGAGAAGTCAGCAGATGCAAAGGTCAAGCAGTGGAGAAGAGATAATAATTTTGCCATCTTAACCATGAAGTGAAATTGTGAAAGCGAGGCTGTGGATGTTATAGGATTAGCTAGGACGGCTAACAAGGCATACTTGGAGTTGCAAGCCAAATACGAAGGAAAGACACTCTCCACTCTAGGAGCACTCTTGATAAATATCATAAAGACATCATACGATGACAGAATCCAAACAATCGAAGAACATATTAGTGACTTCGATAAGAAATGGAGTTTCATGTGATCGACTTTAGGAGGAGGGATACCAGATGACCTAAAAGAATTTTGAAAAATTCTGGTAGACCTTAGCAAGAACGATCAAGTCAAAGGAACATTCCTACTTGCCACCTTACCTGCCTACTACAACTCCCTAGTCGAAAATATCTAACTAAAATCTGGACTAACATATGGAGACATCACTACACACCTTAAGACATATGTTTCGGGAAGACAGAAAGGGCGAAGAAAGACAGCAGAAGATGGGAGCAAAGAAAATCCAGTGGTCCTAAAAATGAAGGAAACTAAACCTAACAATGGGAAGCGCTGTAACTACTGTATAGGAAAAGGTTGGAAAGGACTGAACTACACCGAGTCTGAATGCTTCACCAAGAAAAGGGAAAAGAAAAAGCCAAAGAAAGCCAAAGCAGAAGAAGAAGAAAACTCGGACACTGAGGAACCCACCATCAAAATGATTAGGATAGGGAAAACCGCAGCAGCACAAGAAGGATACTTCAAGTTTGACACTGCCTCAACCCATCACACCACCAACAACCTCGACCTCCTCACCAATATACAGAATAACCTCAGCATGAAGATCACAGGACATGATCACTCAACGTCTATATGTGACACTATGGGAACACTGCTTATCAAGCACAACGGAGTTAACATGAATCTTGAGAAATGCTTGTATAAACCCACATATAGCAATATAATCAGCAGGCTCCAAATGCCACAGAATTATGACCAGAAGACTCGAGGATCGGAATGAATAATAACAAGTGGGGGAAAAGTCCTATACAAGATCGAAAGGCAAGAGGATGGATTATGAATTAAGACAGAGGCATATGATAGCAAGGCAAGGATAAACTCGGCAAAAGGAAAGGAATTGGCTATCAGCCTACATGAAAGGTACGGCCATGTTTCCTATGATACCCTACGAACTCTACCCGAATTCCCAAAGGATTGGAAAGAGAAGATCCGATGCAAAGCCTATAAGAAAGGGAAGGCCACTAAGCCTCCATCTCCAAAACAACTACCACAAAACCGAGCAACAAAACTACTTGAACGAATTCATGTAGATTTAATCGGTCCTATGGATACCCCTACACCGGGAAGGCAAAACAAATACCTTATGATAATAGTAGAAGATCATAGCAGGTACATGCTCACTCATGCCATCCCCACGAAAAAGGATGCCGGAGATGCACTCATCGTCATCATTAACAAACTGGAAAAGGCAGTATCATCAGCACATGAAAGACCTGTACACTTAAGCCAAATCCAGGCAGACTGGGGAGGAGAGTTCCGCAATAGCAAGTTAATTACAGAACTAAACCAATGAGGAATAACCCTTAAAGAAACCGTCCCAAGGTCTTCAGAAACTAATGCCATCGTCGAGTGAGCAAACCGCACTATCCTAGAAATAAGCAGAACAGGGCTTATAGCAGCAGGACTACCAAAAGGGCTTTGGGATAAAGCCTCGGACTCCGCAGCCTATACCAAGAACCGATTGCCTCATAAGGCACTAGGAGGAAAGATACCTATTGAAATATTTCTTGCCAAAGATCCTGTCAACGAAAGAAAAAACCTGCGCCCCTTCGGACAAAGAGTAACCTGTTATGACTATGAAGTTAAGGACAAGCTGTAGGCTAGAACCTATGAAGGGAGAATCATCGGGTATACTACCACCTTCGGGACATACTGGGTAAGAACGGCAGATGGAGCAACAAAACTCGCCAAAAACCCAATACCAGTTATACTAGACAATGAATCAGAAGAAAGCTCCAGTGAAGAAGAAATCCTACCTTCAGAAGTATCAGATTGGGACCAACCAGACCCTCCGCCTGAAGATTTGGGACCAGCAGCCGCGCCAAAAAAGAAGCGACGGACTGCAGAAGAATGGACAAATCTAGTTGGTAGTCGCAAATCCACCAGAGATAGGAAGCCAAAAATATTCGCAGTAGGAGCAGATTCAGACCACCCTACCAACCAATAAGCCAGAACGTCTCCACAAGCAAAAAAATGGGCAAAAGCAAGAATCAAGGAACGAGAACAGCTCCTCAGATACCAAGTTTTCACCAAAATCCAAAAATCAGATATCCCAGAAGGAACCCGGATTGTTGACACCAAATGGGTTTATTTGGTTAAACGAAAGGCAGATGGGACCATCGAAAAATATAAAGCCAGAAAAGTTGGTAGAGGATTTACCCAAGAAGAAGGCATCAACTATGACGAAACATATACCCAAATGATGCGAACTGAGACCTTCAAAATCCTACTAGTCATTGCCCTGCATCGATGTAAGGAAGTGATATTCTCAGTATGCTGATCTATCACCACCTCACAACTTACCCTGAACCAACATCTACTATGTAATTTCTTACTAAGTTATACTAACCTGCTTGGTTAATTATGTTGGGAAAATCACATGTAATTTCTTTATTTTCACATGTCAATTATGAGTCACCTATAACTCAATAATTCCCTATGACTCATGTATGACTCTAAGGTTATAACTCACTCAATGAGTCAGAGATGGATTTCAAATCATGTATGACTCACTACTATGGCACAGCCACAATAGTGAGTCACAGCTAGTCTTGGCATGTAATACTTAAGGGCTGAAGGTCTGCATCCAGAGAAGGGGATGAGACCTGGAGAAGACAGATACAGAATAGTTAGATACAACAAATATAAGAGTTCCACTGGTTACTTCTAGTCTCATGAGGACTCTTACTCAGAACTTAGTAATCCAATACTAGAAACCAATCACTTAGCCTTTAAAGTACTTAGTAGTTCTGGAATATTACTTCAGGGTAATATTCCACCCTAATTACTTTAGGTCCCCATTTACAATCGAGAATGGGCCATCCGACAATG
>Ga0307511_10007197_pt1 | contig 11212 bp, 7 predicted proteins | sample 13_EM_MG_FD_200266 | JGI IMG/M metagenome (GOLD analysis project Ga0307511, IMG submission 200266) | Populus trichocarpa ectomycorrhiza microbial communities from riparian zone in the Pacific Northwest, United States - 13_EM | ecosystem: Host-associated > Plants > Roots > Unclassified | place...
TATGAGCGCGACCGACATCACAATGTACGCACGCCGCGACATTGTCGTTCCTCTAATACACCTGGTGTTGGCTGCCGGCGTCACTGTGCATGTGCTGCTCACCAAGCGCGAGGCGGGCTCGAGTGTTGCCTGGATCGGCCTCTCGTGGCTGGCGCCGATTCTCGGCAGCGTGTTGTATTTATTGTTGGGTATCAATCGCGTCAAGCGGCGCGCGCAGAACTTGCGCAGGCCGCGCCCGGTGACACGTGGGGAGAGGCCTGCAAAAGCCCGCGCAGATCACCTCGCTGCGTTGGAACGGGCCGGACAGCGGATTACCGGCCGACCCGCCGAGGACGGCAATGCCATCACAATCCTGCACAACGGCGACGCCGCCTACCCACAGATGCTCGCTGCCATCGAAGCGGCCCGGCAAACCATCGCCCTGTCGAGCTACATTTTTCGAGCGGATGCCGCCGGAAATCCATTCATCGAAGCATTGATTCGCGCGAAGCAGCGCGGCGTGGAAGTCCGCGTGCTCATCGATGGTTACGGTGGTGGGTATTTCACGTCTTCAACCTATCATCGGCTCCATGACGCCGGGGTGCCCGCCGCGCGCTTTCTGCATTCCACGCTGCCCTGGCGAATGCCGTTCCTCAACCTGCGCAGCCACAAAAAGATACTGGGTATCGACGGCCGCACCGTCTTCACCGGCGGACTCAACATCGGCGCGGAGAATCTGACCCAGACTCATCCCCTGCACCCGGTGTTCGACACTCACTTCAAGTTCGAGGGACCCGTCGTGGCGCAATTGCTCGACGTCTTTGCAGCCGACTGGCAATTCGCAACCCAGGAACGCCTGGCGGGGGACGCGTGGTTTCCGGCTCTTGCAGCCGTCGGCAAGAGTACCGCGCGCGTCGTCACTTCGGGCCCGGACAATGACCTGGAGAAGATCGAGTTCGTGATCCTGCAAGCGCTGAGCTGCGCGCGCACGTCAATCAAGATCATGACCCCGTACTTCCTGCCGGACGAGCGGATCATCACAGCGCTCTCGCTGGCCGCCTACCGGGGAGTGGAAGTCGACCTGGTGCTGCCGGAGCACAGCAATCATCCCACTGTCGACTGGGGATCGCGGGTACAGATGGGCCCCTTGCTGAAAGCGGGCTGTCGTGTCTGGACGTATCCGGCACCCTTCAACCATTCCAAGCTCATGACCATTGACGATCTGTGGGCCCTGGTGGGCAGCGCCAACTGGGATGTGCGCAGTTTCCGGCTCAACTTTGAGCTGGACCTCGAGGTCTATCACTCCGGCCTCGTTCGCGAGATCGACGCGCTGATTACGGCCCATCAAAGCGCGCGACTCAGCGCGAGCGCTCTCGAAGGGCGTCCTTTGCCGCTGCGCCTCAGAGACGGTGCTGCGCGGTTGTTGGTTCCCTACTTGTAGGCCTGCCACGCCTGATCGATGAGATAGGCGTGAATGTCCTCGACGTCTTTTTCCGTCAGCAGATCATCGAACGCCTCCATGCCGGTCGGCGCAACAGCGCCCCGCAGAACGATGTCCTTGAACGCGGCATGCAGACCCGGCGAGAGGTTTCGCAAGTCCGGCGTCACACTGGGTCCGAGAACGTGGCAGCGCGAGCATTCCTGGACGAATTTGGTCTCGCCGGCCTGAATGCTCTCTTTGCCGGCTGTCTGTTGCGGCGGCTTCTGGATCGCGGCAGCCACTCGCGGCGTGGGCAACGGCACCGCGGGTCCGCCCAGCTTGAACGCGATGATGCGGTTGACGTTCTGGTATTTCGCGGCAGCACTGCTCGGCGGGATTGTGCCCACCGTGATCGCAGCGCCGCCATAGCCGGCCTGCACAGCAACATATTGCTCGCCGTTGACAGTGTAGGTCGCGGGAGCGGCCATGATGTGGCTGCCCGTCGGAATGGTTTTCAGCACCTTTCCCGAATCAGCCGCATACACCCACAGCTCACCACTACCGCGCCCCTGGAACACGAGATTGCCCGCGGTGCTCATCACGCCACCGTCGTAGCCGCGCATACCTGTGGACGTTTCGTGCTCCCACACCGTCTTACCGGCCACCGGATCCCATGCGCGGATGAGCTCGCGCACCAACTTGTCCTTGCGCGTGCCGACGAGGGATGCTTTATCCGGCAGCGGACCAAACATTCCACGTAAGTCAGCGGGCGCGTACGAATCATCCGGCATGATGCCGTTGACGGTGAAGAATCCGTCAATGTACTTGACCGAGCCCCCGTTGCCCGCCATGTCTACCCAGATGTTGGGAACATCCAGTACGGGGATGTACACGAGGTGCGTCGCCAGACTGTAGGACATCGGATTCCAGGTATGTCCACCGGCCCAGGAGGGGTAGATGTTGCTCGGCTTCTTCGACCAGTCAGCCTGGTCGGTTACAACCGGCTTGCCCGTCTTCAGGTCGACCCGGGAAGCCCAGGTGACATAGGTGTAGTTGGCGGCCGAGAGCAGCTCACCCGACTTGCGATCCAACACATAGAAAAAGCCGTTCTTGGACGCCTGCATGATCGTCTGGCGTGGCTTCCCGTCGATCATCACATCGGCCATCACGAGCTTCTGTACCGAATCGAAGTCCCAGTGATCGTGTGGCGTCGTCTGGTAGTGCCACATTAGCTGACCCGAGTCAGCGCGGACCGCAAGAATGGAAGCGGTATACAGCTCGTCGAGATTTGAGGGCCCTATCTGCCGCGAGTCGTAGGGAGCAGCGTTACCGGTACCGAAGTACACCAGGCCGAGCACGGGATCGTACGCAAAACCATCCCACGCGGTGCCGCCCAACTTGTATTCGGGGTCCCGCGGCGCATCCCAGGTCCTGCTGGCCGCTTCGATAGCGGGGCTTTCGTAGGCGTGCCCCGGCTCGGGCGGCACAGTAAACACCCGCCATTTGAACGCACCGGTATCCAGGTCGTAGGCGGATACATAACCGCGTACACCACCGCGGCCCATGTCAGCGCCGCTATTGCCAATGACAACTACCCGTCCGGCTATCTGCGGCGCGCCCGTGCTCGAATACGGCAACTTGTGATCGATGACAGTGTCAGCTTCCCAAACCTTGGCGCCGGTTGCCGCATCGAGCGCATGCAGTCGTCCATCGACGGACGCCACATACACTCTGCCTTTCCATACCGCAACACCGCGATTGACGAGATCGCAACACGGATTGCGGGCAGCGAGATGGGTCGCCTGGGGGTCATAACGCCAGATTTGTTTTCCGGTCGCGGCATCAACGGCGTACACGTAGCCCCAGGTGCCAGATGTGTACATCACTCCATCGACGACGATCGGAGTGGCCTCCTGGCCGCGGTAGGTGCCGAGATCGTAGCTCCAGGCAAATCCCAGCTTGCCCACGTTTTGGCTGTTGATGCGGGTCAGGGGTGAGTAGTAAGTGCCTTGGCTGTCGCGGCCGGTCGCCAGCCAGTTGCCGGGGTCGGTGGCCGCCGCTTGCAGGCGCTCGGCGTCAACAGAGCCTGGGGGGCGGGCAGATGCGGTTGTCGCCGCCGCTGGGGCCGGCGCTGCTGCTGTTGGTCCCGCCGGCGGTGCCGACGCGGCCGACGTTATCGCTGCCGCTGCGGGCAGGCCAATTACGCAGATGAATGCGGCCCGAACACGGGCCCCTGTCAAGATCGCACCTGCAGGCCCGCCGGAATCAGAAACTTCCCCAGGAGCTCGAAGACTCCGTGGGCCAGCCACGCCATCAATGCAGCTGGAATGGCGCCCGTCAGAATGGTGGGCACATCGTTGAGCGATAGCCCGGAGACGATGGGTGCGCCGTAACCGCCGGCGCCAACGAGAGCGGCCAGAGTCGCCGTTCCTATGCTCACGATGGTCGCCGTCTTCACGCCAGCCAACAGCATCGGGCTGGCCAGTGGCAGCACGATGCGGAACAAGATCTGGCGGCCAGTCAGTCCGAACGCGCGAGCGTTCTCCAGGTGCCGCGGATCTATGGAGCGGATCCCGGTGAAGGTGTTCAGCACGACGGGCAACAGGCTGTACAGACACAACGCCACCAGGGCGGGCTTGGTTCCGACACCAAACAAGGGGATCAGGAAACACAACAGCGCCAGCGACGGCACTGTCTGGATCATGGCGCTGAGCAGCAGAATGGCCTGGCCCGTTGCGTGGTACCGCACGGCCGCGATACCCAACGGCACACCGATGACGATCGAGAATATGAGTGAGATCGCAACCAACCACAGATGCTCGAGCGTCCGGTGCACTATCCGGCTGGTGAGGGTATCGGTTACGCGGGCCTGTGCGCCGCGGAACCTGGCGGCGATCTGCGCGTAGCTTTGCTTGTCGATATCGGCTGCGGCATTCATGTCGAGCATCGTGTTGACATCGATGGTACCCGCGAGCTTCTGAAGCGCCTGCCACTGGGCGGGGTACCGGTCCACGAATGGCTTGCGCGCCACCCAGACAGCCTGGTAGACGGGAAAATAGCCGAGATCGTCATCGAGCACGCGCAGGTCGAATTTGCGGATCTTGGCATCGGTCGAATACACGTCGATGACATCGACCGCATTCTGATCGATGGCCTGGTAGGTGAGGCTGTGCTCCATGCGGTTGACATTTTTCGGGTTCAGATTGAGACGGTACCGCGTGGCCAGCCCCGGCCAGCCGTCGGCACGATCCATGAACTCATAGCTGAACGCCGCGCGGACAGGGGTTCTCAGCCGGGCCAGCTCGCTGAGGGTGTGCACGTTGTTCTGGCGGGCAAACGACTCCCGCACCGCGAGCGCGTAGGTGTTGTTGAAACCCAGTGGGTCGGACATGACCAGATTCAACCTGGCCAGCGCAGTCTGGATCTCCCGCTGGGACTTCAGCTGCGGATTCTTGATGATGGCCTCTGTCAGGGTGCCGGTGTAGTCCGCATACACATCGATTGCGCCGGAGGTCAGCGACTCGAACAGAATTCCAGTACTGCCCATCCCGAGCTTGCGTGTCACCGGGACGGGCGGCGATGACGCCTCAATCGCCTGGGCGGCGACTTCACCGAGCACATACCCTTCCGTGAAGATCTTCGAGCCTACGACGATGGCAGGGGCCGAATACGCATTCGCGCAAAGGCCGATGCACAGCAGCAACGCCGCAAACTGGCGCCTCATGCCGCTGCACCAACATCGGGCAAAGTGCGCTGCGCGTTGATGAAGGCGCTGACAAAGGGGTCGGCCGGCTCGAGGAGCAGCTGGCGATAGGTACCGGTCTGGATGATGCGTCCTTCGTGTAACAAGGTGATCCGCTCGGCCAGAAACACGGCCTCACCCAGGTCGTGGGTGACGAGCAGCACCGTTTTGCCCAGCCGCTGGAAGATTGATTTCAGCTCCTGTTGCAGGCTGCTGCGGATCAGGGGATCCAGGGCTGCCATGGGCTCATCGAGCAGCATGACCGGCGGATCCATCATGGCGGCGCGCATGATGGCGACGCGCTGTTTCTGGCCGCCGCTCATCTCATGGGGGAAGCGCGCCAGGACGGCCGGGTCGAGGTCCACCAGGGTGCGCAATTCCTCCACCCGGCGGTCGATCTTCGCAGTGGGCCAATTCCGCAACCGGGGCACCAGTGACACATTCTGTTTGCCGCTGATGTGCGGAAACAGACCGCCCTCCTGGGGAACATAGCCGATCCGGTCGGCCCACTCGGTGGGTGTGAACGACAGCAGCGCCTGGTCGTTGATCTTCACGTAGCCGGTGTCGAACGGAATCAGGCCCAGCGTGAGCCGCAACAAGGTGGTCTTGCCCGAGCCGCTCGAGCCGATCAGGGCATGTGTGGCACCCTGCGGGATGGTCAAACTCACGTCGGACAGGACGGCACGGCCTTCGAAGGACTTATAGATGTGTTCGAGCTCGAGCATGCCGGTCCGGTTGTGTCGGAGAGGTCAGCAGGTTGGTAAACTTAAGCGCAGTGAAGTGTAACGCATCCAGCCAGTTCGGACGGCGGGCCTTTCTGCAGCTATCGGGTCTGGCGGCGGCCGGCTCGTACCTCGGGCCGCTCGCGAGTGCCGCCGAACCAGCAAGCCCCGCGCCGCACGCAACCCACACCCTGCACATCCGCCGGGGCGAGGTTGAGTTGGCCCCCGGCCGCCGGATCACAACCACGACGTACAATGGCCAGCTTCCCGGCCCCGCGCTGCGCGCGACTGTTGGACAGCAAGTGCGCGTTGATGTCTGTAACGAAACCGACACGACCGAGCAGATTCACTGGCAGGGACAGAGCCTGGCAGATGCGACGACCGCAATCGTCCCCGCCTACTCCTGGCGACGGATGGAATTCACTCCAGAACGCGCCGGCCTGTATCTCTATCATTCGCAGGTGGTCGCCGCCACCGATCTCGGGGCGGGTCTATACAGTGGCCAGGCCGGCGCACTACTGGTTGAGCCCGGCCAGCATCCGGGCCGCTACGATCGCGAATGGTTAGTCGTACTCAAGGGGTGCGAGCCGTTCATGCGCCGCACCGGGCGGGGCTACGAAGTTGGCTATTCAGCGCTCACCATCAACGGTCGTTTGCCCGGACACAGCCCGCCTTTGCGGGTCAACACCGGTGACCGGGTCTTACTACACGTGTTGAACGCGGGCGCAACGGAAGTCTATTGCCTGGAGCTTCCGGGCCATGTGTTCGAGATCACGGCCCTCGATGGATATTCGGTACCCATGCCCGCAAGAGTCGCGGCGCTCCACCTGGCCCCCGGCCAGCGGGTCTCGGCCTATGTTGTAATGAGTCAACCTGGCGCGTGGCGAGTACGCGAGGCGGCCGATTCGATGCTGGACTTGACGGACTTCCACGCCCCGGGACTCAGTGAGCACGGCGCCCCACTCGCGGACGCCACGCACGGGAGGGCTGCTCCAGCAGGTGCCGAATTCCCGGACGCGACATTCGCGATGGTGTTGGCTCGACACCCGGCCGCGCGCAGCGGCCTCAATCGCTGGTCCGTGAATGGAGTGAGTTTCTCGTCGGCCGATCCACAGCCCGCGTTCCGCGTGCGCGCCGGCTTGCGCTATCGGCTGCAGATTCATAACACCAGCGACGAGGTCATCCCGCTGCATTTGCGAGGCCATCGGCTGCAGATGCACGGGGTTCTCAGAGATGTGGTCGCCATCGGGGCGCAGCAGCGGGTTGAAGTTGATTTCCTGGCCGAGGGTCGCGGACCTGCATCGTTCCACTGTACGCGGCAACTGCACGCGGACTTTGGACTCAGGGCGCTGTTCGATTATACGTAACGACTGTCGCCAGACGGTGACAACAACTCTTTGTAAGAGTCGCACATTAAAAACAGCGACGCCGCAACTTTACTCATCTTCCGCCGCCGGGCTATAAACGGGGTTTGGTTTGCGGACAGTGCAGTATGAGATCCCCAGCGAAAGGTAGCAGCTCACGCCAGGCACCCATTGCGTTGCTACCGGCGCTCCTGGGCTGCGGCTTGCTCGCAGCATGCAACTTTCCCAGTAATGACGGAGCGACCGTGGGAAGCAAGGGCCTGTGGGTCGCGAATGGGACCAATGTCGTGGAATACAACCCGACCCAATTGGGTAGCGGGACGAGCGCCACGGCACCTCACGTGTCAATCAACAGTGCTGTGTTCGGCGCGCCGCAGGGCGTGGCGTTCGACCCTAACGGCAACCTTTGGGTGCTCGACCCGGAGGGCATGGTGAAAGGCGCAGCGACGCCGGCGCTGTTCGAATTCAGCGCCGCGCAACTCGCGGCCCTGGCAACCGACAACGCTCCCGAGCCGGTGGCCACCATTACGTCCACATTTCTGAAAGCACCGCGCCAGGCGGTGATTGATGCGCTCGGTAATGCCTGGATCACCGATCCGGCCAGCAATACGGTCATGGTTTACACGGCGGCGCAGTTGGCGCAGACCGGCACCAATGCGATCGCGCCGGCGGTGGTCATCGCGTCCGCCCAATTCAGCGGACCGTCGGGAATTGCGTTCGACAGCAGCGGTGACATGTGGATCTCGAACAACGGAACTCCCTCGGCGGCGGCGGCATTCGGGGGCGGCACGACGATTGTTGAGATTACGGCAGCGCACGTACCCGCTCTGCCGGAAACGGGCACCTCGACGCCGCAACTCGTTGCGGATGTGACCTTGAGTGATACAGGTAAGGTCACGATCCAGTCACCGTGGGCCCTGGCGTTCGATCCGTTGTCAGGTAACCTGTGGTCGAGCAACACCGCGACATCGACGCTGGTTGGATTCGCCAAGGGCAACCTGGTCACAGGAGCACCGGCTGCGGCGGCGACTGTGAGCTCAGCTACGGTCAATGCGCTTGCCACGCTCAATCAGCCCCATGGCATTTGTTTCGATGATGTGGGAAACCTCGCCGCCCTGGACGAGGCTGGCGGCACCAAATCGTTCGCCATTGCGGTGTTCGGACCTGGCCAACTCGCCACTGGGTCGCCCACACCTTTTGCATTCCTCGTCGGCGATGCGACCACGTTGAATGCGCCGGAGGGATGCGCATTCGGGCCGGTGGTCCCGTAACAATAGCGACCTGGCGGGGTGCCATCGTCCGCGCCGCACACCGTCGCCCTCGCGGCCCGGCGGCGCACGGTCTCGCACAAACCTCAGTGCGAAGCTGTCGGCATTGGCTTGAACACCGCCCCGTCCTTCATCACGAACTCCACCTGCTGTAGCACGTGAACGTCATCTAGCGGGTTGCCCGCCACCGCCACCAGGTCTGCAAACGCGCCGGGAGCGATCACTCCCAACTCACCACGCTTGCCGAGCAGCTCGGCCGCGCCGGACGTGGCTGACCAGATGGCGCGTCAAGCCTTACCCTTCAGGGCGAGGAAGGATAACGCGATGGCGAGGGGGCTCGATGTCGCCGCTGCCGTCTGATAAAATCCTTGATGTTGAAAGACCTACGGCAGGGCATGCCGGAAGTGAAGCCTGTGGAGAGATCGTGAGACCTGGGGGAGTTTGTGGCTGCGGTGCGAACCGCGTAAGACTCCCCACAGTGGGAGTGCTACGCGGCAAAAACCAAGCCTTCTCCCCTGGGCAACCTCTGCGAAGCAGGAACCCTCCGAGGTGATCTGAGATGCCTATGATTTCAGACACGGTAGGAATCTCCTCCATTCGTGGAGGGGAGGATGTCAATGAATCGCCTGCATCGGGGTCATGCCGAATTCCACTTCGCGCGCGAACTCCTGGGCGATGGGATCCGTCCACACAACCCCGCCTACATCGGTGCCGAATGCGATCTTCACACCGGCACGCAATGGCTCTTCGACCGTCAACGTGGGCTGGGAGACCAGGTCTCCGTGTGCGTCGAGCCAGGAACGATAGGTCATGTAGACCTTGATCCAGTCGGCGCCGTTGTCGAGGCAATCATGCCCGCTCGATCGGCGGACAGCCACTGCAGGCGCCAGCTCCGCCGCGCCTGCCGGTTGTTCTGACGGGGAAATCCGGGCTGGTTACGCCGACCGCGGCACCTTTCCGGCCTCCATTGCCTCGGCCAGCATCTTCAGACGTCCCGCAATGTCCTGCAGCGGCAGCACATTGGCCGCTGCACCGATTGCGACAGCCTCACCGGGCATTCCCCAGACGACACTGGTGGCCTCGTCCTGCGCGAGGGTTGGACTGCCCGCGTCGCGCATCTCTTTCAAGCCCTGGGCTCCGTCCTTACCCATTCCGGTCAGGATGACGCCAATTGCATTGGCGCCCACCTGTTGGGCGACCGAACGAAACAGCACATCGACGCTCGGCTTGTGCCGATTGACCGGCAACCCGTCGTCCAACCGGCATACATAACGGGCACCGCTGCGTACGACCAGGAGGTGCCGATCACCCGGTGCGATATAGACATGTCCCGGCAGAATCTGCTGCCCATCCTCAGCTTCAGACACGGTCATCGGACTGCACGAATCCATCCGTCGGGCAAACGGCGTGCTGAAAGCCTTGGGTATGTGTTGAGCAATCACGATGCCAGGCGTATCCGCGGGGCATCGAACCAACACATCCTTGATGGCTTCCGTGCCTCCTGTCGATGCCCCGATGGCGATGATCCGATCTGTGGTGCGCAGGCGCGACGGCGGCGGCGGCGGCAATTTTCCCAGGACCGCATCAGCGCTATGACGCGGCTGCGGCGCCTCGGGAACGGCCGCGCGCCCGGTATAGGGACGAACACGAGCACGCGCCGCCGCCTTGATCTTGAACCGCAACTCCTCGCCGTGTTCCGCGAGAGTGGCGGCCAGGTCAATCTTGGGCTTGGCGACAAAGTCGACGGCGCCGACCGAAAGCGCATCGAGGGTGATTTCGGCGCCCTGCTCCGTCAACGACGACACCATCACGACGGGCATCGGATGCAGCCGCATGAGATTGCGCAGAAAGGTGATCCCATCCATCTTGGGCATCTCGACATCCAGTGTCAGAACGTCGGGGTTCAACTGCTTGATCTTCTCACGCGCCATGTAGGCGTCGTTTGCCGTTCCAACGACCTCGATCTGCTGATCCTCGCTCAGCAGATCGCCGAGGATTCGCCGCACCAGCGCTGAATCATCGACAATCAGCACCCGGACCTTGCCGCTCATGTCAGGCGTCCGCCTCATTTCTCTGGTAGATCGTCCTGCCGATGAGCGTGTAGGCCTCCGACACCTTGAACATGCTCTCGGAATGGCCAATGAAAAGCAGGTCTCCCGGCCGCTGCAGGCGGGCGAATCGTTGGAACAGGCGGCGCTGCGTGTCCTTGTCGAAATAGATCACGACATTGCGGCAGAAGATGACGTCCAGGGGGCCGCGCATCGGCAGATCGTGCATCAGGTTGAGTTGCTTGAATGTGATCAGGCGCGAGACCGCGGGCTTCACGACGTATCGCGGCAGCCCTCCTTCCTGCCGCGCATCGAAGAACTTCCCGAGCTGCGGGCTGTTGATCCCCTTGATTTGATCGGCCGAGTAGACCCCGCTGCGGGCGCGGGCCAACACATCCGAGTCGAGGTCAGTCGCCAGAATTTTCAGGTCCACGCGCAGGGCCTGGTCGGCTCCCTTCCCCAGCGCCTCGCACACCGTCAGGGCAATTGAATAGGGCTCCTCGCCCGTGGAGCAGCCGGCGGACCAGATGCGGAACCGGTGTCCGGGCCGCGCGTTGACCAGGGGCGTCAACCGATGCTGCCGCAGGTATTCGAAGTGGTGCGACTCGCGGAAGAATGAGGTGAGGTTGGTGGTGATGGCGTTGCAGAACTCTACCATCTCGACGCCGT
>Ga0307511_10007198_pt1 | contig 11210 bp, 10 predicted proteins | sample 13_EM_MG_FD_200266 | JGI IMG/M metagenome (GOLD analysis project Ga0307511, IMG submission 200266) | Populus trichocarpa ectomycorrhiza microbial communities from riparian zone in the Pacific Northwest, United States - 13_EM | ecosystem: Host-associated > Plants > Roots > Unclassified | place...
AACAGGGTCGGCGAATGGATCAACGTTCAAAAACCCTCCGCTTTCGTCGTTGCGAGCGAGAGATTCGGCTCGGGAGGTGGGAGGTTTTGGGAACGACCACGATCGAGATCGAACGGAAGTCAGGATCGAGGTGGGAGATGGGAGGGAAGATTGGTCGGTTGGGTTTGACTCGGCGTTTTCGCTCCATCGCACATCGGGACAAATCCGCGACCATTGACCGTCACTGCTATCAGTCCCACCGCTCCCCGCTGACCCAATACTGAACATGGAGTTACGGCTGCTCCTCCTTCCGGTGGAGTGCAAGGCCATGGTGAGGGGGGTGATATCCGTATAGGTTACCTGCGTCATCTGAGGAGTCGGGGAAACTGTAGGAGGGAGGCCGGAGCGCGATACAGCTAAGGTGTCGGAGAATGGCCCAGAGTATTCGTTGCCGTCGTGGTCGTCTTCGGAATGGTGACCGAAGCTGCTAGCTCGAAGATCACCAAAACTGCTTCTCAGCGTGTTGCGTGAACCATTCTCGCCTCTGGACAACCATTGCCTGCGTTGAATCGCTCGTAGTTTCTTGGCCCGCTTGCGCAAGAAGAACGCCAGCAGCGCTAACGCGACAACAGCTCCGATAACGATGGCGGCGATGGCTCCAGGGCCGGAATCCCCGCCACCAGAAGGGTTTGCCCCACCACCAGATCCATCACCGCCTCCACCACTACCTCCACCAGCAGAGCCACCTCCAGAGTTGGTACCTCCGCCGCCTGAATGGGGAGTTTTGGTGACTTCCGTTCTCACACCAGAGATCGTGGTGAAAACAACCCCTCCCAGGCCGCTTGGGCCACCAGGATCGCCGAGGTCGGAGTTCAGAGTGTTGGGTCCGGAGAGCTGCACAGGACCGTTCTGGGGTCCGCCGCTAGACTGGGAGGGCGGCGACCCGCCGGTGGGGGATGGGCCTGAGGGATTCGATGAGTTGGGGTTTTGGGATCCTGGGTTGGGGTTTTGGGATCCCGAGTTGGAGTTTTGGGACCCTGGGTTGGGAGTAGGAGTAGGTGAGTCGGGAGAGACGTTGGGATTGGTATTTTCGGTGTTTGTATTGCCATTCGCAGGGAGCACCGTGTTGTCACCACTGTTCCCACCGTTCCCGTTCCCACTTCCATTCCCGTTCCCGTTTCCATTCCCGTTTCCATTTCCATTTCCTCCCCCATTCCCCTTGCCGTTTCCGCTTCCCGCGTCAGGGGCGGGGGTAGGCTGCGGTGGCTCTTGTTGTGGCGGAGGCGTGACCACCGGGTTATCGTTCCCAGAAAGAGGAGTCTTCTTCGGAGTACCGAAGGCATTGATGAGAGGAATGGAAGGAAGCGAGACAGGTAAATCGAGGAGTCGTGGACGGTTATTGGAACCTCCCGAGTTAGAGTTAGAGTCGCCGTTTGAGGAATGTTTTGCACGACGCAACCGAAGTCCGTGCATATTCGAAGGAGAGAAAGAGGGGTCGAATCAAAAGCAAAGGTCAGAAAAAACGGTATACACTCCTTCAGAAGAACGAGAGGTAATGGGTTCAAAAGGAAGGGGGAATTCGAAAGGAAGGTGGGGGTCGAATGAGTGTGGGGGATGCCGTCGAAGTGGTAGAGAGGAAAGATGCGCTCAGTGGCGTTCTAAGCTCATGAAGCGGGAATTAATCGCGGCTCAAGCGTAGGCTGTGCGGGCGCAGGGGGGGAGTGAAAGAGGGCACAGGTCCTAACCGCATCCTCCCTCTCGCTTGTCATATATCGGACGGGCCTGACGACGAAGCCTGATGAAGACTGTCGATCAATATTCACTGGCCTTTCCTACGCCAGCCTTCTGCGGATCCAGTCCGAAATTGTATGTAATTCAAATACTTACCTAAGTCGATCAGGTTTTGAACCTCCCTCGATCCGTCGCACACCCCGGTACCGTGCCAGCGACCCGCGTCGCGTGAAAGATGCGGGGTTAGTATGTGTTATTCGCCAAGTCCCGCAAACGTGGCGTAAATAAGTGAAAGGCACCACAGTAGGAACAAAGGTGACGCCAAACTGGATTATGCCACCGCGAGAAAGACGGAGTTCATTCACGTAAGCCTACGACCAGCACCGGGATTGCACCCAGCTGGCCAACGGTGGGAACGTCGACCTTGCAGTGATCTTGGCTCTTCTTTGAATCCTGACGCACGGTTCGAGTGCGCCGCCCGCCGACCGCTGCTACGGCACCTCACGCTCGCGTTGACCTTTCTCGTGCTGTGGTGGTTGACTTTCAGAGGGGGTCGGGGGTAGGGAGCGAAAAGCTACAGAATTCATTTATCAGTAAAGGACAACGTAAATGGCGTCACGGTCTGAGAGGAACATTAGGCTGACTGGCGGCCGCTAAATGGTAACGTATACCCGCCCGGTTGTAATCCTGTGGGGCTGAATCTCTTCAGCGCATATTCATAATCCCGATCATCTCTTCCCCTCCAGGCCTCATTCATCCTCACGTCCAACAGGGTCACCATTTATTCCCGTAAGGTAGTCCCCACCTCTCCGCTCATCACGCTTCCGGAGATAAAGCGTCACCATAGCGAAGCATCCTGTCATGTCACGGACGTCATAAACGTCCGACACCGGGGACGTGGAGGCGGAAACATACCCATCGCAAACGATATTCCCGCCGTCGCAACATTATCCTTGAACACCCTGTGATCCAACCTAGGTCAGCGGGGCTCCAAACCCCCTACGAAACACAAGCGCTTGCCGCGGTTGTTCCACTCGAGGGAACATCAGACTTGGGTGACAGAAGAAGGATCGCTATTTTTAAGCGATCGGCTGGTCCATTTTCGTTCGCCACTAACATTGGAAGCCATGCCTAGTAATTTCATAACCGGTCAAACACAGAGTGTTCCATTTCGAGAGGACCGCACCATACTTGGAACGCGTGGCCGAACGTGGTGCAACTTGCGATGACGCTCGTTCTAAGGGATCTCAATATTAATCATCTACATCAAGGCGGTGGATACCCAGTCTCGGTATCGTATCCCATCAAACCATTCACCCAGGCCATAATCAGCCCAGAGATCCCTTCGGGCGTTGAGCTACGCGTAGTCACGCATGGCCAAAGGATCGGAATATTGGTTGGCGTGCCGGGCAGCAGGATACCCACCTCCTAAAACGGTGTTGCTGCTAGAACGACGGAAACCATCTACTTACCCTCGCGAGCACCATTGGTGCCTATCTCAGTCTCAGAGCGTCAGACCAGTACGCATCCGATAGCTGATGTGCATGCAGTCAATGTCCATTAAATGTGAAATGCCAAACGGTGAGAACTCACTCGTGATAACCTACACAGTTTGGACGCCAAGCGGGTATGCGTTGATTTGACCCACACCATAGACCTGATGCCCAGGAGTACCGCAGGACTCGGACCAGAAGATCGTCGCCGTCGTTAGACCAGTTCCATCGTTGGACTGTCGATCTACAGATATGTCGCGTGTTGACACACCACCCACCATAATTTCGGATATCGTCACGTACGAGGATGTGCACCACGGAGTAGGCGTAGGATCAATCGGGACCATTCCGATGGGAACAGATGAGAAGGAGGAGTGGCACGGTGCCAGGAACCAAATATGCCACGTAGTGAAGAACCCGGTGACCTTCTTCCTGGTGAACTTGACTAGGGGCTGTCTTCCCATCTCTCCATGACATCCGCTTCTTGCCGATTCCAGCCTGGCGTTCGGTGTAGACGAGATTTAAACGGACGGTTGATGGAAGATCTAGAAAGGCCGACTCATAAACACGGGTGTGTGGACTATGTAGGAGTGAGCATACCGGGCATGACAAAAAAGCCCAGGAGGGCAATCGGAATGGCGATGACGTCATTCAAGATAAAAAGCCCATCAGGAAAGTAAGCCGTTTGTAATAGATTGGGGGAGTGGTAGTGGCACCACTCACACTTCCACCCAGTGGGACCACGAACGTCAATGGGGCCGTTATATATGCCCTGCCTGGGGATTTCGGTGAACGCGATTCTCCGTAACTGAAGGGTACAGGCGCGACCGCCTGCAAGAAGCCCGAAATTATCGGGCCGATGGAAGAAGCTGTCTGAGAAGCTATAAGCGAATCCCCAACCTTAACTTCTGAAACGGAACACGCCTGGAATAAACAAGCTTCTTTAGCTAATTCATCTGATTTGCGCCAACTGCCAATCGCATACTGAATGGCAGGGTATGGAGGAGCCTCGGCCAAATCGATGCAGAAGCGGATCGCGACTAGACCCTTGAATCCGCTCGATGTGGCGAAAATCGTTGTAAGTGTGCCCCGGGTGAGTTCCATACGTGGATCCACATCGACGGACGGATCCTAGTGATGAGGCTTCCATGGTAGATGCGGACGAGGAAACTGAGGCATACTCTTGGAATGTTCGACAGACTTTGAGGGTATCTAGCCAAGAACGTATCCGCAAGTCCAGGCGGCAGCGGTGTAGTTCAATTCATTGCCATGTAAACCGAGGCTGGAAATTGCCAGATCACGGTTGATTGAGGGGTTACTCAAAAGACTCATACTCCTCTTGCATGCCAGACACATACGTGTTCTGACGAGGAGCAGGGAAGATATTTATGTGCACCGCGGTATTCTGCTGGTCTAGGTTCCTGAGAAAAGGGGGGAGAAAGCGTCAGGCTGACAGTGTGCAGGTTGTGGGGGAATGGTCAACGAGCTCGCTTAGTATGATAAGCCAAGAATTCGTAGGGGGAGAGGCGCGCGCCGAGCTGATTCAAAAACTTGCGTTCCTCTGGCCGAGATTAGGATCAAGGGGTTGAAGGCGGATCCGAGGTCGGAGACCGACAAAAAGTACGCAGTCCAACTCTTCCCGGTCTGGTAGGGCCCAGGAAGAGTTGGACTGCGTGTGTTTCTTATCGCTATGAAGTGATTTCGTGTTGGCCATTCGTAGCTAGCCGACAACTCGGAGGGACAGAGAGAGGAGACGAAGGGCGACCGGCGGAGAGTCGCTGTAGATGCATGGTTTTCGTCCACGTCCTGGTCGCCGGATTGGAGGTCGGTTGTTCTGAATCATCGCTGCGTAGCCAGGAGGGGGAAGGAGCGCAAGCGCACCGATGGCGTCTCCAAGCTCTACAACTAGGATTGCACAATCGATCTCTTGGGGTGTATAAGTAGCCTGGAGGGGTGATACGAGCGCACCATCTCTACGTGGATGACGGAGCTGATGAGCGGGATCGGCCTCGGTGATTCCGAGTCCTGCCAGACGTGACAGAAGTTCCGAGGAGGGGCGATCCGAGCTGGCTCAGAATCCAGCTCAGATTGCGGCGATTGCCGGGCGCCAGCAAAGCCACCCGATCGTCCCGATCCGACGAGCGCTCCAGTTGGGGCACCACCCAGTTTCCAGTCCCTCCTGGCCTCGTCTTTCCTATCAGGTTGTTCTAAATGGTGTTGAAAGTACAACTGTTTGACAAAGTACAGGTGTTACTAAGAGATCACATTGGGTAGGCCCATCAGGAAAACCGCATGCACCTTTTTTGCAACCTTTATCACCCTTATCACACGAAAAGGTGAAAATAAGAGAAAAGTTCCAACTTATATAAGTTGAACCTTCAACTTATTTTCGCCACACAACGGATTCTGTGAAACGTAAGAAAAGCTCAAAATAAGCTGGATTAAAAGCGATGACATTGATGGGATCTCTGGTAATAGGCTACAGTGCCGGACACCACTTCCCTACAACCCCCGTGGGAGAAGATCGGCCCCCGAAAGATTTTTTTAAAGATTTTTTGAGGAGAGAAGTTGATCAAAAGAATGCGTTTGCAGCAATAAAAAGTCTTTTCCCACGGTCTCCCGTGTTGCGTTGCGTTTGACCCAAAAAAATTCCAAATATGACTTGAAATCCGTACGAAATCCGTGAATGCGAGTGAAGTTTTAGGCGCCAGAGCTGATGTTTCGAGTACGAAAGCCGTACCAGACCTGCTGTGCTTGCAAAATCAGATCCAGGGTGCCTTCGTTTCCATGTGGGGCCATGGGCGGGTTGTGGGAATCGACGCCTCGATCGGGGTTTTGTCTGGGACATTCCCTTCGAGCGACGAGGGGCTGCAGGCAATGTGTAAGAAGTGCACCAGTGGTATTAGGCCCTCAACGCGAAGGTTCGCGAGTTCTGCCGCTGACCGGCTGGTTCACACTCGAAAACACCAGGTATTCATGCCTCAATACTGCCCAATTTATTCCCCATCGGTAGCATTGGAACGTAGTCGTTTATTTCGGGTCCATAAGGCATACCAGGAGGAACAGCGGTCTCATTCCATCTTATCGGAAGGCCGGATTCGTGTGGTCGGGCGATGCGGGCGCTAATATTACCTAATAATATTACCATATAAGGAAATGTTGCGTTCGCCTCGGGGTCAAAAATCGAAGATACTGGATTTATCGAACCAAACTACCAGGAGTCGGAAACTAGGCGGCCGTAGCTATTGATTCGTGCTGTTTTTGTCCCTCCAGGTTGTGTTGCCAAGGGGGGGAGATATTTTCTTTCGAGGTGTCCTAGCGCCCGCGATCGGGTGTCGAGATCTGGTGTCCGGCACTGTACGAGATGGCCTGAGGCGCGGGTTGCGCCACATGAGAGACTCGAGTTAACGCGTAATACCATCAATATAAGTCAGAAGAAAGCTCGGGACCGTAGAAAAGCGAGAGCAAGTCAAGGCAGGTAGATAAGTTGAGATAAGTCTTTGGCCGTTTTCCTGATGGGCGAGCCCTGTGGTCAACTGTCGACCCCACACATTATAAGAATAAGCACTAAGTTTTACGGGTATGCACTTAATATTCTACTCTGAACGAACAATAGTCCGACGCGCCCGGCCACGTTGTTTGGATAGGTTTCATGACCCACGAAAGGGGGATGACGACCTCAAACCTAACCCTTCCCCCACTCTTATCCCTGATCCTCTTCACCTCGATTCCGACATCCCGAAGATCCTTCATTGCGGCGTCACCCAACGGGGTCTCAGAAACGATGCGCGCGGGCGCGACGTGGCGATAGAGGTAGATCGTGATGGTGCTTAACCCCGGTGAATTTTCTGGATTGACGGTCGAGAGCGCCGCGGATAACCAACGGCAGCTTGCGAAATTCGAAAGCAGAGAAAACGATAGATGCTTGAGGGAGCTATGGCGGGAAAAGTCGAACATACGGGCGTTCTTTCCGGGTATAATAATGGCTGCCGGAGTCGTCAGCATGCGCAGTTGCCGGTAGGGTTCTGGAAAGGGGGTGTTACCTTCTGCGGAAACAGAGATGTCCAAGTCTGTCAAAGTGTCTTGGCAGGCGGCAACAAGGTCTACATAGACCGGGAAGTCGTCCTCAGAGTTACAGAATGCCTTTACGCTCTTGAACCCCAGGCCCCCGGGTGCCTCCAAGAGCGATCTCACAACGCTAGCGTGGAAATCGTCCATGAGAAGCAGCTCTAATCTTCCGTTGTATCTCCCCCTCAAGATCTCGCCCGCCACATCTGGAAAGCCGCTTCCTTTGAAGGTGCAGAGCGAGAAGTCGTCTAGGTTTGGAAGCTGTTCCATGATCTCGAGGACTTGGTCGTTCGTGACTGACACGAACTTCATCATTAACGAACGGATAGAGGCGGGCAGTCCGCCAATGCTCGAGGTCCATTGGTGGGTTTCGCACCTTCCGCCGATCAGGGTGAGATCACGAACGTTCGAGAAGTAGGGCATATATTCCGCGAGCTCTGTTGGTGTATCAGGCGCAAGGTGGATGCGAATTTCGCGGGTATATGCGGCAGGGGCGGTCGAAGGATTTGGAAAGGTAGACCTCCAGGCGGGAAGGTTATGGGGTCGGAATACAACCCGACGGAAGAGGTGACGGCGGCACGATGGCACGAACATTCTCGCAGCCATCGAGCAACGACGAAGAGAGGTGTAGTCGTCTGCGAGGTGACCCGTGATCTCGTCGAGGAGTTCTTGGGGGAGGCGGGCGGCCCTTGAGGCACCGGACGAGGGTAGGGGTCGGAATTGACGAGGCTTTGACGAGGTAGGACCCATTCCCAGGCGAGGAGAGGCTTGGAGGAAATGAAAGGGGACCGCGCCCATCCCCCCTGACTTTTTTATAGCAGCTGGCGACCCTGACGGAAGCCCAAGACAAAGAGTTCAGTGGCGATGCGAACTGACGCACGGATGGCGGCCCTGTTGATCACTGAAAATCCTGACGTACTGCATTTGCTGTGGGTGCGGGAGGAGAGGAAGGACAATTGGGTAAGTGCGGGCCCCTCCTCCTGAGCGTCTGGGCGTCAGTGCGCAGCCTCCTTCAGTGAAACGAGCAACTCGACCTGATGCGCCACGAATTGAAGCACCGCATAGAGACCCCCAGCCTCCAATTTGGAAGCTCCACCTTCGATTCCTGCTAGGTTCGCCTGCGTCGGGGACCACCCGAACCAGCTTCCATGAATTTTAGAGCGCTTGGGAAATACAAAATCACGTCAAGCCCGATATCCTTCTGGATCATCTGGATGTCTCCCTACAATCGACGGTCAGCGTTTGGGAGGGCTGCGTGTCTATCAGAGTCCACTAAAGCTGGCGAGACCACAACGTTTTTCGCTGGCGGATCCCGGGTTGGGAAACGACCGAATGCATGACATGGGAGGAAAGGGACAAAACACTTACTGTATGTGGCCAGATTGCCACCTCATTCACCACAACCATTCTCCGCCACAGCCGTGAGTAGTAGGGATCATAGGAAAGATCGCGTAACCTCGCGTTGCGTTGCGATGAGGCACTGCGGACGCGGCGCGTGTATATCTAGGGATGATTCATACAGAGATGGAGCTTGTACAAAGCGTCAGTGCCACGATCAACATCAAAGCGCACAAACAAAAGGGAAGCTCCATTCCATGCCTGCGGTCCCGGTGGAAATATGAGTCGAGACGTCGATGCGTAGTTGCCAAGCTCGGCTCGGTGGAGAATGTTCCCCGATCGCCGACCCAGTCTGGTTCAACCAAGTTCATGAAAGACAAAGGCCATCTCGCGTGTGCTGGACAACCAATAACTCTCAGGTGCGCTCCAGCTCCCCCCTCCAACACTCTTCGTCTCGTCCCTGTGCACAGCCACTCGTCCGCATCAAGCCGCGTAGTTGTTTGGCTGTGTTTGGCCAAGCGCCCAGGAGCTCCTCCGCCATGATGGTCGGTTGGGCCGCCGCTTCCTCCACACACACCCTCTCTGTTGCTATCGACAGGGGCCCGCCTCTAATGCATATACCTCAGAACGTCAATATGGACTAGAGTCACATCACAGCTGTACGTATTCGCACTTGGATGAACAAAGTGCGATGCATGATATCCGGCAGTTTCACATCGGGAGCGCTTGCCAAGAGTCAGCGCCCAATCTTCATCCACCCCACCCGCGACCTGCTCCTCGAATGGGTTCAAAACCTTCGAAAGGAAAGCGTCCTCCCTCGTACAAACATCAATTAAGAAACGGCGCTCGACTTCCGCCAATCCCACCCACGGCAGATTCGGAAACCTCGACGGAAAAACGTCCCATTCCTGTGGAAGCCAAGACGGTAGTTATCCCAAGAAACCCACAAGATATTATCAACGAGATCTTGGATCACCTCGCCACAGATTTAGACTTTGCATCCCTCCAATCATGCCTTCTCGTATCCAGACTATGGGTTCCATCATGCCGGCGGCACCTCTTCCACACCACCCACTTCTTTTCGAGGGACATGGACAAATGGCTCGATACATTCCCAGTCCTGGAAGAGAGTCCCGCCCGCCACATCAGAGATATACGCATCTGGATCGGAGGGTCTGACCGGGTTTCCGAGTCGTTTTTCAAGTACACCCCGTGGTTTACGAACGTGGAGAAGATATCTCTGTTGGGTCATGGAGGAATCCCGCTGTTGCAAGAACCTTCCCTTTGGAAGTTCCCGCAATCCGTTACCTCTTTGACCATCAACACGAGTGTGGTCACTCTCGTACGGATCCGAGATATCATGGCCCAGCTGCCAAACTTGGATGACTTGTCGTTATCGGGGTACCTTATCCCGATGGACAGGGAGGAGTTGCTGGGGATTGGAACCGTCTTGAGGGGGAAGTTTGGTGGGGCGTTGCTACTTCGCCACGAATGCGCTGACAGAGATGTTATAAACATGCTGTTGGACATCCCAACCGGGTTACACTTCACCGAGGTAGATATTCGCTGTATGAGCGAGTGTTTCTACTCGACTGTTCCGCTCGTAGAAGCGTGTGGCAAGACTCTCGTAAGGCTATCGTACATGGCCACCTTCTTTGGTAAGTCCCTCTCTTTCTCCTGATCCAGTTGGTTATAATGCACGAGATATCGTCACTGACGCCACCGCCCAACGTAGATGGCAACGGCACCATTGAACGGTCCTTCGATTTTTCTGATTCCCCAAACGTCCAAGAAGTAAACTTCGGGGTCATTTGGGTGGACGGGGCTCTGCGCTGGATTCCTGTGGCTCTTTCGACTCTCGGGCCCACTACCTCCCCACGACTATCTGTTATTCGCCTCCACTTCGCCCGCTCACATATCGTCACCCGAACCGTCGAAACCCTGATCCACGAGACCAGCTATGACCTTCGATGGGTCGCCGACGAAGTCGCCCGGATTGAACGTGAGTTCAAGGGAGCGGTGAACGTGACTGTGCGTCTGGATGCGGTGTTTGAGGAGGCTTTGAATACCCTTAATGTGAGCTTCCATTTCTGTGGGGTAAATGACACCTCGTGATCTTATTGATTCGTTCTACTAGATTCATCTCCCACAGATCTTCCGGCAATAGGGTCGTTGGAATGAGACCTATGAATACTCCTCCTATTCGTCCCTTCGATTGGTTACTTTGTCATGTTGGATCTCTCTACGGTACATCCTGTCGATACTTCACATGTATGCGGTGATCCATAATCCAATGGCGAGCTATAATTTTCAACTCCCCAGAACGAACATCGCGAATGGGCCGCTAGTTGCGATAGGTTGAAGCGAGAGAAGCGGGAAGTCACGTGAACTTTTGCGGGGTTCCGTCAAACCTGCCTCAGGCTCCTGCACTCTCCGAGATGCTCACATGACGCTGCCTGGCCCCCCAACACTCTGCTGGTCTCGGTTTCTGTTGAGCTAGCTCCCTCTCGACCCGCAGTCATTTCCCTGCTATACTGACTGATGTGCGCTTCCTCGTGATACATGGATTGAACTCGGATAACATGAACATCGACCGATTTG
>Ga0307511_10007199_pt1 | contig 11210 bp, 10 predicted proteins | sample 13_EM_MG_FD_200266 | JGI IMG/M metagenome (GOLD analysis project Ga0307511, IMG submission 200266) | Populus trichocarpa ectomycorrhiza microbial communities from riparian zone in the Pacific Northwest, United States - 13_EM | ecosystem: Host-associated > Plants > Roots > Unclassified | place...
CTTGAAACTCAATTCATCAAAGTCATTTTTATGTAATGTAAAACTTAAGACAAACAAATAACATCATGTGACAAAACATTAATTACATGCCTTTTTATTCTGCTTGAAACATGCTTTATCGAAGAAAATGATGCATGCTCTATTGTCTTTAGTGGTTGAGCATTGGTCGGTAACTTGTACATTAGATGTCTCTTTATAATCATCACATAGATTCATAACACAATTATACGACACTACTACTTGATGAAGCAATATCGCTCTTGTTGAACTTGAACTTGTTTCTTTTTTAATACATGATACCTAAGAAAAAATAATTAACACAATGATACTAAACAAAAAAAAACACATACTTCTAGACATTTATAAAAATCATAATTTTTCTTTGTATATTCGTAAATAAGTTATAATCCCAAAAGTCACAATCCCAACAATAAATGAGAGCACTAATAACAATTAATTCATGCATCACCATTCATTACAAAACTCAAAGATCTTGCACTTATGAAAACATAAAACCATAGCTTGCTACAATAAAAGTTTCCAGTTTAATCTTGAACTCACATTTTAACCTTCAATCAAAATTTAAACAATAATCTCTCATTTCAATTTCATTTCACAACTTCACATTAAACTCAAAATTCTACTTAATTCATGTCTTTTCACCATGAAACTATTTAAATTATCAACAAAATAAATCCTTTACTAAACCCATAAAATAATAATAATTTAAAACAATACCTAATATTAAAAAAAAAATCTTTCTTTATTACCAACATGCAAAAATCAACAAAACCCATAAAACCCCAAATCACGTAAACCAAATGGCAAATAAATCACCCCCAAATCAGTTAAAAAAACCTAACCATAACATAGGATTTAACAATGTCAAACCCTAAGTTTATTAAACGAAGAAGAAGAAATCAAACTTGAGATGGGTAGAAGAGAGGAATGATTTCAACACCATATTTGTGAGGGGGGAAGGTATTTTGTTAGAGTTAATAGGAAGGGCTGATGTGTTTTTGTTTTAAGAAAGAAGAACAAATGGAGGAGAGATGAGGAATTGTCGGGTTTTAATTTATTTTAAAATCATTTATCAAAATTTCATCGGCAATTTGACATATTAGCCATGCCTATAAAATTGCTAACAATATATATATATATATATATATATATATATATATATATATATACACATACATACATACATACATACATACATACATATTCCATCGTCAAAATTACCGATAAAAAATTTTCGTTGTGATTTTTATCGATAAATAGAGACAAAATATTTTATGTCAGAGTTTCAGTTATTGTTTTTCAATTTTCTAGTAGTGAGTCATATACCATAATAAACGATGTGTCGTTTGTTAAAAAAAATTAAACTAGGTGCGCAACCCTGGGTATCTAGGTCTATATGTGCCTAGGCTTTTTAACTCTTGGCTAAATGCAGTCGCGACTTGTTTTTTTTCTTAATATTTTTTTTCTAATTTTAATTAATATCTCTTTGTTATTTTTAAAATTGTTTATTTTTTTAAAATAGTAATTAATGTTTTATTATTTTTTCTTCAATCTATAATACTTTAAAGAGATTATTGTAATTCATATTTTATTTTTTTCTTTTATATTTTATATATAAGTTATATTTCTATGATGGATTTATAAAAATGAAGACCATTTGTTCTTAGAAACTAGAATTAATCTAGATAAATTAAAAAAAATGTATAAAATAAAAAGGCACAATTAAAGCAAATTATTTGCATGTGAATTTATTTTTTGCCTTTAATATGAAGATTAACTCTCTACTTGAGTATTTAAGATTAACATTAACAAATCCTTGTTGATTTATTTGTTCATATATGTTTTTTAATTTATTTTAATAAGCGTAAATACTATATTTTTATTTTTCAATTAAAAAAATAATATAAAACAATATATCCATTACATCAATGTATTTTTTTCTTATATTTTTTTTATGTTAAAAATTAACTTATGACTCAATTGACTCGGCCCAACATGAGTGACTTAGTGAGTCAATCCACAGTCCAATTGATTGTTACAATCAATTCCAATGAATTTTTTAATTTGCGTAAAATAAATTACTTTGTTTTTATAATTTTTAATTTTTTAAAAAAAACAATATTATTTTAGAAAAGACTTGAGTTTTTTACCATTATAGGGATTGACTTGAGAATCTCCCGGCCCTAAACGGGATCAGATATGTGATTGGGTTTTCAAGTCTTAACTAGAAACAGCCTTATAATAATTGGCCCAACTAGCAGCCCAGTCCATATTGAACTTTAAGATGTTGTCTCTTATTACGACAACTACCTTTCTTAAACCCTAAACACAAATCTCTCAAAAAACCCCTCCTTTTTCTCGCTGTCCAGCGCGTAGTGAACTCACCAAACCCGAAAACAGCCATGGCGGACACAGTCCAATACAAGCTCGAACGGATGGTCGACGAGCTAGACGACCTAGAACGTAAAGGCATATTCACGCGGCAAGAAATAGCAGAGATAGTGAAACAAAGAAGAAAATTTGAGTACAGATTGAAGAGGCCAAGTCCTTTAAAGCAAGATTTCTTAGCATATATTGATTACGAGACTCAACTTGACTCACTACGTAGACTACGAAAGAAATCAGTGGCGCGCGAGCTGGAGAAGCAAGGGGATAAGAGGAGGAGGAGAAATAAAAAGTCTGTTTCTGACTTTGCTGGGATTTCAAGGATTGTTGAGATCTATAGAATTGCTGTTATGAGGTTTAAGGGAGATTTAGAGCTTTGGTTTAGGTATTTGGAGTTTTGTAAGGATAAAAAGAATGGAAGAATGAAAAAGGTGAGAGCTTTTATTTTGGAGGTCGTGGTTTGCTTAGTGTTAATAACTCTGTTTTTTTTTTTTGTGAATTTAAGGGTACCCATTTTGGCTTTATTCTGTTTGGTTATCTGGGTTTTGGTTCTTTGGATGTATAATTGTATGTTTGATCGCTTTGGTTAGTGTTGTTCAGTGTGTTATCGTTGTTGTTTTTGGAGAAATAAAGATACCATTTTGGGTTGTATCTTGCTCTTATCTAGAAATTTTAAGTTTGTGATTTTAGAGGCCGGTTGGTACTGTCACTTGTTGTGATTCATAAAGGAGGGATTTTTTTTCTTATCATTTTAGGCGTTGTCTCATTTAATGGATCTTCTATTGTAGAATTAACAATCCCCTCTTGGTTTTTCTCTTGTTTAGGTGCTTAGTTGTTTATGATTTTGGAGTTTTGTTGTTTTTGATTTGTTCATTTCGTTTAATTGGTAATTATTGTCATTATTGGGGATGGATTTTTTTTTCTTTTTTCAGTGAAATCATGTCTTTTTTTTCTTTGTTCATTTGTAGGTTTTGGCCCAATTAATTAGGTTTCATCCAAAGGCGCCTGGAGTTTGGATTTATGCTGCAGCTTGGGAATTTGATCATAACTTGAATGTTTCAGCTGCTCGTGCTCTTATGCAGAATGGTTTGAGGGTATGCCCACATTCAGAGGATCTTTGGGTAGAGTATCTTCGGATGGAATTGACATATCTTAACAAGTTAAGGGTGCGGAAGGTAGCGCTCGGAGAGGAGAAGGAAAATGTGGTTCATGATTACGATATGTTGCTTGATGAAGAAAGAGGAAATGATGATGGATCAAATGCTGGTACTGAGGTGTCAGAGAAGAAAGTGGATTTGTTTCGAGAGAAAGGTTTGCTCATTCTTCAGACAATCTATACTGGAGCTGTTGAAGCTCTACCTTCTAGTTTTGGCTTGAGAAAGAGGTTATTAGAGATACTGGAAGCAACAGACTTGACTCATTCAGAAGAAATGCATAAGGAGATGCTAAGTGATATGAAAAGAGACTTTTCCAGAGAACCAGAATATTGGGACTGGCTTGCAAGACTTGAAATGACTGATTCTAAGAGTATGTCAGAGATGAGCGTAACTCTAGCGCTTCCTCAGTTTCAAAAGGCAATTCAGGTATGATTTTTATGAACTAGTGAAATTTTGATATCTGACAAGTGTTCGAGTCATTGGTTTCAAAAATTGAAAAGTAGGTATATCGTCTGACTGCTTTTCAGATAATGTGCCGAGTACTCTATCATGATCACGGTTGATTTTCTGTACGTAGGTATATGAGGAGGCTTTACAATTTCTGCCTTCTCCAATGATGTTTAATTTATATATAAAGTTTTTGATGGATGCTATTGCTCCCAAAGGAGGAGAAAATGATCCTTCTAAGGTCTCCAGCCCCACTGAAGATTATATTTCACACCTTTTGGTGGTATACGAGAAGGCTGACGTGGTGGGATACATGACTGAGGATCTTGCTTGTCAATATGTTTCATTTTACCTGCAACTTGGTAGGTTTGATGAAGCCAGAAAACTTGCAGACAGGCTTTGCAGCGGAAAACTCTCAGATTCAGAAAAGTTGTGGATTTTAAGGGCCTCTATGGAAATAAAATCTTTTACTGATGATACTTCTGCACCAAGTAAGGATGATTTCCAATATGTGTTAGGACTCCTTAGAAGTGCATTGACTAAAGTGTCAATATCACAAGCTGAGGACTTATGGCTAATGGTATGCTCTCTATACTCCTGTACTCTAACCCATTCCCTGCTATTAAAGTTTGTGGCATTATTCAAAAATGTGAATTTTATGCTTCCAGCCCCAGTTGATTTACCTTTTCTATTAGTTTTTATTTAGAGCTGTCTGTTGAGACATATGTTATTGTCTGTGTAAAATGCTTGCCTAAACAGAAACCCGATCAAAATTAGGGGAGCTCTATTGCCTTATAAATTACAAATAAAAGAACAAATTATTAATATTCTTGTATAGAAAAAACATCAGTACTTCTCCTTTCATTCTCTTTTCTCCCTCCCCTAGTCCTCCTCCTTTAGTGTCCGAGGTTTGTTTCTTTTTGGTTGAATAACATGTAAAACTGTCTCTGCAAATATTCTAATGGGTTAATTAAAGCTACATTAGCTCTTGATGCCATGATGCAATTGTTTTGCTTTCAAACAAGTTTCTTTTTGTTGAACTACTATTTTTCTTTTTAATGTTTTAACCTTCCTTTTAATCTATCAGGATAAAGCTCTTTTAGGGTCCAAACCAATTTTTAATATAATCTCATGCTACAGGCACTCAATTTTTTTGCAAAACAAAAGAAATATCTGGACAAGCTGGTTGAGATATCTCTTATCTCAGTAGCCAAAGATGGTGGTAGTGATGATGGATTTTCCCTCTCTTCTGCTATTGTAAATTTTATGCTTCAGAAGGATGGAATTCATAAAGCAAGAAAGACATATAAGCGGTAAGTTACTAAATTATCAGTTAAAGAAACTTGTCTGTAAAGTACCTGCTCAATGTCACAATAAGCTGTGAAAACAGTGTGTGACATACTATATACAAAAAGCCTTTCCAGTTCTCAAAATAATTTGTAAGTTTAAGATTGTTCTGGTAAAAAATTCAAACTCTATAATCTGCCTCTAGTTTTCTATCTGCTTTGCTAATTAATTTGTAGTAGCTAAACCTGCATCTTGATTTTAATTTGCAGATTTCTCGCACTACCCCATCCTGGTCTTGTTTTGTACAGATGTTGCATCGAGTTGGAAGTGAACCTTGCATCTGTTGGTGATAAGGATTGCCTTGCAAATGCCCGAAAACTATATGAATCTGCACTCGCAACTTATGGCCAAGATGTGACCTTGTGGCAAAATTACCACTCGATGGAGATTAAGGTAATCTTGTTGTACGTTTACTTTCTTTAAAGTACTCGTTTGTCCTTCTTTTATTCTCCTCCAAACCACCCACTTCCTGAATGAAACTCTCCTCCAAACCACCCACTTCCTGAATGAAACGCATACGTGGCAATGCTCTATGAGCATATCCTAGCAGCTGGATTGATAAAGGAAATCAGCTCCTGCATTTTTCACTGGAAATTCAAATTCTCATGGTCTTTTATTGCCTGGCTTAATGTACATGGGACTGCACCACTTTCTGCCATTGCTCCTAACTTTACTCACTCCCTCATGCTGCTTTATCTTCAAAAGCCACATTCTGTTGTGTGGCTACCTCATTGTTGATTTAGATGAATTTTTTTACATTGTTCAATACTACTTACTGTTAACATTTTGCACTAAACAGTTGGGAACATCGGAAACAGCAAATGCTGTTTGTTGGCGTGCACGGAAGACACTCAAAAACTCTGCTGCATTTGTTGCTGCTCCAGATTTGTACTAATCAAGTGTATGGTTGCTAATTTTGATAAAGGAACCAGTATCTTATTTATTCGTGTAGTTGAGAAGAAGGTACATGAAAACAGTAACATTCATTTTATCAAAATCTCTGTCACACATGTAGTTGGGTTAATGAGTGGTAGAAGGAAGCATGAAATTTATCCAATTTTGTTTGGCTACTATGGTGGCTAGATGACGAAATGATTTTCCCTATTTTCTCAGATGGTTAGAAGGTAACGAACATAAACGGCATTAACCAAATCTGGCCATTGTACCCTGCTCGTGAAGCACCACACGTTTAATTTGTAATTTTATGGAAACATTTCTTGAAAGATTACTTATTGAATAGAGGGGTGCCCAAGTTTTTGCATGCACTATATATTGAACATTTGAAAACTATAGCAGTCAAATAGAAATAGCGAAATCAAACCAGGCAAGAACGTCTTGCCATCCTAGAAAATAGCATGGCCTTTCAACCTAAAAACTAGCACTTGAAGTGAAGCTTGCAAGATTGTTTTCAATTGCTGATCAGCAATTGATGGGAAATTTTACAATATTTATTACACATGTTTTTACTTGAGATCTTGCAGGGCTTCTTGCGGGATGTAAGAGCTGCACGAATTTACAATTATTAACTGGACCAGAAGCTTATGCTTTGCGTAAGGAAAACAGATCTAGGTTCATGGCCACTGTGGACTCAATACCTGCACAACCCATACAACAATTCAATTGGTGTAGTTATTGATTACATGCTTAAACTTGTGCATTTCTCCACTCAAGCATCGACTTTTTGGAGACGAGATTACGCTATTTTTTATCAAGTACGTTGATACAAATGTGAGTAGATCTAAATAGCTAAAATTGAAAAGAGAGTGGATCATGCTTGGGGCTCGGACCAAGAGTTGGTCTAGGTGGTCAGGGTTTGGGTTGGGACATAGTCTGGGAACCTCGGACTCGAACCTAGACCAAGTTTGAGGCACAGAGTTTAGGACAAGACTTGGTTCGGGAAAGATGACTAGGCAACTCTTTTGCATGCAAGATCCTAGGCATGAAAAGGTGGTGCCAAGGATGGTTTTTGAAAAAGAGTTAAGTTAAAACAATATGGTTAATGCTTCTTATATTTGAAATAATTTAGTTTCTAGCTCATTATATAGCAAGAATGGGTTTATGTTGGTTTGACCATGATAAGTTTGTCTTCTCCAAGAGTGGAATGCTTATGGGCAAGGAATGTTATGTGATGAGCTATTTAAACTCAATTTTATGACTACGGCACCTAAAAAAAATATTAATAAAGATCATTCTTTTATTTATTTGGTTGAGTTTATAACATAATAGATTAGTTCATGTTAATTATAAAACATTGAAATTGATTACTAACTTAGATTCACTCTCAAAATCTCATATTGATCAAAACCACAAGTGTGAAATCGGTGTAAAATTTAAATTGACTAAGGCATCTTTTTATTCCATAGACAAAAAGCAGTATGCATCTAGAATTAATTCACACAAATATATGTGACTTAAAGTTTTTGTAAATTAGATATGGTAAAAGGTATTTTTTTTATTTTGAACAAAATTTGTTATGTTTATTTATTGAAAAGCAAAGATAAGAACTTAAAAGTGCATTTCAAAAGCGAGGTTAAAAATTTATTTATCATGAAGATCGAAGAGACAAGAAGCCATAAAGATGGGAAATATGATTCATCTTTTGATGAGTTTTATTCTAAACATGGTATAATCCATCAAACCATAACTCTTTATTCATTGTAGCAAAATGGTATTATTGAATGCAAGAATCAATGTTGAAATAAATAATGAATGCTATGTTGATAAGTTCAAAACTATCTTAAAACTTGTGTGGAGATGCTATTTTATTAGTAAATTATTTTTTGAATAAAAAAAATCTCAAAATAAATTGGACAGGACATCATATGAGTTGTGGAAGGGTGAAAAATTATTATATAAATACATGAAAGAGTGGCTAAAGTTGCAATTCCTCCGCCAAAGAAAGTGACTTAATATTGTTAATTATTTATTTATAGGATACGATAACAACAATGTCGTTTATCACTTTCTTGTGTATTATAATATATTAAATAAATATCAGGAATATCTAAGTTGCACAAATATAATACATGAATGCATCATTTTTTAAAATTAATTTTTCTTGCAAAAATACACAAGAAGAAAAGACTACTATAAGAATTAGTGAGTTCTTTAGTAGTGCTCCTCAAGAAGTGAGGAGAAAGAGAAACCTAGAAGAAATAAGAGGGCTAAAATTTCTAAAAACTTTAGTCCTGATTTTCTTCCTTATTTGTTCAAAAATAAATCTCAAAGCTTTAAAGAAGCAATGCCAACTTTAAAAGCATCATTCTAGAAAGAGACCATCAACAATGAGATAAGATTCATCATGAAAAATCATATATGAAAATTAATAGATCTTCTTCCTAGGATAAACCATTAGGGTGCAAATATATATTTGAGAAAATGATGAAAGTTTATGGATTTATTGATAAACACGAAGCCAAATTAATGGTCAAGGATTACAAGCAAAAGCAAGGCTTCGACCACTTTAATATCTACTCGTCAATTACTAGAATAACATCTACTTGTATGTTAATTTATATAGTTGCGCTTAACGATCTTGAGATACACCATATGAATTTTAAAGTTGTTTTATTGAATGGGAGACGAATAATTCTATATGAAATAACCATAAGAATTCAAAGTACCGGGGAAGGAAATGAATATGTATATGCTTATTAAATCCTATATGGTTTAAAACAACCACAAAAACTATGGTATGAGAAATTTAACAATGTTATGCTATTAAATAGTTTTAAAACTAATGAATGTGATAAATGTGTTTGTATGGGAAAAAAAAAAACAAACACAACATGCCATTGTTTATTCATTTGTAGATGATGTGCTGATACTAGGAAGTAATACTGATATAATTAAGATTACTAGGTAAATGTTGACCAATAAGTTTGATATGAAAAATATAGGTGATTTTAGAAATGAGAAATTTTAACACATAATAGCTTAATATTATCTCAATGTCATTATATTGAGAAGATTCTTGACAAATTTGACAAGAATGAAAACAATATAGCCAAAACATTGGTTGCCGTAAACCTATATCTATCCAAAAATACTAGTGAAGCAAAATCTAAGGTAGAATATTCATGTATTATTGAAAGACTTATGTATCTTATAAAGGACATTAGACTAAGCATGACATGCACATTTAACAAACTAAGTAGATATACAAGTAATCATATAAAGGATCATTGGAAGACTATTATAAGGATTCTTAAAATTTTAAGAGGCATCTTAAAAATATGGGCTGCATTATACAAGATATTCAATTGTATCTGAAGGGTATAATGACAATAACTAGATATGTAATATTAAAGACTTAAAATCCATAAGTGGGTTTATCTTTACATGGTTACTATGGAGTTTGATTTTATAGTTGTTGATAAAGCCGAAGAAGGAGTAGAGTGGTTTCAAAGTTTTTTGGGTATTTCTAGTTGGTAAAAACCTATGTCGGCTATATGTATACATTGTGATATCCAATTTATTATCAGTAGAGCATAAAATAGTATGTATAATAATAAATCTTGACACGTTCATCAAAGACATAATACCGCAAGATATTTTTTCTCAAATGAAATTATTTTTATTGACCATGTAAAGTCAAATGATAATATTGCAGACTTGCTTACAAAAGACGTAATAAGAGAGCAAGTTGATAAATCATCGTGGGGGATGTGAATAAAGCCTATATTTAGAGAATTATTATGATGACGACCCAACCTAATTGATTGAAGATTTCAAGATCTAGATTTAAATGGATAATCGAATCGTGTGTCAATTTAATAATAGCACTCTTATCCATTCATAAGATAAATAGTGTTGCCTGCAGTAAAAATCATGATAAACTAAGCTTTTAACGTTTCTCACAACTTAAAAAATTCAAGTAGGTTATTGTAGTATACTTCTAATAAGAAATCACACATATACATATATGGTTATTGTAGTATACTTCTAATAAGAAATCACACACATACACACATGTGTGTGTCTATGAAATAATACCCACTTATATGCGAATTGAAAATGGCTAAATTTTCTAGAGCACTTATAGGGATTAGTATATGCTTAGGGCCAAAATGAATACAATTGTGAGAATTAAAACTGTAAGAAGAGGAACTATATGATCTTTATTGTTTAAGTACATAGAAAAGGATGAATATTTCAAGATATTGTGTTCACTTTTTAGCCAAGTGAATTCGATAATCTTCATTAAGAAAGGTTTCAAGTCATTAGCTACATTTCCCAATACAAAGACTTTTCATTGTTATGCCCCTCTCGAATTAAAATTGTAAGAAGAGGAACTATATGATCTTTATTGTTTGAGTACATATAAAAGGATGAATATTTCAAGATATTGTGTTCACTTTTTAGCCAAGTAAATCCGATAATCTTCATTAAGAAAGGTTTTAAGGCAATAGCTACATTTCCCAATACAAAGACTTTTCATTGTTACGGCACCCCGAATCAAAATTGTAAGAAGAGGAACTATATGATCTTTATTGTTTGAGTACATATAAAATGATGAATATTTCAAGATATTGTGTTTACTTTTTAACCAAGTAAATCCGATAATCCTCATTAAAAAAGGTTTCATGCCAATATCTACATTTCCCAATACAAGGACTTTTCATTGTTTAGTACCCCCTACTTTACAATTTATTTTGATATTTTTTTTATGTGAGTGATTGTTAAGGTGAATGAGAAATTGTATTTGTTAAAAGTATGTCTTAAAATAGATTTGTCTTTTTTTTTTTTAAATAGAGAGTTGAATCTGTTAAAATAAAAACTAGTTTATTTTTTAGATAAAGAATGTTAAACTAGTTACCAGAATCATCAATCTAAACAGACAATTTCAAAATG
>Ga0307511_10007200_pt1 | contig 11208 bp, 11 predicted proteins | sample 13_EM_MG_FD_200266 | JGI IMG/M metagenome (GOLD analysis project Ga0307511, IMG submission 200266) | Populus trichocarpa ectomycorrhiza microbial communities from riparian zone in the Pacific Northwest, United States - 13_EM | ecosystem: Host-associated > Plants > Roots > Unclassified | place...
AGTTGTAACTTTTCTCTTATTTCCACCTTTTCCGGCAATAAAGTTGACTAAAGTTGCGAAAAAGTAAAATGCAGGTTTACTGATGTGGGGGAGGTTCTTTCTCGTTTGCTCCTTCCATCGTAGCTTAGAGACGACTGGGCGAAGTTGGTGGGCTATGCGTGGAGCGAGAGATAAGTAAGATCCTAGTACGCGTGTAATAGTATAGCCTAGTACAGCCTTCGGCAGTGGGATTGAACGTGTGGTGGGAAACTCGTAAACGCCGCACCAAACCCGAATATATAACGAGTAAATGGCAATTTCAGGGCCTGCAAGGGAAGTGAGAGGGAATCAGGTGGCATTGGTAAAGGAAGCGGACATAGGAAGACCGACCAAGAGCTGCGATCGCATCTTAATAGCATCGATTTTGCTTGAGCTTGAGGCCTAAGGCCTAAGATCTAAGACTGAGCGCCTACGACTGTTGTTTGGTCCCGTCCTGGAGACCCGATCAGCACCTTCCTACGAATCTACTTAATTATCCAAATGGGTCCAATCAGCACTTTCTCATCCAGAACAAACTTACAACCCAATATCCCCGAGTTTGAGTCCTCACAGCAGAGAACGTGAAGCTCATGAAATTGATCGGTGCCCCAAGGAGGGGGCGCGACACAGGTGGGGGGGGGGGGGGGGACCGAAACCCGCGGTATTTGAGAGATGCAGCGCAGTACGAGGGCACGCAGGGTTAGACAATGAGGAGATTGAATTACTCAGTACAGATGAGAGGAACAATAGCGGAGATTACATCATCGCCCGTCTATAGGCTGCACACGAACGCGGTCAAGGAAGATGACCTTCCCACTGCGGCGTGTGGGCCAAATTGCATAACGGTATCGCAGCCAAATTGTATAATGGATGGTAAATGCACACCCACACCCCTCGGATGCGGAAGTTAGAAAAGTGATGACACCTATACAGCACTCTCCACAGGCAACGGTGAGAACGGTGGTGTGGGTGAACGTGCAGGCTCTCCTGCCCCTTCATTGGGAGGTGAAGCCGGCCTAAAACAAAACACAAATCCACATGAGATTCGGAGCACATTGGTGGTGAGCGGAAACCTACAGTGCAATCCGCCGCGTTACTTTAGGGCACGCTTGTTCGCAGATTTGTCGAAAGCTCTCGGGCGCGGCCTTGTCACGTTTTACGCTCCATCGTCCTATCCATTGCTCAAGCTTTGAAATGGCGCCAGGTCGTTGGCGGAGCAACGAGAGCATCGCACGTCGAACGTCTTCCTCTGCCGTGCTACCAGCCTCCGGTGGACACGCCATCCAGATAACGCCCAACCAACACTCTAACCTATCCCATTCCTGGTCGGCTTCGAGGGATATCGTGATACGTGGGCTCCAGGTAGTACCTTCCAACAACCGTGACTCCAGGATCAAGAGGTCCACGAGCATTTCCCAGTGCGGATGAGATAAGTGTCGAATTCCTTCGGGTGATTGGATAGTATCCGGGAGGATCGTTGCCCAGATACCCTCGCCATCAATGTCCTTGCCACTGGCACATAAACGGTCCAACAATTTACAGAATCCTTGCAGCCCAACCTGCTTGAACCCCCGGTAACCGATAGACTCGACCGCACGTATCGCAAGTCGTCGCAACCTCCTGGAAGTAGGTTGGAGACCGATGAGATGCCTCGCACACATGTCGAGCGACGAGAGTGGTTTGTGGGAATCGTTGTGGGAGGTCCAAGCGTGGAGGAGGTCTGCTATTGCTTCCTCATCCCCACCCTCGAAGATGGCGTCGATCATCCGCCGGTGGTGCTCTGTGTGAGTGAGTTCCGCCAATATCCGGGGATGTCGAGGATCGAGGTGACGGAAGCCGATTTGCAACGAAAGAAAGAGAAGCCGTTTCCCATCCGCAAGGCTAGAGTAGTTCTCAAATATTACGGAACATAATTCGTACGCCATTGTCGTCAAGCAGCTGGGACGCTGTTCCCACCCGGCTAGGTCAGCTAGGATGTGTGGGAGAAGACTGCATCGATGGTGAGAGGTGCGGATGGCCGAAGCGACTGCTTGAGATAATTCAGACACGATCCGCTCCGAGTAGTGGCTGATGACAATTACGTGAGTGGTTTGGAGGACGAAAGGTGGAGGTAACTCACGACTTGTCTTGGATCCTCAGCACTATTTTCTCGACAGGCCAATCAAGGAAGATACACCATGTCAGAAGACGATTGAGTGCTGCACTCAACGGAATGGCACTCCAATCCCCCGCAGCATAATGGTTGATAATCGGGTCGAATGTGCCTGGTACCCAGCACCCAACCCAGGACAGACACAGAAGCGCGTTCGAAGCCCACCGCAAGTGTACAGGAGTAAACCCTGGGTCAATGCGGTACAACTGGGCGATGATCTCACGAGAACACTTGGCAGAGAAGACCCTGAGAACATGTTTGAGATCATGACTGAGGCACGCGGTATTGTAGGGGACAGTTGGGAGGGGGTACCGGAGCGCTCGCCCTTCGGATATGCACGTGGCACAGATGTGCACCCACAGGACGGCCCGTGCGGAGTGGTATGCCATACCCTCCAACCCGGGGTACACCTTTCCGGCAGAATCAAAGCACGCTTCGAGGGTAGAAACGATTACATCATATGGGGGTTCCACGAGGCGATTGTCTTCGCCTCCTCGAGCCACATTCAGTCCATCTTCGAACCATCGGATCGTCCCTGCAAGTCGAAGGGCCGCGTCGAGAGCTATTGGGTCGGTGATGTCCCTGATGGTCCACGATACATATTGTACGGTGAAACGCCTCCGATGGCTGTCAATGGTAGGGTCTGTGATCGACGATGTACCGAGTGGGAGATTTTGGACTGGATGTTCTCCCATAGACCGTCCAGGGGGGTTAACGATGGCTTCTTCTGCGGGGTGCGCCGAGAGATTGTAATTGGTGTCCAGGCTGGACGCTTTTTCCCGTTGCGAAGGAGGAAGGCGAACCCGAGCATCATCCCGAGTCCAGCTACAGCGAAGCTGGTAACGTAAAATGCGACGGTGAAATTGGTGAACCACATGAGTATGCAGAGCCCAAAAACGAGACTGGAGGGGGAGGACCAGATCAAGCCAGGGAGAGCCTTGTCGAGCGCCATGGATGTCGTTATTGGGTGTGCATCGTGTCTGTGCTGACGCACTCCGCAACGCTCGACCATCGGCCTACGCACGGGTAGCAAGTACTTGTTAAGTCGCTGCTTGAGGAACATCGCCATGAGCGCAGCCACTAGCGAGGCCACGAGACTATAGTACATAAATCCGGCGGCGATGTGGATCCCTGTAGGTGGATCGTCACCGAAGGTGGCGGTCTGATTGAGGGCGATGAGAACATTGCCAGGGGGATCTATTGGCCCCTTGCCCATGTTGACCTCGAGCTTCGTATGAATGTCGACGATGAAGGCCGAGCTGACGGCGGAGAACAGACCAGCCTGGGAACATGTAAGGTGGTGGGCTTTTAGGATATTCTGGGAACATACGAGAATCAATATGATGTTGAGGTCTTCATTGCGCGTCCTGGCGCGATCAGCGTCGTATCTCATTGCTTCCTTCTGATATATTGCGTAGAAATTTAGGCGGTCGTCGTCGCTCTTGGTGGGTTGGAAGAATGCTCTGAGAGCATCTTGGATACTATGTCCGCTTAGAGGTCAGCAGCCAAAGTAATGTGGCGCGTCAAACGTACCACTTTGGATCAATTTGCAGTAACAAGGGTCCCCTTTCATCTTTCTCCTCCATGATTCGTGGTATGAGACCCGACGTTGTGGGTGAGTAACGAGAGCGGCGTATGTCGAGTAAATGTCAACGCTATAGAGATAGGGAGGGGAATCATCTCCAGCGGTGAGAATATATACCGTCGGAAAGTCACGTCCATAATTGTCGCAAATTTGTTTGGGAGATTATAATGTATTTTAATCAAAGCGGGCATAAAATTCGCCGAAAGTGGCTAAAAATGGGATTATAATGCACTAAAATCCCATTTTTAGCCACTTTTGGTGAATTTTATGCCCGCTTTGATTAAAATACATTATAATCCCTCCGAGAAATTTGCGACATTATTATAGGCGTTACACTCCACCCGATGCACGGGGTACCGAACATAGGGAATCGAGCGCCATTCGACGCCATCGCTACCCATAGACGCCACACGCGAATCAACCTGGGTTGTCGTCGGGAGACGCCATCTTCGCCAGGCTGTGGACGAATGGGTGCAACAAAAGGAGAATGAAAGGGGCGGCGTCTCAGGTGGGAACACCGAGAAAAAGAACACACCCGTAAGTGCCCAGTTCAAGGTTGCTATGACAAGCACGTCGCGTCTCAAACGGCCCTCAGTCCGGTGTCGCTTGAGTCGCGGACCAAAACCCGCCAGAGACCTGGGGACGCAGGAGAAAACTCTAGCCCCCGGGGTTTGTTCGAACAGATCCAAGGCCTAGTGGATGTCAAGCGAGGTGTGGGATATCGCACTCGGATTGAGCTACGACATCGCGAACCAAAAGGAAACCCGGCTGCATTGTACGTACCCACACGCGAACCGGGGTACAAAGGTGATTCACGGTGCTCAGGAGAGCCGGCGAGTTGCACAGTTGGATGTGATGTACTACGATGCCCATGACCGGGATAGAAGGACAAGCGTCAAGCCCCAACACGGGCCGGCCCGTGCGGAACGCCCGGCGGCTCGGTTCCCGGATTCCGATTGGCATACCTGGTGCCCGGGCAGGATTGTCGATATTATCACCCCGCGTGAACCGGCCCAGTCAACGGCTCCCAGCTATTGGGCTGCATCAACAAGAATACGAAACTTACAATTTCCACCGCCGTAAGATCATAAAGAGGACACTGAAGTTAGAACCTGTTCCACCACAACGAACACATACAACTAACTGAAGAAACATGATAGAAAGATCTGAAAGCCGAAAACATAGCCTGGGTTGTACTTAGACGGCCTCAAACATGGCTTCAACAACATCGCCAAAATCGAGAGATGGAGCAGGGGATGAGGACTGGGGCCGGGCAGGCGACGGGATGTAACGTGAATCACGATCGGACTGGACGAGGGATATCCCATCGGATGGGGCGGGGGACGGGATGCGAGGTGAAGAGGGTGGTCGAGAGGAGACCGGGGAGGGTCCTGGAGCCGGTACCGGAGACGGTGTGATTTCCGACGTTTGTGAATCGCCAGGCGATCCGACCGACGGCAAGGGTCTGTAAAAAATAGCCCACTCGTTTCAGTGACCTCGTCAGATAGACCAAGCAAAATGACCAAACTCACAGATAAGACCTGGGTCGCTCCCCGTCATCCTCAGGATTACAGACCAGTCGGAATTCATCCGCATATACACGACCAAGTGAAGCTCCTTCGGAACGCTGTACCAAACCTTCCAGCTCCCGAATAGCCGCTGGATCCTGTTCGAATAGAGTTGCTGTTGCCAGGACGATCTCATCGATGGGGGGCGAGTCGCCCTCAGGAGGTCGCGTAATCCACAAAGCACCAAGCCAGGATCCCAACTTTTCCCACTGGCCATCCGCCTCCAGCGACCCCATTATTTCCGTACCCCACAACACGGCCCTCGACTCGTCAGAGAGAGACCCCACCAATCGCGCCAACAACTTCCAGTACTGGAGTGATAACAGCTCCCTCCCAATCTCGGATGCAATAACCCCCAAAACGAGAGAAGCCCAACCATCCGTTGCGTTGCCAATATCGCCGATGCTGACCTTGAGGCGATTCAACAAACTGACGAACGCCTCCATCCCGGCCCATTGGAAATCCTGAAGTCCGATAAGTTTCACCGCACGGATGACCACCAGCCTCAGCCTTGAAGAAAACTCCGCATCTCGATCTGCAAGCTTTACGAGGTGTTCCGCGCACGGCCCAAGCAACGAGGATCGCTGGTCACCGCCCTCTGGCGAAGTCCACGCACAAAGGGCATCCGCAATGGTCTCGTAGTCCTCACACTTGAATACGAGACCAACCATCCGCTGATGATCCGCGTGAACATAATCGATACTAAACCGGACGAAGTCTGGAGGAAGGTGACGGAATCCGACCCGAAGAGCCAGATAAACCAGCTGGGCACATTGGTCGTCGTCCTGGATCTCTTCGCAGATTGTGGTACACCAGTCGTAGGCCATCCGAGCTAAACACGCAGGTCGGCCTTCCCAGTCCGCCAGGCCGTTTAACAGGTAAGGAAGAGATGTATGGTGCGGATCGGAGGGGGGGATGACAGCCAAAACTACGGCAGATAATCGTCCGAGTATTCCCTTCACTGAATAGCTACCAGAAATGTCTCAGTTCCAGGTGGCGTCTATGGGGTAGAGGGTTGGGGAGAAGACTCACGACATTTTCTCGTCCCTCAGCGTCCCTCCACCGATCTCCGACTCAAGATGTACGTACCACACCAAGAGGAAATTCTCAACCACTCTCGAGGGGAACTTGTGCCACTGTGAATAATTCAACGCGTTGGGTTGGTGGATCAAGGTGGAGCGAGCAACAACATCCGCGTGTTTGTTCGAGACAAACCGTAGGAGGAGCCCAGATATCCACAACGCATTTCTGGGTGTGATGTCTGGTAGCAGTGAAGGGGGGAAATATTCTTGGCGTACGCTGGCGAGTATGCGCAAGACCAATTTGAAATCGTCGTCCATGTTACTCGTATCGATGCGATGAACTCTGGGAACACGATAGTTGGAAGTGTTCTTCTCCGGCTTGCTCAAGGCGGAGATGTGTACTTGGAGGATAGCGGTCGCAGAAAAGTATGCTCTGTCCCTCATCTTCGGATCCAAGGATTTGGTATCGTCGAAACACGACTCAAAGGTGGAGACGATGAAGCCATACGGAGGATTTGAATTACACCCGTCTTCGAACCATTGAACCGTGCCGGCGAGCTGTAACGCGGCGTCGACAGCCTCTCGGTCGGTTACGTTCTTCAGGACCCACGATACGCAATGGGCGTCATCCGCGTTCGTATCCCGGAGACTTCCAAGGTAAAGGTCCACATCCTGGCTTCCAGCCCACCGGGTTCGCAAATCCCTAATCGTTATCGGAAGTAACTGGGGCACCCTTCCAAATTGAATCCACCGTGACAATTTCTTTCTTGCCTCGATAAATATCTCCTCCAAACTGGGGAAGGTTAGAAGTAGGTTTCCGAACACCATACGTATGGTGGCCGACGCGGAGGTCTGGAACGGCGAATCGGACGAAACTGCTCCAAAGATCACGAACGTGATGTAGATCACAACGCCGATGACGGTGAAGATTTTGACGGAATCTGCGCTGACCATTTCAAAGGCGGTCATAGACATGGCCAATCCGGTACCGAGGAGGAGAAGGGAGACGTAGAGTAACAAAGGGAGCACATCGATGAAGAGTTGGAATGGCCACCGATCGAGAGCGTCGCACTTGCGTTGACGGTCTCGACAGCGAGCGGTCACCGACATTTCAGGACGGTGGATATACCTGTCGAGCCACTGTTTCGCGAGCATCGCAAGGAAGGAGGTCAACATCGAGAGCAACCAACTTGAGTACACAAGATTAGATGCGATCCGAGCCGCGCTGGGAGGGCCATCCCATGGGGCAGGAACGGGGGGTTTCTCTGCGGAGGGGTCATTGCTGACGGCATAGAGGATGGCTCGGAGGAGGTCTGCCGTCTCTGAGCCTGTATCTCGTCCTGTTCTCCACGAGAGGTCGATGGCAAAACTCGAGCAAGCGGTGGAGAACAGACCGGCCTATCCCAATTGGTGAGTGATCGCGCAACCCGGAAACAGGGTGAACCAACGCACGACAACCAAGACCTCGGACAAACTCTCCCGACAGGCGAAAACGTATTCACTGTCAAAGACCTTTGCTTCACGGTCGTATACAGTGTAGAACCTAAGGTGCGGGTCACGAATGTCCTCGCTTCGGTACCTCTGCTGAGCTTCTTGCAACCTGCACCAACTGTTCAGTAAACGCGCCGCGAGTGTAACAGTTCACACGGACCGGCGAAGGCGTGCGTCCAGATGTCTTCTCTCGATCCTATCGGCCATCGATGGGGAAGAAGGGGGTGAGGGTCAGGTTATGAGACCTTGGGTTAAGTATCGCACGACACGTGCACACCTCGCGAGATTCGATTCAATACGCTCGGTCTGGGCGGTGGACTTTGAATGCCGCCACACTCCAGTAATATGGCAGTGTCATATTCGACTTGCTGTGCGGCACATTGCACCTCGATTAAATGAACAGGCCCAGATTGGAATAGCGTAGAGGCCAAGCGCACGAGGCCCCAAACAAAAGACCGGCACGTGCCTCTTAATTAAGATAAACTTCAGCGCCACCCGAGCCGTGGAGGGGCGAGACAAGGGGTCCAGGAGCACAGCAAACCCCAGGATATGCCCACTATTATCGCTACATCCCGAGCAGGTGATCGTCAGTAACCCCCATGAACCGAGATACAAGGTTAGCAGCTACCAATTGTATAATGATGGGGCAGTTCCAGGTCGGATGAGGAAGCCCTCGTGGGGATCATGCGGTGGTCGGTGTAGAGGGATCAAGTAGCAGAGTCTAGAATGCCAAGAGGACCACTGACATCGAGCACGGAGTCCCATGGGGCCCTGATCCGAAGGTAAGCAATTCCGCCCGGAGCGATATTGCGTGCGACAAGGATTTGTCCGGTTTGAGACCTGGCATCTGTATGTGTCCGGATACTTCCATCCGGACCGGGATCTAGCCATTATACCTTAGAGTCCTCCATCCCGGCGGAACTTGAGATGGCAACCTTTATATTCTGTTTTTGCGCTGTCATCCGGTCGAACTCTCCGGTTGTTATAAGGTTGAAAAACGGGATTGAGCCTTTCTCGCCGGTGGTCAAGTGTCTAAACACTCGTTAGTGCTGGGAGGCAACGTTTGGCCAACCAAAAAGGTACCTTCTCCGTTCTCGATCGAGTGACAGGGATGAACAATACCGTCCGTGACGAGGCCAATGAGGTCCACAGGGGATGAAAGACGGGAGTCAAGCACGACTTGGAGGGTGCAGGGTCATGAACAAAAGGTTGATTGGACCCGGCAAGCCAGGGTGTGGGTGGGAGGGTACAAGAAAAGACAAATCAGAGTCACAACAGTGGAAATACCTCAGAACGCCACGAAAAGGCATCCCAACTCCAACAATGACAATAGAGAGATAGAGAGAAACCAGGGCGAAAGAAAGGAATGAATCCGGAGCACCAAAGGGAATAGTTCGGACGTGGGTGAGAGGAACGGGGAGACTGGAAACGGAAAGGATGCGAGACGGTGGGAGGAAAGGGATGCAGTGTGGATGATAAATTGGGGGATGGAAGCAGATTAAACCGTAGGAAAATGGGATGGTGTTGTGGATTGATCGAGTGAAGCATGATGGTGGAGAATGTGAGAGGGAGAGCATGAGAGAGAGAGAAATGCGTTGGGTCATCGAAGGGTCGTGAATGCATGAAACGACATGGGAGGTGCTGAGGCGTGGAGAGGAAATCGGTGGATATATGCGCCCATCTTCGCCCTCGAGGGCGAAAACTCAACGTCAACCACTGACCTGACCTCTCCTCTTGGCCATATACATCGCTCTAGCACGCTCCATCGACGCCTTCAACTCCTCGCTCTGCCAATCCCCCTCGCTCTCCCTCGTCCACTCCGTCGTCGTAGCCGAGGTAGAAGCAGAAGCAGAAAACGGGTCCACCAACGAAGTCACCGAACTTGAAGGCCCAGGGAACGTCGAGACCATAGCCGACCCGTACGCGGGCGGTCCAGAAGGCGAAACTTCACTCGGTCCTCCCAGAACGGTGTGGAAAGGAATACTCGGCCGAGCTCGTTTCCTCCTCGGAGACGAAAGGCTCCTCCGTCCATATCTTGATGAAGTGGAGGATCCCAGCCCTCCTTCGTCCGAATCCTCCCAGAGCCCAGACCCATCATCGACTTCATCCTCCTTCGAATCGCTCATCACGACAACTTCCTTCCCAAGTGCCTTCTTTCCTTCTTCGACCAACTGGGAAATCCGGTCCCCAATCCAGTCCATCTACGAGAACGCAATACCATCCATCAGCACAACGCGCATACAACGAAGTCAAGTCCGGAATGAAGAAAAATAACGCACCTGATCATCCGGGTCTTCCTCACCCCCTTCTTCAGCCTGACCAAACCTAAAATCGAACGGTCCCGGAGGGGTGTCCTGGACTTGGGCGGGCTGACTCGGTCCAGATTGCTGACTATATGCGGTGACGTGCAACCTCTGGGGTATCGTCCTGTGCCTCACGCTGCTTCCAGCAACTCTTCGTCCAATAGTCGCGGCATGCCGCCTCTTCGGGGTCTTTCCATTCGTCTGATTCGACTCATTGTTTGCGTGAGGGGGTGGCGATTTCTGGTCATGTGTCTGTTGATGAGATCGTTGGGATTCTTCGTATGGAGGGGGAGGAGTGGAGTCTGTCCTTCCCCTATCTTTCCACCTACAATAGCCAGGAATTCAGCCCCGCACCGGCGGATAAGATAACAGCAAAAAACTCACAACCGGTACATCGTCAACCCAACAGCAGTCCCAATCAACGCCGCGCTCAACGCCGTCGACACAATCGAGCCAGTAAGACCCTTTCTCCTCTTCGCAGGTGGGAGCTCTAATTTCACCGAATAGAGCGTGTCAGTCACAACCCGAACCTGAGCGTCATACAGCATAGCAAGCGGGATATAAACAGAGACGAAAAAGAACGAGACCAAGAAGGATATAAGCACAGTGAGCAGCTCACTCGCCCATACAGACAAGGGGTTGTGGGGAAATTGGCGGGGAGGACGAGGGGGAGGACGTGCCCTGGTCATGCATGGGGAGGAAGGGGGAAAGAGAGCTCAGAGTCCATCAGGCTCCCATACGGAGTGATATGATCCTTGTGTCCGAGCCCGGTGGTCCCACGTGAGCCCCCTCCTGACGTAAACACGATCCCAGGATGGATCGCACAAGCACCGACGGACAAACCGGGCGTCCGAGATGAAGGCAACCAACGGAAAAAATAAAACCCTCCAAGAGCGAATAAAACCACAGGACCGCCGAGACTGAACTCACCAGCTTCCATCGCATTCTCACTCTCGCCCTCATAGTCTCCATCGTCCCACTTCCCCCTATCACCCACCGACCCCATTCCGCCCATCCCACCTCCATCACGGTCAAAAGCAGGGTGAGAAGCGACACCTCCCATCTCGTT
>Ga0307511_10007202_pt1 | contig 11207 bp, 12 predicted proteins | sample 13_EM_MG_FD_200266 | JGI IMG/M metagenome (GOLD analysis project Ga0307511, IMG submission 200266) | Populus trichocarpa ectomycorrhiza microbial communities from riparian zone in the Pacific Northwest, United States - 13_EM | ecosystem: Host-associated > Plants > Roots > Unclassified | place...
AAAATAAATGAAGAAAAGAATTAAAAAAAGAGCAATAAGAAAATTAGGACCAAAATTAAAAACCAAATAAAATTAAATTAAACTTCTAAGTACAAAATAAAAAAAATAACAATCAAAATAATAATAATCAAACCCAAAATAAAATACAAACTCAAGTATACAATTATATTTGTTAAAGCTCTACATGTATATCAAGGTTTAGAAGAGAAAAAAAAAGGAAAAAGAACAATCATTGTTCAAATGACAAAACACCCATCCTAAAAGATGCGCTATCATTTTTTATGTCGAGTGAGTAGGTGATCAGCCTTTTTTCACTACTTTATGTGCCCCCACATGCCACCATAATGACATGTCTACATGTGTGGCACACATAGGCCTATTTTATTGATTTTTAATATTATAATAATATAAATTACTAAAAAAGCAACATACAAATATTATGAAAAAATAATGATGCAAATTAAAAAATACCTTTCCAGACGGTCTTTAAATTTTCAAAGTCAAAGGGCAAATATAAAATTTTACTATACATGTACAAAAAACCTCTCTTTTAGAGGTCAATGTTTTTTAAACATGAAAAGTACAAATGTTATTTAACTATACAAATAAATATGCAAAGACCCAAAAACACTTGAAATAACTATACAAATAAATCTGCAAAGACCCAAAAACACTTGAAACGAAAGCTAATTTTTTGAGCTCTAGGCAATGTAATATTTTTACTGCACATAAAATACATAAAACAACAACCTTACCCTAATCATTTGTCAAGTAACATTTCAATTTCATAAAAAATACAATTTTACTCTCAATATCAAGGCAATTGTTAAGAATAATAAAAGACAATTATTATTACACTGAACTGATTAAATCCACAATAATTCTCCCCATGCTAAAGTTATTGACTGGGTCCTTTCAGTTTTTTTTTTGTTTTTTTGTTAAAGAGATTCCCTTTGAAAATAAATTATAAATCTATATTCTTATGAGAGAGAATAGTACAATTCTTGGTATACTAAATAATTCTTTTGAATATAATAATAATAACTTATAACTTTGTCTGGAAAAAAAAACCCAAAGGGGCAGACATGAGAATTCTTCTTTCCGATTGCCACAAACACGAAGTACAGTCCAGGTTCCGAAGCTTCCACTTTCAAAAAAGTAAAATACGAGAGAAATGGTAAAAAAGAAAAAAAAATGAAATAAAGAGAGGCACTGCTCGCTAAATTATGAGGCCATGCACAGTGTCTATCATGAGCTAATTAAGAAAAGGGTGTAAAATCTACTAGTAACTTACTTTAGCAGTCTTCCAGCACGAGATCTCATTGAGTAGAGTGTAGTATCAAGACTTCAAAGAACTTAAAACAGTAGATCCAATATTGCAATTATAATGAAAGAATCACCATTTCAAAATTTCAGTGCATACAACTGATCAAAATCTCAGATGTTATTTGTATGAAACCCATAAATAGCATCACAATGGGGGGACAAAACTGTGACAAGAATTGCCTCACTGACAACCCTCAGACTAGACGGACGCACCAACCAACAAAAAAAGAAGAAAAACAGGCAAACAAAAACATTACCTACACTCTTTTGTTTTTCTTTTTCCTCCTTGACTCGATCTTGATGGATGCAGTATAAAATAGTACTTATAAATCATATACACATTCTACAAAAAAAAAAAAAAATTCAATGGCAGTGACTTTCACACTCAATCAAACTGATGCCAGGTGGTTGTAGAGCGCCATGCAAAAAACAAATGATGGGAACCGATACCATCTTATCGAAAGAATGGGTAATGAATAATATTCCAACAACAGACCAGGGTTTGATTGCATCTTCCCCAGAGCCATCGCTTCCACAGCCCAAGAGACTATGTTGAGAGGATGGATTGCAATGCCAACTGTTGTTGTGGATGCAACAGTGATAAGGTTGAGGCCAAGGTAGCTGGTGGTAGGGTTTGTTGAAGGTGTCTCAGCAGATTAACCATTCGGCTTAGAGTTTGTTCAGTCGCTAGATCCTTACCACATAAAACCTACAGGAACAGTAGCATTCCCTCCATGAGAAAAACTAAAATTGCAAACATAACCCACATCTACCATGCAAGATGTATTTGATCATTTCCATCATTGCTCATCTAACTATACAAATTCCTTTTAAAATCAGAGGGAGATTTTAAACCAAAATCTAATGTATGTGTTGAGTTGAGTTTCCATCATTGCTTATCTAACCATACAAATTCCTTTTAAAATCAAAGGGACATTATAAACCAAAATCTAATGTATGTGTTAAGTTCGTATCAAACTCAAGCACAGCTGTAAGTGTTAGCATGCTGGGTAAAGGGAGGGACTTAACTTGGAGTATAGAGACAGATGAGAGAATCAATTACTAATTAGCATGTACTTGAATCAATGACAATATAGGTAATCACTAATCAGGAGTTGGTTCAGGATAAACATCTATATTGCAATAAAATACATAACCATAAAGTCAATGTTGCCAGATGTCAGACACTGGTGTTCAAGAAGGATACAGCTCCCAAGTTAAGTTGGAAGCAAAGTTGGGAGGGAGTTCTAACATGTCATTGTTTCACTTCATTACGATGCTTGTCAAAGGGATAAAAAAATTGACTATTAGATCAGATCAACCAAGCACAAAAACATCTAGACTTTTGAGTAATAAAAACGAGTTCAAAACAAAATATTAGAAATTTATTCGAGTTGTAAGTTAGGTGGAAGCATAAATTATAAACTAACCTCAGCAAATACTGAAACAATCTTAGGAAGATACTGATTGTTGGGTCCCAAAAGTTCAATGTCTGACCTGTAAATGAATGATAGGTACAAGTTCATTATTAATGGATGGTAATTGGTCAAAGCAAGGCATACTAAAGTTTGAGTAAACCAAAACAAGAAATGAGGGGGATGCTACTCCTTACCTCTCCACCATTGAACAAAGTTGTTCGTGAACAACTTTTGCCTCAATCAAATCGCCTGTTATTGGCAAACAGTTTAACCATGCAGGAACAACCTGCCAAACAAGACAAGTGTCAACCAACAAGAATGCTGAAAGAAATACCAAACTCAGTAGCAAATCAAATCATGGAAAACCTCTACAGTTATTTTTAATAATTCATAAAAATGAGCCCTACACCTACAAGATGCAGCCATAAATTTTTCAGTGAGCTCTCTTTGAAAAGACAATTTCCAGGTGCAGACTATCCTTCACTTTCTACTAGAAAGCATACAGCACCCTCAGAAGCTCATCACGCATAAAAGGATGGGAAGAGGCTTGAACAATGCAATATACTTAATGACAGACAGAGATCAAATACCTGAGCTGAATCAATACTGTCACGATGAAACTGGCAAATTTTCCCTAAAGCAGAAACAGCATTATCATATGCCATGACATTGTCTGGTTGCTTAGCATTAGGATGCCTTATGACAACATTAAGTCTTGATAGAGCCTCTGGAAAGAACTAATAAATGTTACTTGCAAGTACAAAAAAAAATCAATGCTTTTACTCCCACTAGAGTAAAAAATCAACTCCTTCAGGACACAGACAAAAATTACCTCCAACTAAAGATTTAAACACGGACCCACCAAATTCTGCACAAACACCAAGTCCATATACAGCTGCCTGAAAAATAAACACACAACTTGGGATGGGAATATTGCAAAATTGAGTCAAACAACTACCAGAGCATAAATAGCGCAGACCTGCCGAACATCTGGGTTTTCATCGTTGCATGCCTCCAGTAAGAAAGGAAGATATGTGTCATAATATCTGTCCATCCACATTGTAACAGTAGCATCAAACAATGGTTCTAGATAATGAAAACCAGTACGTAAGAATGTGTTTGTGTGTGTTCTCTAGAAGCTTACTTAAGAGCTGCCTCACGACACTGCTCTGCAACATCATCAAAAATGCAAATTGCAATCCTTCTCTCTTCAGCAGTCTTATCCTTGCCCTACATTCATGAAACATGTCAGGCAAATAACACGAATAAAACTAGCAAAACTATTCATAGCATTGTTGTAAATCAATGGCTAAGGATGAAAATTGTGCTTTCAATGCATTGAACTTTTTAGTTGAAGATCTTGTCCACTCTTTCTCACAAATGAGAAATTCTATTTCTGAATATTGGTCGCAACCCTTGGTGCTCTTTGGTAAAAAAATTTGCTCATAGGGATGGAAACAATTTAGCATACACCAAGAGAAAGCAACTATCTTTAGAATGTATGCTAATGTGAAATGGAAATGTCAAAATCAATTATATGCACAGATTTCAACAAGTTCATGCCACCTTAAATCATGCAGTGTGGATGTTAATTAGTACCAATTAGTTTTAGACACGTAAATAGTCAGCAATTTACACCATAAAATACAAAAAAGTTAAAGCCAACTTATTAGAGCATTTCTCTACCCCATTATCATCCATTAAACAGCTACAGTGGCCACCATAACTGGCATATTTGCAAATAAACACCACCATTCCAATCCCTAGATGGAATGCAAAAATATTATCTACATAAAATTAGCCTTTCTATATTTTCTAAACTATAGTTGCTGGAAATAAATATTTAAACCAACAAATCCATGTTAACACCAGTTACAGCCTTGCATAAGAGCAATGTAAACAACACATTTAAGATAGGAGCTCAAACAGAACTCAGATACCAGAAATTTGATAGCTTTCAGGCAACATTAACACATCAAAACGAACCAAAAGAGAAGTTACACTGTATCATCCATTAAGATGACTGAAACAAAAAATAAGTACAACAGCAATAAAAACTTAATGATATACAAAAATCAAATAGGTAACAAGGAAACTAAAAAAATCCAGAATCAGGAGCTACGAACACACAATCAACCTTCTCATTGAAAAAAACAATGAAAAAATATAATAGTAAATATAAGATTCCTCAAGGCGACAAAGCTCAGAAAAGACTTGTAATCATGGATGAAGACTTACCCACATAGGAGTCAGGTAGGATGATAGTTCCTCAAATAAAGGCAAGAAAGAGGCTTTGAATGTTTTAATCAGAGTTCCCAAGATTTCACCGACCTGAAACCAGAAATTATACAACTAAGGAACATGAACTTCAAAGTTTATGAAGAAGAAATCAGTCCATGTTATTGTGATATATACTGACTTGGTCAAAAACATCCTCCTCTTGCTCATTTTCCTCCTTGATCAACTCACTCTCCTCCGCATCAAAGTCTTCAGCTTTGGCTCTATCCGCTCTCTCTCTTTTTCGACTGGAGCTGGCAGTGATGACCAGTTTTATCTCATCTACAATGGATCGCACTTGGTTTTCATCAACAAATGTCCCAGATATCTGAAAGAAGAAACAGAAGATTGCAAAACACATTCAGGGATTTCACATTGATTGCAGCACAGATTGGGCAAGAACACAAGATTCCAAAAAAAAAAATCAATTCCTAGTTTTCTCTTCACATGTAAGATGAATTCCAACTTTTATCCAGAATTTGATGCAGGATGAATTACAAACACAAAACACAGTGGGAAAGCAAAGAAATTGACATAAATAAGTTCATTAAGGAATACAACAAACCTGTAAGCATTCATTTAATGCATCCAACATGTTTGCACAGATCTCAGTATCAGGTTCCTGCAATCAATTTAATAGTCAAGAATTTCATCACTTCAAAGGGACATTAAATTAAAAGTAAGATTATACCAACACAGGAAAAAAGAAAAGAAACGCAGGTGACCTTGTGCAATGCTTCAACCAGAGCGGGAATAATATAATCAGACAGCTGCTTTATATAAGACTCATTGCGACCTTGCGCAAGTCCTTTCTCTACAGCTAATTTTGCAGAGCGCAGAAGTTCTGGCATGGCTGGAGAAGAAAGTAAATGACTCCAGTGAGTATTGTCGAATTTCAAATAAGGACCGGGGAACCAAAGGAAAAGAGATCCACATTATCAACTCAATACCTGAAACAGCTGCTTTCCTAACCTCTTCATGGAAATAAAATTTAAGAAGAGGTACTAAAGTTGGAGCAACCTGTGTGTAAAATGTCATTATATCAGCATCATGGAACTGGAAAGTTACGACGAGTATAAAATATAACAGTTGTTAATATGTTTCACTGACAAACCTGATCGATCCATGGAAAGAATCCTTCCTTCAACTCATCAGCATAGCAACATAACATATTACAAGCAGTAGCTTTTTCTTCCAGAACACTAGTCTTGATCCCTATTCTTTTGTCACCAAGGGTGATGGTTTCCATACTGTAACAGAAATACACATCTTAGCAAGACACAAGACACCAAACATGAGTTCATCTGTGTCTAGATGCATGTGATCACAAGCAATCATGCACATGTGTGTCTGAGAGAGAGGGAGGGGGTGCCCTAGTTACAGTCATATAAATATAGTAACTTACATATGCGTGCATCTTGAACTATTGATCTAGGTAAATGAACTTGACAAAGAGTTCTGCCAATAAATTACATAAAAAATTGATGAAATCAGGTTCAAGGAAAATATATACACCTTTCATCATCAGTATCATCAATGTCATTATCTGAATCTGCAGATGTAATGGTTACATCAGGCTTGAGTTGAGCAGACTGAAGCAAAGGTGGCATGACAACACTCATATAAGGAAGAAAATCTTGTCCCAAACATTTGCAAAGTCTGGCCCATGCCTATGACAGCAAAGAATAAAAGATCATGAGACAAGAAAATAACAAAATGATTTTAAGATTTTCTGCACATCTTTTAGTGATCAAAGTATACTTGGAGCATGTAACTTGTCGTTGGATCATCCGACTCCATCTGAGATCCTTGCAATGACATAAGTACATCCATAACCTGGACAAAAACAGAAAAGATAAAAAGACATGCCAAAATATAAGAACCAGACTTCTCAATTTATGGGTGAGTATTTTAGTACATAGTGATAAGAATAAGGATGTCAAAAGAAACCAAGGGCAGATCATTGATAAATTCTCCCCTATCCCAGGGTCAAAAAAAGTTTCCACATTTTAAAGGTATTCCATGAAAGACGTGATAAACTCAAGGAACCACTCCTTAAAAAGGAAAAAAGAGTTGTGTTATGCAATGAAACCTACCTGCTTGGCATCATCCCTGAACTTATCCTTCCCCACAGCCATCCCAACTAGACTAATGCACTCCATAGATTTGGCACGAAGCATGCAGTTAGCCTTGTCATTTGCATTCACCAAGATGGTCTTCAAGTAAGGCATAACTGCATCATAGTATTTTTGGAAGTGCTCCTATGAAACTAGAGACTGTTAGACCAAATCTTCCATAAGACGAACTAAATAAGAAACCAAGCAGATATTATACATTACCTGAGAGGAATCAGCAACTGATGCCAAAGCAGTCAATGCTCCCTCTTGCACCATTTGTTTTCCATTCTGCACCACATATATGCCATATAATGACATATAAGAAATTTGTGTCTGTGCTAAAAGGTGTAATCAGAAAAATTATTTGAAATTTTATTTCCTACTCTCTTGTGAATATACCTGTAGAAGAACAAGCAATTTGCTCACTACTCCATCTAAGTAAGGTGTCAAAATTTCTGGAGTGCAGTTCTCACTGAAGTTAAGAACTGCTGAAGCAGCATGTGCCTGTCACAAAAGAATACGATGACTAATCAGTTACTGGATAGAAAAACGGCATAATCTTTGACTGCGTCTCTGCCATATAAACACTAACCCCACCCATTCAAAAAAAAAAGTAATAATATAGAATAATGCATATTGATAGTGGGAACGAACATGAAAATAGGTACCAAAATAAGTGAAATGAGCTGTGATCCCTGCATGATCACTTTCCAGATTCTCATCCCGTCATATAAGAAATCCAACACCAGCATAAAAGAGGAAAAAAAAATGAAGAGCATGCCATAACATCATTTAAGTAATCTAAAACCAATGTTAGATACATATTGTTATTTCCGACACTTTTTGTGTGCATGTCTGCATTACAGAAATTTATTGACAATCAACATTTGTTCTTGATTTCTATCCCCTCAAAATTAACTGAAAAGGTGAAAGAAAAAACATCAACAAACCCATTAATGTTTTCCAACAGATTCAGGGGAAATGCTTCGTATAGCTGACAATTGTTTAGACACAACTTCTTTTATGCAGACCACCCATTCCCAACAAAAGACTTAATTCAGTCAGCACAGCAGTGAGCTAGAATAGATGCAACAGGAGATAATCATATAATCCATGCCAGTTAGAGCAGTCAACACCAGCCCCCTGTCTTCTAGCAATAAAAATAAAATGTCTCAACCGCAAAAACTTAGGGCCACAAAAAGCAATTTACATTCTAGCTCAAAACAATCAAATGGCCATGAAATTTACCCTCTTACTCTACCATTGTGAGGGTGTTTTATGTTTCTATTTCAAAATCAGATACTGACATCAAATACTTTCTAACATCATTAGCTATTCTTGGGCAACTTAGAGATTCCAAGTATTCTCTACTCCTAATCAATTGAGACAGTCATCAAATCAGATGAATAGATAATAAACGGGTAAAATCTCATTCTATTAACAAATCTTTCAAGTCCAATAAACAAGTCAAATGGTTTGGGTACCAACAGATGCAATGTATGAAAGGAAGCAATCAATATAGGTGCTGGAAAGTGACATGAGATTTCCTTGATCATAAGTCCACAATTAGAAGCTTATTGCAAGTGTTTTATATAGTTACTATTCACCAAACTGAAAGGATCAAGATCAATCACAACAAGAGCTACTTTAACAAACAATCAGCTTTAATCAAAATCACATGAAGCAAATATATTCTAATCAAGATACTGTCTACCAAATTTAGAATTGGTAACTTGAAAAAACACAAAGCAATGAGCATGGCTAACCTGAACTCGAGGATTCTGAAAATCATCCATGGCAGCTGCTAATGCAGGCAAAACCCTTTGATGGTATTGGTTTTGCAAATCTGGACCCAAATCCGTGGACAACTGCCCAATTGCATTAATAGCTGCCCATCTCACACGGGGATGTGGATCATAAAATGAATTTAGGACCATTGTAACTACTTGTTCCAGATTTTTTAGCATTACCTATATCAGCAAAACAATAAGAACATAAATAACAAGAGAAATCAAAACCTTTCTAAAAACAATTCCTGGATATGTTATGGTAGAAACCAATACAATTCCATTTCAAACTTTCCCACAACAAATCACTTCAAGACTTTGAAGATTGAAACAACAATAGTCAGAATATTCAGTGACATTAACTGAGTGGTTCTCACCAACATCCAATACATTCCGACATAAAGAAAGCAAACGCATGCAAACAGCATTACAGAATAGCATAATGAAACTTAAAACAGCTTATTATTAACGATATGACTGCACATTACTGAGAAACAAAAAACCTGGACATCATTTGTAAATGCAATTCATTCCAAAATGACAAAATCAAATGCATAATGCAATAGTTAACATTAAAAATATAACTTCACAGCAACTGTCTATATAACTAGGCATTACAACTATACGAAAAAACAATATATTTCTATATCTTGGAGTACCCTTCAAAAGCATATATACATAACCAAACTTGAACAGCATATCATCAAGACATTAATCACAACTCGCAAAAAAAGAGAGAATATAGTCGTCGGTTATTTCTATATACCTTAGAGCAACCTTCAGCAATCTGAGCTAATGCAATAAGAGCAGCATGATGTTTCTGCCACTCAGGAGCCGCCAAATAGGCAGGCAATTGTTCCGAAGCAACTGGAACAATAGTATTCCCACCCAAAGAAATCGCCAACCTATCCAAACACTCTTGTCCCATGCTATAATTACTCGATTCCCCTGCATCTTCATCCTCGTTCTCTGCACTGTGCCACGCTGGATCATCCTCAATATCCAGCAACATGCTCATCAATATCGCAAACAATCTACTAATAAACTGAGGTAACTTTCTCATCATCCCTGGTGCCCTCTCCCTAGCTTCCGCCAACGTGATCACAAACTCAATAGCCAAATGCCTAGTCCCTTCCTCCAAACCCTCTGCCTCGGCAATCTGCAACATTGACCCCACAACATCCACCAGCTGCCTCCGCAAGAACCTGGGCTCCGCCCCTGCCAATTCAATCAACAACTCCAACGCCTCCTGTGCTGTCGCCTCATTCCCATTATTCAACGCCTCCGTTAAAGTCCTAATCATCGACGGCAACAAATCCTGAAACCGGTCCCTCTCAGACGTATTATTCAAACACTGGATAAAGTTAGTCACAGCATTCAAAGCCGCGATTTTCACATCGAAGTTCGTGCTGGATCCCAAACACTGTAGAAAAACCCCGTGCAGCTCCTTGATATAGGGAACCAAACTCTCTCCAATATACTGCGACAGCTGTGCGAAAATCAAAAAAGCAGATTCCTGCAACTTAACAGAATCTGACGTCACACACTGAAACATAAACGGCAAAAGCTCTGGCCATCCATTATCAGGCAAAATCCCGGAAGCAAGCTCGGAAACGGTGTCGCACAACTTCTTGGTGATCGATTTAACAGATTCCTGCTGGAGACAGGCAAGCAGGATCGATTTGAGAGAGGACTGAGTTTGTAACGAGAGGCGCGGCCAGAGGTAGGAGTCGTCTCGAGTGAGGAGTTTACGGAGGAGGACGGCTGACATGGCACGAGCATCAAGGTGAGGAGAGAATTGAAGGAGTTGAGCGAGTTTGAGAGAGAGTGAGTTAGGATCGTGTTGTTTGGCGAGGTTGAACAGAAGCTCGGCTTGAGATCGGGTTTCATTAGAGGAAGACATAAGGGAAGAGATTAAGATTTCGAATTGAGAAGGATCGCCGGCGAGGATGGCAGCGAGTTGAGATTGCTGGAATTGAGTTGACTCGTCCATGGTGGTGAAGAATTAGGGTTTGTGGTGGTGGTGGTGGAGGTGGCTAGGTTTCTTTTGGGGGGTTTAGGGATTAGAGGGAGTGAGAAAGCGAGAGAGAGAGAGATTTGTTTTTTTTTTTTTTCCTCTCTTAGGGTATTTTTGGGGGAGAGGGGGAAATAAGGAGGAAAGAGGAGGGAAAGGGGGGGAGTGTGAAAGGAAGAGGAGGGGATTAGGGCAAAGTAAGAAAGAGAGAAGGGTAGGATTGGATTAGCTGGAATTTGTGTGTTATGATTAAAGGGTTTTTTTTTTT
>Ga0307511_10007203_pt1 | contig 11207 bp, 6 predicted proteins | sample 13_EM_MG_FD_200266 | JGI IMG/M metagenome (GOLD analysis project Ga0307511, IMG submission 200266) | Populus trichocarpa ectomycorrhiza microbial communities from riparian zone in the Pacific Northwest, United States - 13_EM | ecosystem: Host-associated > Plants > Roots > Unclassified | place...
AAAGAATAAGAAGCAAATTGGAATATGAAAAATTGAGATTGAAGGATAAAATTAAAAACCAAATAAAACCTTTACAAAAGGGCAAAAAAAAATAAAAATTAAAATAAAAAAGACTAAAGTTGAAATACAAAAAGCAAAGAGAGTTATGCTGTAATTTTAGGGGAGAAGAAAAGAAGGAAAAAAAAGAGGAAAGATTCACCGGCGACAAACCAAACCACCACCACCGACACCCACCACACCACTAGAAAAAAAATGCGGCGGTGCTTCAAAGACGTGGTAGAAGAGCATTTTTAGATGTCGAGAGGCATTGCACCCACCCCAATTATTTTTATATTTAATCAAATATTAAATTGCCTCTTAATTGATCTAAAAATAATAATAAAAAACCATTATGAAAAGACAACCCCCTAGGCTAATTTTAGCATTTTAGCTTCCTTTAACATTTTGATTGTTTCATTGTGTCTTTTATTTTCTATTTTTATCAAATACTAAATTATCATCCTGGCGACATGATAATAACTAAAAAATTCATTGTGAAAAACTGAAAATAATAAAATGTTCCTCAACGCCTTTTTTTTTTGTTTTTAAGAGCATTTTGTTTATTTTACAATATAATTAAAAAGAAAAAAATTTATTTGTTTTTGGTTAATTTAGTAATGACTAATATATATTATAAAAATATTTTAATACCCTTAATAATTAGTGTAATTTTTTTTCAATATAAAGAGCAAAACCGCAAAAATACTATTATAATGATCACTGTTTTCACTCTGTGAAAATCCTTTTCCAATTAGCTTATGTTAATATTATTCTTGATTTGCTTCAAACTAGTTAATCGCTGTGAAACAACCACCCAAAAAAAGAAAAAACCCTTCACCAACAGGAATCAATTTGGAAATGATCCCCAATTATTTTGTCTTGGCACTAGCGCGCTGCTTGCGGACAAAAGCTGTGGCTGCTTTGAAGTATTTTTGGTTTTGATTTTCTCAAATAAGTTCGGCACATCATATAGTGAATCTGGAGGTATGAAAGGTGGGGTCCCTCCTCGCCAAAAAGACAATAAAATCAAAAACCCATTATCTCTTGATAATCAATATAATGTCTAAGATGGATGTACCTGGAAACAGGAAGCGCATTCGGCCTTAATTGCTCACCTACCCAATTAGTTATTTGTCAAAAGACTTGACTAAATTGGTGGTCATGGGCTGACTCTCTGTTTATTGGTTGAATTTCTTTACCAGTTCGTTCCGACTCTGTGCATATATTAATTTGTTTTTCTTTTTTTTAAACACTCGGAAGGAATGTGGATTGGGAAAAGCAGCATCCAAAAGGACCCATGCACTGTAGGATTTTTTTAGATTTAAATACTTTTTTTCCTTATCCATTTAAGTCCCACAAATTTTAGAACAACTAAAAATTTACATGGTCGTTAATTTTAGAACCCGTGAGATTAGTTGAGATACACACAACCTGATCCGAACACTCATATTAATAAAAAAAATCATAACAAAAATAATAATTACCCGGTATAAAATACAGATGGCCGAGTCGGCTAGCAAACAACGAGAGACCAGTCCTGGTGTCTGTTAGTGACCTGAAGGGTTGAACCGTTGATGCCATTCTAATGATTCTCGACCAATGGCTTCCAGAATCAAATAAATGAGAATTAACCTCGTCCGTTGGACAAGTCTATACATAAAAAGGAAAAAGTTGTCCATATAAATCTTGCAAACTGATGTGACAAGGGGTGTGTGGTGTAGTATTTTGTTAAATAAATGTCTTGTGAAATCATTATGTTTAATGTTGTTTCGATTAGTAATACTTAGTGTTTGTTTCATGTTAGGCACGTGATTGCTTTGATTTTTTTTTATACACACACACACACACTAATTAATCTAATCTATTTAGCTGGTTAGCTATTAGAAGATAAAATTCTTCTAACAATGATGTTGTTGAATCTCAACTTAAACGTAAATACTAAGAATGGTTATTGGGAGGTGATGTAATAGAGGTTCAGCTTGATTGGAACTAGAAGCTCCGCATCCCCTCTAGAAATGCAGGTATTTCTCTGGTTGATGCAGCATGGAAGAGTCGTCGCTTTTAGGTTACAGATTGAATGTGGTTATCTTTGGATGATGTTTGTGCTCGTTGCCATTGTGAATCTGAAACTCTAGTTCATTTGCTTCAGGATTGTCCAAAAGCAGCTTTACTATGGCAACACCTTTCTGGCATATCCTCAATTCATCATCTCTTCTATTGCTCTATTCAGTAATGGATCGATACTTATGATAAAGGATCCAGCTTCCAAAACTTTAATCTGGTCTCACTGACCACCTTTGTCGTGATCCATTGGCAGATTTGGTTACAGACATGAAGGGATTTCTCAGGAACGCACTGGCAGTGGCACTTTGCTCTAGCAAGTGATCATTGTAGAAATTGGTTATGGGGTTTTTCGGCTCATATTGAGAAAGCTGCTAATATGCAAGCTGAAGTGATGGCCATTCGTCCAGGGTTAAAAGATACTTGGCTGAATAATATCAGACAGGTTATTGTAGAATCAGATTCGGTTTAGGCTTTGAGATTGGTTTCTCAAGCAATTGTTTCTCACATCATCCTCTTGGGTCAATAGTTGATATATATTAAAGCTCTTTGTGCCACAAATTGGCCTTTTTCCTTCAATCATACCTTGCGCGAGGAAAACTCTTGCGCACATTTTATGACCAAGATTGATTCTGCTCAAGGAAATCATTTTGTTAGCTGGGATTCTCCTTCTCCGGGTTTTCGGTCTCTGTTGGCTGCTGATAACGTTGGTGCCTGCTTTGTGAGGTTTGCAGAAATTGATTCTTTGCTTGTAAAAAAAAATTAAAAATGACAGACAAATGTTCATATTGAGCTGTTTTACTATTTTTAATTAATTTTTTTATCAAAACATATAACAAAATCCAATTGAAAATTAAAATACTATATTTTTTCATTTAATCAAAAACAATTTATTACATGTCAGATAAATCACACTTGTAGTCCCTTTGAGCTTGAGATTCTGGTTATTAATCCTTGAATGATGACTTTTTTTTATTAACATGGATGTCTAGGTCAACTTGCGTGTACCTTGACTAATCCCACGAGCTCTGAAATTAACGATTATATAAGTTTCCAGTAACCCTGAGGTTTATGGGACTTAAACTGGTGGTCTTTAAAAAGCAAACTTAGAGTCTAATTAGTTGAGTTATATCTCTCGGGATTTCTTGAATGATAACTTTACACTTGCAAACTCTTGCTCTTAATTCATGATTCCTGCATTAAATTAACTTGATAGTAACACATGCAACCACAATCAATAGCTCGGGAGTTGCTATGTCAAGAATTATAGCTTAAAGATTAAAATGATCAAAATCTAAAACTTTTAAAAAATCACATGAATACATGGTGCTAGTAACTTGTGTTCAAGTGAGGCAAGTCAATGAATATTGTTTAAGTATACATGCTCCCTATGAAAAAAAGAGAGGAGAGGATATACCCTAATTGAATTTAAACCTTATGTAAATTAACAAAAGAGGGACGTTAATCTTTACCTAACATGCTTTTCAAATTCACTTGAACTTGTATTTTGAGTGAGTTAATCCACTAATGAATGCTGTAAATTTAATAATTAAAACTTTTTTCTCTTTTTGAATAACTATAAATTTTTCAAAAAAGTGAACCAGGAAGTTTTTTTTTTTTTTAATTCCAGGCATTACATTGACAAGTCACAAAATGCTCCAATCCTAGTTCGATGCATTTTGTCTTTACTGTATATATTTTTTTAAATAAAGATACCTAATTAGTCACGCTCGTCCTTCGAGAATAATTTTCAGGTGGATCCTACTATCAACGCCAGGAAAGTTCCTCGAAGGATTTCTTCCTTTCTCGTCGAACCCGTGATATTTCAGAGCAGCACCCTTATCGTTGCTTGTCAGTTTGCACTCCTTTTATGTTGAGAAACAAAGTGGCAATAGTTGCATTATCATTACAACCGTGCCACGACTACATCCACCAAGATTAATGGAAAGTAATGCTTATATACACTTAATAGTCGTCAGGCGGATAATGGACTTTTATACAAACATTAAGTAAATATTTGTTTTGTTTTTCAAAATATTTTTTATTTTTTAACATTTATTTTTAATATCAACAATATTAAAATAATAAAAAAACAAATTTTTTTCTTTAAATTTTAGCAAAAAAAAAAACATATGGTTAGTCGGTTGCGAAGCACACAATAACTTCTAAACTGTACCCATTATTACAAGGGTCAATGTGAAGACAAAATCAGGAGAAGCATCTTCTAAATATCTTTTGAGCCCCGTATGGTTGACACCCTATTCATTTTGTTTTACGCCTTTTCATCCACTAGAGTTTTGGTTCTTTCGATAAAAAGAGAGAAAACCATCCAAGTCCCTTTCCTCCCTTTGTTTCGCAAGAGGAGAACACATTATTTGACTAAAGCATCCAATGGTAGCTAATCTCAGATTATTATAACCAGGAATGAAAGGTGCCCATAAGCTCGTTCCAACAATACTATAGATGTGGACACTCGGCGGTGAATATATACCGGTTGCCTTTGTAAAAGGGCTCCCTTCGTTGAAAGAGCTTGGACAAACAGGAGGAGAAACCCGTGATTAAGTCCTCGAAAGTCTCATTTTTCCTATTATAATTAATTTCCAATTTCCACCAGTCACAGACACTCACAAATTGCAGTGAACCATGCAATGTTGGCCGACTTTTTATTTAATCTACTGGATGAAGAAATTTCGGACTTCAACTTCTGTAAGAGCTGGCACGTGGGGACATAGTTCCAGCTTTGAACGTGTGTCTCTTTCTCTATTTTAACTCTTCACCATATGTGAATGCTCTCATAAGTCGAAGGCATCTTACACTAACTCTTAACTATGCTTAACGGAATAGTTTATAATTTTAGAGATTTATTTTACTTCAAAAATAAATGAATTATATATAAAAAACTATAAAATATTTCTATGTGACCCAATGCTAAGAACCGATAAATCACTAGCTGGACTGTAAACCGGTGAACCAGACCCCTCATCGGTGAGACAATTGGAACGCGGTGCAAACCGCGTTCTCAATTGCACTGCGTTCTCAAAAAATTCAAATTTTTTTTTGCTAAAATTTAATATGATTTGTATGTTTTGGATCGTTTTGATGTGTTGATGTCAAAAATAATTTTTAAAAAATAAAAAACATCATTAGCATGCATTTCAGCATAAAATAATATTTAAAAAATAACCACTATCACACTGACAAACACCCTCTTATAAATGTTGTTTGCCCGTCATCGAAGAGCCTATTATAGAACTTATTTTTAAGGTGCTTTCACCAGCCAACGGTTCAATCTCCGAAGCCTATCATATTGATAAGAAATGAAAATCTCCCTTGGTAAATATCTCGTGCTTCATACAATAAAAGTTGCTCCAGTTAAATGAATTGCGATTTTTTTTCATCAGTACAGGAATCCTCAATGGTGACTGCTCATCAAGCATTTTTGTATAGAAGAATCCATCAAGCGTTTCGAAAAGATTCTCTGTTTTCAACTATTATAATCCACAATTTAACATTATTATTATTATTATTTTGATAACCCGGGGTGTTCGGGTCAGCTTACGCGCACCACGACTAATCTCCGGATCCACTGAACACCCTGCAAGCCCAGTAAAAAAGTAAAGCACCGCGAGGGTGACATGCGTATGCGCTGAGGCTTAAACCCAAAATGCAGAGGCAGAGAAACCCTACCAAAACTGCTGGGCCACAAGCCTCGGAGCACAATTTAACATTTTTCTTTTTAGTTTAACGTGGGTGTCCGGGCCAGCTTGCGCGCACCTCGACTAATCCCACGGGCCCTGAAGTTAACGACCATGTAAGTCTCCAGTGACCATCATATGAGCAACCACAAGGCTCGAACTTGAAACCACGGAGGAAGCAAATCTCTTGATCCCAAACTCTTACCACTGGGCCACCACCTAGATGGTTACAATTTAACATTATTTTTTTTAGTTTAACGTGGGTGTCCGGGCCAGCTTGCACGCACCTCGACTAATTCCACGGGTCCTGAAGTTAACGACCATGTAAGCCTCCAGTGGCCATCATATGAGCAACCACATGGCTCGAACCTGAGACCACAGAGGGAGCAAACCTCTTGGTCTCAAGCTCTTACCACTGGGCTACCATCTAGATGGTTTACAATTTAACATTATTAATATTGCCACTCGTGGGAAAGCTTCTTCAGCAATTGGGATTATAACACAACATCTTTATAAGAATCTACTAGTATGTTAAAACTTAAAATTTTATTTAAAAATTTAAATTAATAAATTAAAAAAATTCTTTAATATAATATCATAATCCCTGAGTTAAAATGATTATAGCTCAAATCAACATTTTAACAATCCCATTCAAAATCAAATAATTAAGTTACTCGATTTTTTATAAAAATAAACCTCTTATATTGTCATTAAATTCATTCCTGACACCTTCTTATAACTCTGAAAGTATACTTGATTGAAATCCAATAATAACAATTCATTTGAAAGAAAAAACAATACTTGCAAAATAATAATTTTCATGATATAAAGCCATACATTAAAAAAAAGCAATTTTACCAATACAATCTTGTCTTTTCCATTGATATGAAGTATGAACAGTTTTCCCATAAAAAAACTACAGAGACAATCTACAATCGCACCTGGAAATTGGAATGAACCTGTGAACATGGATTTCCGTAGGATTATTCGATGCTTCCAAACATTAATCTCTTACTCGTGTGACAGTGGGACTTATGAGTAATATCATATTAGATCCCTCTTTTATACGAGTGGCAGAGCGCCTAAAAATTCCGGCTTCTCTTATATACACCAGTGGCGGAGTGTCTAAAAATACCGGCACCCTTCCGGGAAAACACAAATAAATTCCGTTCCCTTTATTGGTTTTAGAGGCCTGTGCGGTGTTGAATATGCATATGGGCTTCTACCCTTCGATTTAGGTTTTGTTTTGATTCATTGGGTTATTGCTTTCACAATATCAGGCTCAATAGTTCCTTTGTTTCATAGAATTGATATCGATAATTACGATTGCAACAGCTTTAGAGGTGTTCTGTTACCTTTTTCTTGGTAGGGGGCCATGGACTTTTTTTATTATTATTATTATTATCTGTCCTTTGTAACCACCAGCTGAGATTTCTTAAGAATTCAAATCTAAAACAGTTGTTTAGAACCTCGTTGGAATTTTATCGTCCTTCATAGCAGTAGAGTGGATGCACAGAGGACAATCAGAGAAATGCAGTGGACCTAGACAGCTTTCACGTAGAACTTTACTAGATCAAAAGAAGGAATCAGAGAAATGCAGTGGACCTAGACAGCTTTCACGTAGGACTTAATGATTTTGAGCAGAGATAGATCAAAAGAAGGAATTAGAAGGTTTAGAAGCTCATAGAGGAGATGGGAAAGAAAGAGGGAGTGAGAGATATAAGATTAGAAACGCTGACAGGAATTCCATGGATTAGCTGTGTCACACTGGGATATTGTAGCGATAAATTAAAATTTCTTCAATGAAAGAAGAAGAAGAAGAAGATAAAAATATCTAATTCAAGGAATCGTCACCTAATATTATAGTCACTAGAAATCCTAGCTGGTTAGTAGAGATTCTACAGTAAGAGACTAATTACGTGAAAAGAAAGATACTATCACCCTTTAACCGTCCTACCTGAGGCAGACTGCTTTGCTAATTTTGTCTAAAATTATTAAGAGTTTGTTTTCTGTTTTTTTTATGTTCTTCCTATCATGTTCCTGACTTTGACGTCATTGAACAATACTTACAAATATTTCCAACTCTAGCATTGGTAAATACTGCACAAATCCAAAAAAATACGATATTCCTGACTCTGGCGCTAGTGAATAAATTCACGAAACTTTGAAATTTTTATGAAGAAAAATCAATTTTTCTATGATTTTTTTTACCCTTTTTATTATTTATTTATTTTAGACAAGAATAAAAAAGCCATTGCATATTATATTTTTATTTAATAGTAATGGTCTATAAATTAAGTATATAGCAGAAAAAAACACAAACAAAGAGAAATAAAATAAAATAAAGTGGGAGGAATTCACAAATAAATCAATAAAGATCCTCAAAATTTTCAAAAATTTTCTAGAATAAAAAAAAAAAGCTTATTTGGCTAGATATATAAAAAAAAAAATACATGACAAAAACATAAGTCAAAAACACCCATAGCCAAAAGTAGCTTGGGCCGGCTGGGTCTGAGGCCCAGACTCAGCCACTCTCTTTTTTAATCGGGCTAGACCCAGCAACCCAGTCCAATTCCTGGTCCAAACCAATAACCCGACTGGCTTTTACCTGCAAGCTCTACAGTCACAAGGTAATTAAAATGCAAGGGAGGGAACAAAGAACTTACCTCGTCTGCAAGCGCTGCTGGAGGCGAAGACCGAGAGTAACACCGGCTTTGGACAACGCCCTTCTGCTCCTGCTCCACTCTTTTGTTTTTGCTTGATCCTGCTCTCGTCCTCCTCTGGTTTCTTCCTTTGCTTTCTGGGTTTTTCTCTGTTTTTGGTTTTTTTCCCTTGTGTCCTTGTTTCCGCTATTCTCTCGGGCTCTCCTCCTCCTGCGTGTTGTCTCTGTCCTTTTTTTCTCCCCTCCTGATGGCTGCTTCATGGCTTTTTATAGGGGACTCTGTGTGGTAATATTTTAGCCCGCCTCTTCCTTCCTGGGAGGAGGATAAGGCTTCGCTGGTGTTAAAGAACCATCTCAACCCAATAGTTTAAGCTATTAGGTGAGGTCCCAGGATATGATTTATATTATTCTCTAACACACCCCCTCAAGTGAAAGCCCTTTGGGCTTGAAACTTGTACAAGCCCATTTTACCTTGTGCTTAATTTTTATCAAATAAATAGGGATGGTGAGATTTGAACTCGTGACCTCTTGATCATCAAGGCTCTGATACCATGTCAAAGAACCATCTCAACCCAATAGCTTAAGCTATTAGGTGAGGTCCCAAGATATGATTTATATTATTCTCTAACAGCTGGGTGTCAGTAAGTGGCAAGGACTCGGATTCTTGTCCTCCACGTTTGAACAGTTGTTTAATTGGGCTCCTGGGCAGAATTGTATTTAAATCCCTATTTTGCGTGGCCTTTTACAAAACGAGCTTTGACTTTAATCTCTTGTAATTTTGATCTAAATTAGCTCAGAAATGTAATATTTTTTTAATTATACCACTGATCTCATTAATTAAACTATTTTAAAGCTCAATTAACTCTTAAACTTATCAATTTTTTAATTAAATTCCCGATATTATTAATTAAAATGAATCAAGGTTTAATTAAAACCTCATACTTGTCAATTCTTTCAATTAAATTCATAGTTTCATTAATTAAACTAATTCAAAGTTTAATTAAGTTCTCAATCTTATCAAATCTTCTATTTTCTAACAAAATTAGCTCCTAAACTTATAATTTTACCCTGATTAAATCCTCAAGACTTTTAATTTGTGTTGTATTAATTCAAACCTTAATTTTTCTTCATTCTTTCTATTCTTTTTAGTGAATTTATGTTCTCAAAAATTGTATTATAACAAACTTTATCAATCAAGTGCGTGTTGAAAGGAGTTAATCCTAACTGAGCAATCTTAGTGGCACCCATGCTATGTGGGACGTTGTCTCTTTCCTGGCTGCTACAACAACCATCAAATAGTAAATAACTAGAAACCTTCGAGGGACTGTTCTAGCAAAGTAAGCTACATTCTCGAAAGATAAAAAAGCTCGGCAATTGTTGATGCCAATGCTTTACTCACTTGTTTCATACTAGCCTGGACCTGAACATCTCAATGATCTGTGACCAGTGAGCGACTGGACCTGAACATACTAGCCTGCCTGATGCGTTGCTATTCCATTGATGACACGTGACCAGCAACCACAGCATCTATGCGTGTAAACCCTACTGTCGTGTTTGGATATTCTCCTCGTAAACCTGGTAAATAAATGGTGCAGTTTTATAACTAGAAAAGGTTTCAAAAATAAAAATAAAAACTGTGGAACAGATACTACTACGTGTGATTCCAGTACCGGATCTTAACTGTGATCTGCCATTGTGATGCACAAATACTATAGCTGGCGTCGGATTTGTGGGCCGATACATTCATCCTGCAATCTTGACAGCAACTCATTGTATTGGGTTGAATTTGAACGCAACCTTTAACTACAGATTGTATCAGAAACAGAGTATTGTTCGATTCTGGTGAAAGAAATGGACCAACTACAAAAGATGGGATTGAGGTCCCTAGATCAATTCCATTTTCCCTTGATATTGTCCACGCCTCTTTCTCTGCTACGAAGCTCCAAAAGAACGGATTGAGGTTAAATAATTATTGTTTTTTAAAATATTTTTTGTTTTGAAATGTATTAAAATAATATTTTTTTATTTTTAAAATTTTATTTTTAATATAGTACATTAAAACTATCTAAAATTATTTAAAAAATAATTCAAAATTTTTTAAAAATATATTTTAAAACAAAAACAAACACAACTTCAGTGATATCGGAATATATAGACTTGTATCCTTGGAACTTCTAAGCGAACACATGGATGCCAATCATTGGCTATTAAGGACGACACGGACGAAATTGAATTTTTTTTAAGGAGGCCCAAGGCATAAAAGAGAGAAAAGGTACCAAAACAAAAGAAAAAAATATATAAAGAGAAAAAGACGAGTGTTGTGAATGAACAGAGCAATCCTTCTCAAGTTCTCACGGGCTTAAAACGGCCCGTTTTTGGTTCCACGTTGTATAAAAGGAGGCCCTGTTAGAGCTAAAGCTCCTCTATGCCAGGGAGCAGGGATTGGGTCAGGATTTTGTCCGACTCGATAAAGATACAGTAGCCAACAAGGGGTGAGGTGAAGATTTTTTGGCACGGAATATCAATAAAGGATTCAATTTAAGGTTTCCTTTTGAGTCCGACCATTGTTTTCCTTTTTCTTTTGTTTTTTACATTCCGTTGGTTGATTGGATATACTCATTAAAGTAATCTTCATGCATAAAACATAATATTTAATATGGGACAGATGGTTAATCTATTTTTATTGGGGGAAAATAATAATTTATCTGTTGAATTCGCAATACCATTTTTTTTTCTGTAACAATCAAGCA
>Ga0307511_10007204_pt1 | contig 11204 bp, 9 predicted proteins | sample 13_EM_MG_FD_200266 | JGI IMG/M metagenome (GOLD analysis project Ga0307511, IMG submission 200266) | Populus trichocarpa ectomycorrhiza microbial communities from riparian zone in the Pacific Northwest, United States - 13_EM | ecosystem: Host-associated > Plants > Roots > Unclassified | place...
ATGGTGAAAGCTCCTCGGGGCGCTGACTATTGACTCTCTTGAGTACATGAAATAAAATAAAATTATTACAGTGCATTTTTTATTACATTCTTGCAGCTTATTATTAAAAAAAAAAAAAAAAAAAAAACAGTGACGCAAACTCCCTCAAATAATAATAATTATAAAAAAAAACAACCCACAGACAAAACAGTAAGGATTAGTAGATTCATTTTCCTTGATTCAGCCTCAGCTATCAATCAATGCATCCACGTTAAATATAGATAGATCATCATTAGATCTCTCTCACTTTCTCTCAAGACATAGAAGCTGACAGCACCACGCATACTGTGTACTTGATACGAGAAAGAGAGATGTCAAGGAGATCAGGGACTTGCTTGAGGTGTTGTTTGGTCTTTTTTGCAGTTATTTCAGCTTTAGGTGTGTGTGGTCCTGCTTTATACTGGAGATTCAAGAAGACTGTTGGATTTCCTGATTCTAAAACCTCTTCTTGTCCTCCTTGCATCTGTGACTGCCCCCCTCCTTTGTCTCTTCTCAAGATTGCTCCTGGTATCAATCGAACTCTCTTCTTGTTTTTTTTTTTTTTTTTGTGTTTCCTTATCTGGGTTGTCGTCATCCTGATTGAGTTTTATTGAATTTGAGTGGAATTAAGGGTGCCCATTTCATCCATTTGTGGTCTCGATCTATTTCTGTTTCTAATTTTGGATCTTGAATTCTCTTAATTGCTTTATTATTGGATTGTTTGCGTGCTTGGTGAAGTTAAATTTAGGGGATACCAAGTTCATCAACTTCTATGGTTTTGATCTGTGATAATTTCAGGTTTTAGATTTTGAATTTCTACTTGCATATAGCTGCAACCTTTATTTTGAGAAGAGAAAATGATGGCAGAGTTATTAGTGATGCATATTAAATGAAGTAAAGCTTGGATGAGCTCACTTTGTTATTGAGGGAAGTTGCAAGATCTGTCTTTGAACTTGCTTTACTTACTGTATATGTACATAACAGTATTGTTTTAATTTTACTGATGCATGATTTTAAGTGCAGATCTTGCATGTTACCCCTATTATTTTCAGGTGCTTTAATTGCAATTGAATCTGATTTTTTGAACTCTAAGTGACTATGCAGTATGCCCTCAGTTTCTGTAGCCATAAGAAGTTGTGATCTTTTTCAAGGCCCCTATCTGTTTGCAACCAACTGCATGATTAACCTTGTGGTGAGGATTAGTCCTTGCATGCTGAAAAGATATTTGAATAAGCATTGAAATTTTCCATGAAAACATTTGAATTGCAAAGCTTGTTTGCTAGCAAATATTTGAAAAGGTTTTTACCAGCACAATGCTACCAGCTACAGCATTCATTGTACTCTCTATTAGAATTATTAGAAAAAAAAAATTCCATTTATTTTTTTATTTCACATAGTTCCTTGCCTTTCTTGATGCAATCTCATTGAATAATTCTTTGCATTGTACTTGATCTCTTAGTGCTTATGAGCTTATCATTTGTCAAATAGACCATGTTTGGGAGTCAAAAGTTTATTTTTGAGGAAATTATGATCTTATCTACTAATGCTTGTGACTTCTGTTTTGTTTTATGGTTACAGGGTTGGCCAACCTTTCAGTCACAGGTTAGAGCTCATTCTAAAAACCCAATTTGTTGGATCACTTTTATTTGTTATTCTGAGAGCATCACGTATTTTTCATCCTGCACTTTCTGAAAGCCTCTTGTAAAATGAGACTAGGGTGTAGCTACTTTATCAGACTTTAATGATTTCTTGAGCTATATATTCATATATTTTAACCTTGTATATGTTATTTCCGACATCCAACTGCTAAGAACCTTGCATTTTGTTTGATAAAAATGTGGATGTGCCCCATAAATTGTGTTGTCTTTCCTCAGTCTGCAGAATGGGAATTTTGGTTTTTTAAGTTATTGGGTTTCTTCCACTTATGATTTCAGTTTATAAAATGCTTTTTAATTGATCTTAATTGCTCTTTCTTGAATAATCTTATTCATTCAAATTTAGAATATGCAATTTCAATTGACAACCCCAGTGTTGCTATTGACTTCCAAGAGTTAGGGCCTATCTGATTCACTGACAATTTGATGAGTGAAAAAAGCACAATTGCTTGTTAGTCAAATGTCCTCTTTAGTTTGACCTTTGATCCAGCTGCTCCCTTTTCTCTTTTGCTATTTCTTACTATTTCACTTTATCTGAAAAAATTAGGCCATGCAACAAAATAAAAACTCAAAAGAACTGCTTTAACACTCCTGGTGCTTGAACTTATTCCAGTCATTCATTCATTGACGCACTACACATCTTGTTTTATAATGGATAGACAGAAGCTTTTGGCGACTTCTTTTTCTCATTTATGTGCTTCCTTTAATTATGATTTGTGGGATCATGGTCTCGCCGACATAGATTGTGGAAGTAATGACCCCGATCTCAAAACGGAGATGGAGAAGCAATTTGTGGACCTTCTAACAGAGGAGTTGAAATTGCAAGAGGCTGTTGCTCAAGAGCATGCTCATCACATGAACATCACGCTTGGTGAAGCAAAAAGGGTGGCATCCCAATACCAGAGGGAGGCAGAAAAATGCAATGCTGCCACTGAAACATGCGAGGAGGCAAGAGAGCGGTCTGAAGCATTGCTGATTAGAGAGAGGAAAGTTACTTCCTTATGGGAGGAACGGGCCCGCCAACTGGGCTATGAAGGAGAGTAATTGTTATACAGTTGATATTTGAGTATTTACATGAATCCTTCTATCATTAGCGTTCTTACTAGCAGGCGCAATCAAATTGACTGGGATCTTCACTTTCTGCGCAATCAAATTGATTGGGATCTTCACTTACTCTGTCACTCGCAAATTGGTTCAGTTTTCTTGTGAAGGCATGCAAATGGTATGTATCTATCGATTTTCACCAGTAATCTTTACCTGCTCTGGATCTACCAGCTCAACCATTATTTCTAGTGCTCTCTTAATGAGTTACTTGATACTGTGCTATACTGCTATGCATGATGTAATGAACATGATTTTACAAGGCTTGTTTTGTTACCTTGATATAAACTTCCTGGACCACTTAATCTCCATCCTTAGTTTTGAGGGAGCTTTGTGGATTTTTTTTTCATACTGCATCTGCATCTTGGCTATAGAAAGTAACAGCTGTTCGCTTTGCCATATCTCATTTACCTCAGCCATGTCGTTTCCTTGCCTGCAATCCTCCTTCAACATGTCACTTTGGAAGTAGGTTTTGCACCTGATCACATCTTACCATAACCTTGTCCCAGCTGCATGTATTGATACCACAGCTCGGCTCGGCTTGGCTCGGCTTGGCTCGGCTTGGCCAACAACTTTTTATACAAGACTGAACCCGCCACGTCTTTCTAACAATTTGGACAAACATTTGTATTTTTATGACATTGAAAAACCATGTTAATATCGTAAACGCGTCCCTGTTATGATAACTTCCAAGTTTTCATACCGAATGAATGACTTTATCATACCTAGACAACTATGAAGAGATAAAACCAATGAATGCATAGATTTTTCAGATTAAGCGATCACTAATCAAACTTATATTGTATTCCCAAACCCCAAAAGATGGCGACAGTGATCGAACTTCCAATACTCCACCAGCCATGAATATGGAGCCATGAGCCTCCAACCACGATGCTTCATAGACATCTAAAATCAAAACCTCAGCCTGAATCAAGATTAATATAAAACTAATTTGATATTGGAAATGGAGAAGAAACTGCTTATGGCACTTTGCTTTAAATTAAAGTTCAACTGTAGGTGCCAGGTTCGGCTGCTTCAGGATTTTGATAATGATTGATATTGCCGTCTAATTGTATTTTTGAAAAATTTTAAGTAATTTTAAATAATTTTATATATTGTTTTTGATGTGTTTGATGTTAAAAATAAATTTTAAAAATAAAAAAAATTATTATTTTAATATATTTTAAAACAAAAATAAATCGGTAAACACCTCACGTAAGTCATTAAAAAAAAAGGAAAAAACTGATATTTTTTTGGAACATCTACCCAGTTGGGATATCTGGGTAGGCCCAGTTAAATTTTGTAACGTCTGCAGTTAAATTTTGTAACATCTACTGACAAAATCCATTTCAAGGGACACATGGGAGGTACTGAGCAAAATCAAACAAGAAAAGAAGCGACGATTTTGTATCCAAACAGCACAGAAATGGTCACCTTGTTAGGGTGCATCTACAAAAAGTAGATATATGTGAGGTAGTTTGCTTCTGTCAGGCCAACTGACCAATCTAGCCATCATCACCAATTTGACTTTCCTCCAAAAATAAGAAAAGAAAATCACAAACAGTCAAAAAGCACATGCTTGCCAAGGACACAGACGCGGTTTCAGAGACTTTCAAAGTCCATGCACTCACTGTCATGCCTCGTCTTAACCTTAATTTTTTATACGTAGAAAGAAATATTTTATTATCTTAGATCATAAATAAAGAAAAGAAATCAACTTGGATCCATCTAAAACTAAACAAAACACATCATCTTTGCAATACCCAGATCCGGAAACTGTCTTAAAAAGCTGTTTCTGCTCTTTTTGGGGTCTGAAACATTTATTCCATTTCTCTTCAATTGAACATGGTGATGTGTAATATGCTGTACGATATAGGGTTTTTGTTTGTCTTTCTGTGAAGTTTCTCGGGTCTTCGGACCAATCTTGGGGACCTCTCTACATTTGGAAAGGTAACTGCGATTTTTTTGGGTTCTGTTAAGTTTCTATAAATGGAAAGTTCAAGAGGCAGGAGGGTTGAGAAAAGAGGTTATGATCAGAGTGTTGATGATGAAGCTGACAACCTGCCAGAATCAAAAAAGGCAAAATTGCCTGCTTTAGCAAGGTTGGTCTTTGTAACTACTTCATGAGATTTATTGTTCCCAATTTTGTGTTTTGGTTTTCTTTCATGGCTTTGAAAGATAAGTTAGGACAACTAGAAGAGGATTGAAAGATAATTTTGTTAATTATAGGAGGATTGGCAGATTGGATATATTCCCTATGATCCATTGGGTTGAGTTTTAAAATTCAGCACTTGTATCAGTTTTATTCCTTCCAGAGCTAAATTAAGTCTTCTCATTTTAATCTGATGCCTAAACCATACATGGGTGGTCACTATTTACAATGATTCTGGTTCCTTGATGATTTGTGGATCTCATGCCAAACCTAGCTATGCCTAGTGAGATCTTATCTTCATTAACAATATCATAAGGTAGGTGATTTGATAGACTTCAAGAATGATTGAAACTGCTTGTAGGATGCGCTTTAGCTTGATTGACATTCAAGGAGGTAAATGAAAGAATGAGCCTGTGATTATAAAACAAACTTGGGTACTAGAGCATTGTCATTGTGGGGTTGTTCTGTTGATGCAGGGTGCTGCTGAAATCACTCTTTTGGGCTGATTTCAGAATCAAAGTCTCCACTGAGTTACTTTACTAGATCGGATCAATGATTAAGAACAAGATCTTGAAACATCAAATATGTACTTAAGCTTTTGGATTCAAGTTTCAAACAGCTTAAACTTATGTGTGGAATTGGTTGAATATTCAAGTCAATGTTTGGTGCTGTATTAATTCAGTTTGTCTAATATCTTCTTTGTGCATGTGTTCTGCCTTAGCATCAGTTTTTAAGTCCACTCCAACTGATATATGACTTAATATATCTGCAGTGTAATTGTGGAAGCTTTGAAGGTGGATAGTTTGCAAAGACTTTGCTCATCTTTGGAGCCTTTGTTTCGCAGAATTGTGAGTCACGGATTCTTTCTTTAATTCGTTTGTTCTAATAAAATTTGGGTTGAGTTGTGATATTATTCTAAACCTGTAGAAGATACAATGACACTGCTGCTGTTGTTTATTTTTAGCTGATTGTATCTCATGAGAATCATAACTCGGGTCACCGTGTAGGGCTCACTTGTAGACATACTGAAATAATTGCAGAGACTTCTGTGCAGTAAATCTTACATCAATTTACAGAATGTTGATAAAAGTCCTCAGCAACATTCAAGCATTTTCTTGTCTACTTGTCCCCTAATTTGTCGGCTGTTGGTTTAATTTATCAAAGGCATTGCATATTATGCGATCCTAGTTATCTTCAATTCCTTTGCTGATTTTGGCATTATGAATGAATGATCAGGTCAGTGAAGAAGTGGAACGTGCTTTGACAAGGTTAGGCCCTGCTAAATTGGCTGGAAGGTAGGTTCCTGGGTATTTTTGAATTCTAAAAATTAAAAATTCCTTTCCGATCTGCCTTGGATCTTCATGATGCTGGCAAACAATGTAGAAAAAATCATTGTAAATTTCAGTTATACTCCATGTTATCCTGGTGGAAATTGGGATGTCATTTGTATAAAAAAAAACTGCAATGTATAGGTATTGATATGATGAATTATGATTCTTCCTATGGCAGGTCATCACCACCAAAACTTCCAGGCCCAGAAGGAAACAATCTACAACTTCATTTCAGAACAAGAATGCCTCCTCACCTGTTCACAGGAGGGAAAGTTGAGGGGGAGCAAGGGGCAGCTATCCATGTTGTCCTGTTAGATGCAAGCACTGGAACTGTTGTGCAAACTGGACCAGAATCAGCTGCTAAACTGAATGTTGTGGTTCTTGAAGGTGACTTCAATGAGGAAGCTGATGAAGATTGGGCAATGGAGCATTTTGAAAGCCATGAAGTAAAGGAGCGTGAAGGTAAAAGACCACTGCTGACTGGGGATCTACAGGTCACTCTCAAGGAAGGGGTAGGAACTCTCGGAGAAATTACTTTTACTGACAATTCTAGCTGGATAAGGAGCAGAAAGTTCAGGCTTGGTGTTAAGGTTGCTCCTGGATATTGTGAGGGGTTTCGTGTTCGTGAGGCTAAGACAGAGGCATTTGCTGTTAAAGATCACCGAGGAGAATGTGAGTTTTCAAATGGTTATAACTCATGGTTGCTAGTTTAGAGACCGTGCAGCACACATCTGTTTTGGAGAGTAGAACATTAGAGTATAAATATTAAAATTAGTGCTCAACAATATTAGAATCTAGATGCTCTTACTTGGCTAGATAGATGACTGCCCACTAAGCCTCTCAAACAACACCATCTTCCTGGGTTTCTCTTTTATTTAATTGAGAAACAATGATATCACGCAAATATAGTACAATTATCGGTAAAGCTAGTAGCCTTCCACTGCATAATGTGGTGCATATTGGATGGTGACAGGTTGCCAGAATAGCAGGAGAATAGTAGTTCCTTCTGCATTCTTCCAAGCTGTGAGTCTTAGCGTGGGTGAAAGATAACTCGCTATCTGGTTATAAATACAAGTAGTACGGAATGTTTTGACTAGGGACTTCATAGTTCGGTTATTTTCTTGGAACTGAAATGCAAAAACCTTAGAAATCTAATGGTATAAATAGATGCAACAGCCAGTTCTGCAGCTTCGTACAAAGAAACCTCCAATTTTTGGGCTGTCTTATAGTTTGGGTAACTGTATTCAGTTGGAATTTGCAGCCTCTTACATTTTATCAAATTTCAGATGAATTATTTCCAACAAGTTGTGGTAACCAAGATTGTTTATATAAATTTCAGTATACAAGAAACACTACCCACCAGCTTTACACGATGAAGTTTGGAGATTGGACAGAATAGCGAAGGATGGAGCATTGCACAAAAAGTTGGTAAAGGCTTATATTACAACAGTTGAAGATTTTCTCCGTGTTCTCATTAGAGATCCACAGAAATTAAGACATGTAAGAATCCTTTTCTTTTTCCCTACATATGTTTGAGAAATCTATTATTCTTTTCAGTTCATATACCTTGTTTCCATATTGATTGTTCTTCAATTTCCTGTTTTCCACTTTGATGTTCACATAGATCCTTGGAAGTGGAATGTCAAATAAGATGTGGGAGAATACAGTTGAGCATGCAAAGACTTGTGTCTTAGGAGGAAAGCTTTATGTTTATTATGCTGATGGTAATCATAGCACTGGTGTTGTTTTCAATAATATATATGAGCTCAGGGGCCTTATTTCAGATGGGCAGTTCCTCTCATTGGAATCGCTTAACCACAATCAAAAGGTTTGATATTCTCTGCCATTCAGAATCTACTAAAACATTTGCTCATCATTTTACACTTCAGTTTTGCCCTGATATTCAGCTGAATCTGTCTATACAAAGTGCCATACAAAAATAGTGCAGTAAAACGTGTTGCAATATTACTTAATGATCTAAAGAAAGATGTTTACTAAAACTTGTTGCAAATAATCTTGAAATCAAACATTGAAGAACATTCAAGATGTGATAATTTTCATTGTATGTGGTGTAGAGTCAATACAAATTGTCCTACTGATGTGTTTGACTGATAGACATCAGGATCTTTTACAACAGACTGTTATTCGCTACTCTAGGCATAAGAAATGGTCTTATTCTGACACATTAAATGTGGCAACTTTAGCTGCCCCAACACCATGTTCAGAGTCTTGGATGGCATGCGTCCAAAACCTCTCTTGGAGATTGAAGGATCTGTGTTACTTGACGGCTGTCACTACAAGTAAAGTTTGCTCATTCATGCTCGTGTTTGCTCACAGGTTTCAGTGGATTCCCTGGTGAAACAAGCATATGAGAATTGGCATCAAGTTTTAGAATATGATGGCAAAGTCCTGAACTCCCTAGCTAGCAATAACAGAGGCAAAGGAGCCTCCACTGCGCCCCTTGTTGAAAACAGCTACGAGAGAAATGACTACATAACATCTGCTCAAAACAAGCAGCAGTTTGATCCTTCTGAACCAAGTCCACAACACCAAGCCATAAATAACCACCCATCAGTCCCTCAGTTGATTGAATTTCCATTTGTTAGGTCTGATCAGAATGCTGTAATGACCCTAAATAACATAAATAATCCACAAGCAGCATTACCTGGCAGCGCGGATTATATGTCAGTTGGAACTCCTTCTGTTGGGGGTGTTTACTTTCCAGGAGATTGGTCTCGGACAAGGAATGAGAATGGATTGGAAGACTTTTTTGCAGAAGAAATACGGCTAAGGAGTTCAGAGATGTTGGAGAGTGATGACATGCAGAGACTGCTAAAAACATTTGGTGTGGGTGGAGTTGGGATGGGACCTGGTTTTGGCCATTCTGACGAGGCTTGTTACTCTTACAGCATTCAAGCATATGAGCCTCGGATGAATCAAGCATATGCGCAGGAGCGTGGAAAGGGCTCAGGGAAGGCTGTCGTTGGATGGCTTAAGCTGAAAGCAGCTCTACGTTGGGGGATATTTGTAAGGAAGAAAGCTGCAGAGAGAAGAGCTCAGCTTGTTGAGCTTGATTAAGTTGAATATTTAAATCTAATTTAACTCGAGTTCTATCGATATTATATCTGTTTATGTGCCTGTGAATCTTTTAATGTTTTTTTCGATTGTTGAGAGACATAGTGAATACTTGCAAGTTTAACATATTGGAATTGAAAGGCACGCTGGATTATTCCAGGTTCTGCTCTATTTGCCTATATTCTCATAGGCCAGACAAGGCAAAATTTAAGGTGAGAGGGAGAGAGGGGGAGAGAGAACCGTTTCTAACCCCCATTATCCTTGTTTAAAATTTAGGGCTCTTTTCCTCGTTTTAGCCTGTAAAAGCAAGGTATTCATTATCTTGTTTAAATGTTATACTACTGTTCTCCTTTGATATGCGCATCACTTTTCCATAACTTTTCTTCACAGTGAATTTGTTAAGTTTCATGCTGTTCTGTAATAATTATCCGCTAGATAGCATCAGACTGCAGAATTCAATCATTGATATTTCCGAAAGCTTTGTCGGATTTGGGTTCATGGAACTAAACTCTTTTGATAAATGCCGGCGTTTTATTATGACAACGTCAAGAAAGCGACACTGTTACTCTCCTCCAGCTTTCTATTCCTTGCATTTGCATATAAATGGGCATCATTCCACCTTCTATAAGTGCAATAAACTAAAACAGAGATTTTCAGAAATTGCTCAAACAGAGATTGAAGATAACAAAAAAAACCTACACAAACCTCTCTTGCTATCTTTCCAGAGTAACAAAAACACTCCCGCTAAGCCCAACTCCACACACAAAACGACAGATATGAGAAAAGTGCACGTGTGCCCGTGTCTGTCAGTACACGAGCACAGATAATTCTTAGTACATCCAAGGATAATGAATCTCTTAAAATAAGCATAAGAAGGGACAATTAATCCTATCTAATGGAGGCTGTTTGAAGCAGCCGTGTATCTGTTTTTCTTTTTCTGTAAAAGGTTCAAGCATTTTAAGCAAAAGATCTAGTTCTGATAGCAGATTCACACTCCAAGGCCCCAAAAAAAGCAATCTAGAAAACGTTCATTAACTTCCAAAGTAAATTTACAATTAGTAAAAATTAATATTTTAGAAAAGGGTGATGAATTTAATATTTACGATTAGTTTATCAATAAGAATTGAGAAGAGGAAAGAGATTAAAAAACAAGGATCAGGCTATAAATGTTAACCGGTAATTAACTCTGGTAACGGAGAATAAGAATAGAAAGAGGAAGATGAGATTGCATTGGGAAAAACGAGAAGGGAAAAAACTAAAAAGAAAAGGAGTAATCAATTACAAGATACAAGTTTTTCCATGAGAGGAGTGAGAACTCAGATACTCTTCTCCTTTCGAAGACTCACATGCATGATCCAGGTGAGAAAGATCCAAACCTGAATTCTCCATCCATTAAGGAACCATCATTTTGATCCTGCATCAAGTACATTATGAAGTGTCAAAGAATGCAACTTAAATTTTAACTCTCCCAAGAAAAGATTGGAATTTTTCGGAAGAAACAAGCACAAAGAAAATGAAACAAGCAGCTACTAATTCAAAACTTTCACAGGAACAGTAATAATAGGGAGTTTGGCTACAGAAATGATTCACCATTCCCTTTATCATTATGCATACAAGTTGGCTTTGAGTTCTATCTATCGAATAGGATATAATGATTTTCGATTATACACACTTGCGTTCTCTCCCCTCTTTCATTCGCCTTTCAGTCACTACAAATGTTTGCAAGGTAGCATGATTTTTTTTTTCTTTTTATAAATGGAGACTAAGAAAAAGCCTACCCATCACATAATTATTACTTGTGAAATGGAAGTAGCTAATTGATATGAATAACATAGTCTGTCTATCACAACAAAGAATCCAAACAAGAACGTA
>Ga0307511_10007206_pt1 | contig 11203 bp, 8 predicted proteins | sample 13_EM_MG_FD_200266 | JGI IMG/M metagenome (GOLD analysis project Ga0307511, IMG submission 200266) | Populus trichocarpa ectomycorrhiza microbial communities from riparian zone in the Pacific Northwest, United States - 13_EM | ecosystem: Host-associated > Plants > Roots > Unclassified | place...
TTTATGCAGGGGGGGGTATGATATTTTTTGCCACCTAGCTGTAGTTCAATATAGAAGTATTATCAGGGGGACTGCTGGGACTTCTATGGATAAATAGAAAGGATTCCAATGCAGAATTGAGATGCTAGATGAGTAGCAATAGAGAACATCTAAGATGGCTCGCTTTCAATGGCTGAAGACGTTGCTTCTCTAGAGACTTGCGTTGGTAAGCAAATTTACTAGGATCTGGCTCCATCGGCTGACGCTGCTGCTGTAATCCGTCCTTCCTCCCCAGCAATTATTCTCCCTTACCCCCACCCAGTCTCCAATATACGAGAATCCTTAGTTCATGACGGTTGCAGGATATGCGTAGCATACACGTATGAAACTCGACTCCCGGCAAGCCGGCAGCGGCAGTATGCTGTTCCCACTCGTCCTCAATATCAAGCATAGTCGTAGGGGGAGTACGGTACAGAATATTTGGCCGCATCTACCACGAAAATATTAGGCTTTTGAATATTACAATTAAGTTGGAATGCAGAGGCATCCTTCAGTGGAGGGGAGTACTGGAAAGGGAATCGTCCTCCAAGTTACAACGGAGCACGCAATGAACTAGCTGTCCCTTTGGCAAAAAATTCGAGATAGTTTGATCATCTTTTGTTTTACATTGCAAGTCTATCATCTGACAGTCTTCTGACATTGTTGTGTTCTCAACTACCACAACAAGTACCACAACTATACGCCACATTTGAGCTTCTACATCCACTTCCCATCACTCCTCAAGCTTTCCTTGCTAGTCTACCCCATGCTACGGTTGATTTTCCTAGCAAGCTGATGACTTTTGGCAAGCAGGTCTCTTGCCCCCATTTCTCTAAGTTTATTAGGGCCCGGTGCAGTTGCCATGTTCCGAGCAGGGTAGTTGTATCCCCACAGAGGGCCTCACCTGTCTGAACAATTAATTGGCCATCCCAGTGGTGCCAGGAGAGACCATTGGTGCCCAACCACGGTGATCCCCGGCACCGTAGGTATGAGATCGACATTGCCGTCTCCTGAAAATTCCCGCCAGAGGTTCAGACAACTAGCTGCAATTAGTGCTACCTGGTACTTAGCTTTCAGTATATTGTTCCTGCGTACTTTCCTTCAATAACTAGGAACGGTAGGTCAAAAGTGATTGCTGGGTGGTTACGCGGGTTGTATGGGATGTGCCGTGTATCATGCGGCGCGATAGCTGGGTGCGGGTGCTTGAACGTTAACATAAAGTCAACGGTTTTGTGTGTCGTTGGTAGGTCTTCCGGGAGATACTGTTCGTGGGCTTGCTTGCTCTTCCTGGATGGGGGACTGCATTAGCATAAGTCCAGGGTACCATCGCTCTCCACTGGAGGAGGCTTGTACCAGCCATCACGTAGAGGGCCAGGTTCATACGTCTCGTGCAAACGGGTACACCATCACACTCTTCGTGGATAGCGGCGAACATCTGGTGGATTGTGCTAGCCCACGCACTTTCATCATCATTGTCCAGAAATGCCTGTGTAGCATCCCTATGGACTTGTAGCAATTGTGTTGACAAGCGATGGGTATTTGGGCGATTTGCCGGAGGCGGCGTGGGTGCTGCAGGTTCGAAAACCCCCATCGGAAATGGGATATCAAGGTGCGGTTCGCATATCAGACCCTGCGCTGAGGGCACAATACCAAAAAAAGTACGGGTGCAAACGAGAAATTAGTATGAGTGCTCTTTGCCAGTCGCAAGTTGACTTGGCCCATGTATTGTTTAGCGGATGGCCCTCGATCGCCTAGTGCATCATCCAGAATACGTACCTCATCTAATGCTTATACTCCATAGATCCGGCACACTCTCCCTATCTTCACCATCACTAAAAAATCCCGTCTAGCGGAGAAAAATACAAGTTTCATACAGTACTTTGTGGGAGTTGATTTGATGCTGCAAGTGGAGATTTTGTATCATTGCAGCATTTAATATGTGTGTGCGCCTCTCTACGAGAGGCCGGTGCCCGCCAGACAATTGGCAGCTGTCACCGCTGAGGCGGAAGGTTGTTACCCTGAATGGGTCCAAGCACTAAAAAAGATCGGCGGGGCCTTGGTTATGTACATTACAATTCCATGCCAAAAATCAACTTACTGGGATGCATTTACAGCTAAAGTGCCTCTTCAAAAATCAGTGCATGCGCCAACTGCGCCAATCGATGCAGCTGTGGTTACAGCAACACCCCCACTACACCGAACTGTGTGCGACAACTGTGCCAATCATAGGTGTTGTTGTGTAGCGGCCACCTGCTACATACTGTACATACAATGCCTGGGGGAAAGTATGGTATCCGCAACCCCCCTTTTTATGCAGCGATTGGCTGGTCATTTTCTTAGCACAGCTGTATGTCTCAGGCTCAGATTATGCAGGAGGGTCGCGGGTACTTTCCCACAAGCACTGTACTTAGCAAAGGGGAATTTGAGTTTTTAATATTATCAGCTATTACTCCTCAGCCGCTAGCTTCCTACCCCGGCCCAACATGGGAATACCTTCTCCATTGAACTCGTGGAAAACTCCATACTACATACTTACGTCCGCTGGTCCTTTTGGATTTTCTTAAGATGAAGAACTGATTTGTCGCATAGAATATAGCAAGGATAATTTTGTGAAATCTATCAACGATCTGCCATTGCTTCCGTAGGTAAGGCTCGCCCCGACTCAGCAAGAAACCAACACAACACAGGGTCTTCACAACTTCCCGAACACTGAATTATGGAATATGCGGAAATAGAAAATAGGAAATACGAAATGGGAGAGGTATAAAACATAGGGACTATGTAGTGAACTATAAAAAGCACCGTCTGCTCCACACCCCCACACATAATCCATTTCAGCCAAAACTCAGCACCCCATCTGAACATGCCCTACATTCTAGGACTGGCTTCTGTGTTAGAGTAGCTTTGGATAAGAAAAAGATAGATGAAGGATACGGTGTTGTACCTTCAGTAAGCCACCAAACTATTATTAAGCTCCAAAGTGAATAAATGGTGCCCAATACAGCGGTTGCGAAGGCTTCTCTTTCATCAATCCCATCATTGCAGTGCGGTAGGATTCTGCCACCTTATCCGACTCACTAAATGCGGAATAGAAATCCATTGCCATTTTCTGGCAAGCCTGATCTTGGGATGGCCATAATGTCCCAATAACATGGGCAAACCCAGCAATATGAAAGGAGCTCGCAATGTGAGTTACTTCATCGGCAAGCTTTGACGAACTACTATTAGCAGTACTGCACGCGGAGAGATAGGCTAATTTTGCTGCCGGTAACTTCAAGGCTGCAATATCTTTGACGCGGAGCTTGTCAACTTCATCCGTCTGGTCATTCGAGGTGGATTCCTTAAGAAGCAAAAGATGACTGTTGGCAGGATTGACGGAAGAAACCCCATGACAAGCAAAGTGAGCGATGCTATAAGCCGGAAGATGCTGAAGAACACGTGCAGCAGATGGCCGTTCGAGCGATTCCACGGTACTCAAATCCTGAAGGCTCTGTTTGATGCTATCTGCCTCTTTGGTAGCACTCAAAGGGATTTCCTCTGGTGTTGTGGGCATGGTTACTATCAGCGTTGATGTAGTTGGCTGACGTCGGGACCGCGAATATTTAAGTGCCCTGATTCATAGTAATTGTATCAGCTACAGGGTCCCTGACATGAGCGCGTTGGGTACATACCTGATAGTAGATGTATATGATGGAATGCAGTACTGAAGTGTTGTCTTCTCAGGACGCCCTTTTTTAAATTTCGCAGCTGCATGAATCGGTTTATTTGCCATTAGGCCTACTCCGATCCACCAGACCCGCGGCAAGGGCTCAACCTTCTCGGGGTAGAACCCTAGCTCGTGCAGTACCGGTTGTACCGCACCCTTCCATAGCCACTGCAGCAGATCTCTCTTGACTTCATTGCCATCAGTGCTTGTATCAGAGAACCTAGTCATTGAGTCATGGGAAAGGTTCGGCAAGGCGATGCTTCTCACTTCTGTTGTCGTCACAAGGATGGCATCACTGCGGAGCATTGTGACATTCAGTACTACAATTGGTCCTTCGATTGCTGCTGACAATAGATACGCCTCCGATTCTGCACGTAAGAAATTTTCGAATCCTGGTTTCTGGCGAATTTGAAGAAGAACTTTGTCTACATCTTCCGCAAATTTATTCCTTTTGCCAATTGCGGATTGCTGGGCCTGTATACCTTGCTCGGTAGACATATCTGGAGATTCTAGAGAAGGAATGGGTGGATCTAGTTCCTGACGTAAGGAATCAAAGTCTTCAGCCAACACTGGATATTGATCCCTCAAGTCCGATATATCGCTCCGGTAGTCAAGCAACTGGTTATTTGTAACACTGCGACCTAACTCCAGCAACCGTAATGCTTCCAATGGTGACTCACCAGCCTCTAATGATATTGAACCAGAAAGGGAGGTTAGGTCAGTGAGTTTTTCTAGAATATGTTGCTGATCCTCTCGCTCTAGCGACCTCGAAATGGCCAGAGGGATTAGATAAATAGCATTGCGGAAGATTTGGCACGATCTTGACAGAACATCCAAGTCCCGATTCAAAAGCCCAAGAGTCAACAGGGTTAAAGAATATCCCCCAGCAGCTCGTATTCGGACCAATACGGAGGCAGTGGCGGTGTTGTAGGAGGCCCAGTACGCAGCAGCAGAGGCCTCTAAGTCCTGGGCATTTTTGGTTTGAGCATACAGGGTGTCTAAATAGACTCCAAGCGCGAGCAACATTGCTGCTCGGAGAGGATGATCTGCTGGTGCTGCATCTACGGCTGCTTCTGACTTGGCGATTGCAGCCTTCAAGTCTTGCAGATCTCTAGCTTCCGCATATTGGAAGCCCAAAGAGTGCCCAAGAGCCGCTAGTCGGTTAGGGTGGTCCTTAGCTGTTGCCTCTAGTGCTAACGTTGAGTAGTCGATAGCGCGTTTTAAGTCTTGCACATTTCCCATTCGTGCATATCGGTCCCTCAGCTGGAAGCTAAGGTTGTGTAGGAATTTAGCTCGGTTTGGGTGAGCTTTTGCTGCCTCCACTGCTGCTTCTGATGTGGTGATGGCGGCCTTCAAGTCTTCGGCGTTTCCACTTCTCTCATATCTCTTGCCCAAGCAGCCCCCAAGATTACCCAAGTATATTGCTCGGTCAGTGTGGTTCACATCCAGTGTTGCCTCTACTGCTACCTTTAGTCGGGCAATGGCAGCCTCCAGGTCCTGGAAATTTCCAGTTCGTTGGTACCGGTTGCACAAATGGTTCGCAAGATTGTTCAGCCACATTGGTCGGTCAGGTTGACCCTCACATGCTCCCTCTACTGCTGCCTCTGCGTGGGTAATGGCTGCGTCCAAGTCCGGCGCATTTCTCGTGCGATCATATCGGCTGCCCAAATGATTCCCTAGACTGCTTAACCGGTCCCTTCGGTAAGGGTCATGTTGTAGTGTTGCATCGACTGCTGCTTGGGATCGGGCGATAGCGCTCTCCAAGTCTGGTAGCTTTCCTGTTCGATGATATCGGCTTCCTAAACGGTTCCCAAGTTCAGACAACTGGAATGCTCGGGTAGGGTGACCTTCCGGTGTTGCGTCAACTGCTGCTTCTGATTGGGTAATAGCGTCCTTTAAGTCCTGCAGATCTCCAGTGTGGTCATATCTGTCGCATAATTGGCGCCCAAAGACGGCCAGAATTTGTCCTCGGTGAGTGTGTCCCTCGGGTGCTGCCTTCACTGCTGCTTCTGATCGGGCGATGGCGGCCTCCAAGTCCTGTAGTTTCCCAGTTTGTTTATACCGGTTGTTCAGCTGGGCGGCAAGGATGTTCAACCGTTGTGCTTTGTCAGCGTGACCATCTGGCGTTGCCTCCAGTGTTGCCTCTGCTTTATCGATAGCGTCCTGCAAGTCTCCCAGCTGTCCAGTTCGTTTAAATCGGGCGTAGAAACAGTTGGCAAGGTTGCCCAACGCTTGTGCTCGGGAAGGGTGACCTCGTGGTGTCGCATCCACTGCTGCCGCTGATCGTGCTATGCCAGCTTCCAAGTCCGGCAAATCTCCCTCTCGTTCATACCGGATGATCTTGCAGAGTCCGAGATTGCTCAACCGTCCTGCTCGGTTAGTGTCACCATCTGGTGTTGACTCTACCGCTGCCTCAAATCGAGCCATGGCGGCTTCCAGGTCCTGGAGATCTCCAGTCCGTTGGTATCGGCTACTCATGCAGAGCCCGAGATTGCTCAGCCGTCCTGCTCGGTTAGTGTCACCATCTGGTGTTGACTCTACTGCTGCCTCGAGTCGAGCCATGGCGGCTTCCAGGTCCAGGGGATTTCCAGTCCGCTCGTATCGGCTGCTTACGTAGAGCCCGAGAGAGCTCAACCGCCCTGCTCGGTTAGTGTCACCCTCTGGTGTTGACTCTAGCACTTCCTCAGAGACCGCAATGGCGGCCTCCAGGTCCTCCACATCGTTACTTCGTTCATATAGGTTGTTCAAACACTTCCCAAGGTTTTCCAAGCATGTAGCCCGGTCAGGGTGACCCTCCGGTGCTGCTTCCACTGCTGCCTCCGCGGGTCGCGCGATAACAGGCTCTAAGTCTTGCAGGTTCCGAGTTCCTTCATATCTCCTTTTCAAATGTGTCACAAGATTGTCCAACACTTGCGCTCGCACTGGGTCCCCCTCTGGCGTTGCTTCCACTGCTCTCTCCAATTCCATGATGGCAGCCTCTAAGTCTTGCATCCCTCTCTCGTCTTATATTCTTTACTGCAGAGGCAACGAATATTAGATAGTTTATACCTTCGGTGGTAGGAAAAATACATACGTGCTAATAGTGGAACTCCTTGTTTCGATCCGTCGAAGGCAATACACTTGAGTCACTGTGGCTACTATAGCAGGTCTGAGGCGTGTGACCACTTGTTAGGTAAAATGGTAATTTCACGGGGATTGCCTACGGGCCTTGAGGACTAATTGTATATCTTCGCTGCTGCAATAAATGTATGCTCTTAGAGAAAATCTGACTTGCTCGAACGATATTGCGGAAAAGTGTCGTATTTTAATTCGACATGTATCATTCCCGCCGAATTGCATTCGGGTGGGTTCTAATCAGAGAGGCTTGTAACACGGCCTCCATCCCCATCTCGTCTGTCGGTACTGTGCCTAATTAGGTAGTGGTCCCTGCTGTGGCACAAAACAACCTTGCGAGATTGCGCCGCTCAAGTCTGTCATGACATGTGTAACATGCTGAAATTTTCAAATGACATGCGCAACATGATGAAATTTTCATGACATGTGTAATGTTATCTTCCGTTCAGCCATACATAGTCACAATTGCCCAATGGGTCGATATTGACGATTGGGTCGAACTATCCACCGATCAACGTTAACGCGATCCGTTCCAATCGATTGTTGAATCGTTCGACTGGGGCAAGCACATAAGACGGACGGCAGCCTTCTTAGCCCATGGCGCTCTATTAGTAGTGATATGGGCATCGCCCCAACATTGTGTCTATCGCAGATTCATAGGTATATTATACATGAAGTCTTTGATTTATTACGTCAGGTCAACCAACATCTGCACGTCAGTCTGCGGAAGAAATCAACTTACCTAAGACAAATTCATGCATATGCATTGCCAGAAGAAGCCTTGAATGTCACAGCGCGCCGTAGCGATGCTATCCTTGTTACCAAAGCCAATGTGACAACCATTGCTTTGTCGCACTTCGTGATTTTATGATCAAGTATTGTAGCACAAACGCATGTACAGATGACAACACAGTTGAAAGGGCTGGAATTGTTATGACGGTTACTCTGGGAACTACTTACCTAACCTTGCGCATCGAGCTCAGGCTTAAGGGTAAAGGCACATATTCATTTCCCTGCGAAATTCACAAAGCGGCGTATTCATATGACAAATAGATAGAAGAAAACCAGTTATCGCGTAATATCTCAGCATCGACAAGTCAATCATCCATTAACAGACTATCCCTTTCCGGAGCATCCCTTCAATGCGTTACCCCTTGTGACCAGCTCAGTTCTCCATCATTGTCTAGAGGGTCATCCGACGGCTGCATAATCATCCTATTCTAACATAGTATGTATGTGGTTAGCGGCTGAGTTGAAAGCACAACACAACAAAGGTGAATTTTCATCTGGGGCAAGGCTACTGCAGTAAGGCGTGTGGCAAACTATGTGAGTTTTGCTAGTCGAGCGTAGAATACGTACGTTAACATAGAGTATATCGCAGTCATAGGAATATCAGGGTCATGGGCTTGGCCCATATATTCATAGATATATCAACGCTGTATGTATGAATATATGAGCCTAGCGGTTATATGTATTTATGAATGGGGCCGGGGGGTCAAAGGTATGAATATACACGGTCGTTGGGAATATCACTACAATAGATTTTGTCGCGGTCAAGGGGTAAATCGCTAATATGAACGCAAATATGGTGAGGCAGCGGCCAGGGCCAAATACCAAAACTTCGTGGGTCAAATATCGGGCATGACCCCCACTACAACGGAGGGGGGCCCGAGCATTCGCAAAAGCACAAAGGAAGGTGGCGCGAGAGGCCACGGCCTCTGCAGGGCCAGCTGGAACCGCCACGCACCCTAAGCGTATACATGGCTAAGAACGGACCGGGGCCCCACGACTCTCATGGCTCAAGCAGATCAAGAAGGCGGACTCAGCAGGATGCCCCATCCACAGGGGGACGATGCACACATTGTCTTCTAGTGGCCTGAATACCAGAACGTCAGGAAGTGTCCGGGCCCGATCAAGGCATGAGAGAGTATTTCTTAGAATATCCCATCCAGGGTAGGTCAAAATAAATGGTATAATAGCTTAAAAAAATATACTTAACTCCGTTAGGGATCCACTCTACCAAAGCAGCCAACCTGGTACATATATATATATATATTTTAAAAAACTCATTACTATATGGAGTCCTTTCAGTAGGACTATGATGATGTACGAGGGTTGAAGACAGCAAGAAAAGGCAACGCAGGAGATTCGACAAAGGAGATTCGTAAGAGATTCGTAATGACTCGCCACCACGCCCCCTTCTTCCGGCCCCTGACATCCCCTGCTATGTGTCTCCCTCCTCCGCGACGCCCCTTCCCGGCCCTCCTCGGCATATCCTCCTCCGCCACGCCCTCTTCTCCGGCCCTCCCCGGTATGTCTTCCTCGCCGCGGCCAGCTCCGGGGCCGCTCAACTAGCACTCCTCTCCGGCTCCTCTCCCTGCCTGTTATATGCTCACTCTTTCCGCCCCTCCCGCCCCTCCCCGCCGCTCTCTCCCCCCTGCCCACGGTCTATAGGTTGTGGTATAGGAAGTCGAAGAACGATTCGATCGCGTCGTAAGGGGGGTCATCCCCTTCTTTCCTCCAGTCCGGGGCATCTAACATCTCCCAGGTTGACTTTCCGCGTAATAGAGGACCCCTCTGGCATTGGAATCTTGGGCAGGCGAACGTAATGTGGTCTCCATCCTGTAGGTGGTGGCCGCATGGGCATGAGGGATCGAAGGCCTTGCCTATATGGAATAGGCAGGATTTCTGTGGGCCTCTTCTCGTGCGGAGCCACGTGTATGCTGAGAGGGCGTGTCTGTGCCAGTCTGTCCTCCGGGTCCAGCGGGCGCGGTCCAGGGCTCTCTGGGATCGGGAGAACGCGCGTATGCCTTCCCATGTGGCCGTTCTAGGAGTTTCCGCCGTGCCGCCTAGATGTGATTCGAAGGCGGCTCTGTGGTCGGCTCTGACGTGCCAACCTGGTATAGGCTGGGTGGGGCTGCCCTGCTCCCACAAATGCTAAGTGGGGGGTAAACCAGAGCAACGGTGTATTCAATAGGACCTCAATCGATCTACTGCCTGCTTAATAGAATACAGTGAAGTCGCGTTATAAGCAATCCGCTGGGACTGGCACTGGAGTTGCTTATAAAGCGAGATTTCGTATAGAGAGAGATATATACAAAATCTAGGAAATGACCGAGCTCGGCTTAAAAAACCCGGTGATAGTAGGTTGAGGTTGAACCCTTGGAGCCATACCCTGTAGACCCTCAATGTCCGCTTTTCTCCATGTAATAGTGCCTCCAGTAAATGTGATATTGTTTATTTGACTTCGAAAGGGATTTACTGAGAATCAATTCACACGATGTGGTTGCTCCGGGGTAAAGCTGCATCCAACTACTCGCGCGCTATAAGCAACTATGCATATTACTAAGCAAATACTCAAGAAGCTTGCCTATAGCGCGAGTATTTTCCCATACAAATTCCGATGGGACCGGAGCCTGGTTGCTTATAATGCGAGATTACTGTATACTCTTTACATAGATTCATTTGCATCCATCAGCAACCATTTTAGTGGTGTCTGGATGCCTATATGGGGGCATCCCGATAATAAGGTTCGGCTCATACCTCCTAGTGCTGTTGTAACCTGTGGAATTGTGACCCCTTGCTGCTGCCCATGGCTCCCATAGTATTCCATGTCATCCTGTACGTCTCAATATCTATGACCTGGATCCTAGGCTACATTAGCAATGATTATGTACAGTCCCATTCAGGAACTGTCCGGGATGCATAAATGAGGGCGTGCATAACCGGTTCATATGGACTGCACAAACGGACTAATTTTGCCTATGCCAAACAGAACGATGTCTCCAATTTACCTTATGACTTACGGACATCTCAGCCGGCCTCGTGCTGCCTGGAATATGCAAAATAGCTGATTTATGCAACGGTTATGCACGCCCCCATTTATGCATCCCGGACAGTTCCTGAATGGGGCTGTATGTCTAGTGCTAGGTGCAGCATGCTCTAGAGCCTGACTACATATTTAGAGGTGAGGCTGAATGTCTATACTATAGGATACTAGTTAAAGATTAAAGGAGTTTAAATTTCAATAGATATTTATATAGTACGGAGGCGCAGAACAAAAGTCTTTTCCCTTTCCTATTTGAGAATACTGGGCTTGACAGAATATGTGCGCATATACTGGCATATATGTATCTTAATTTCGCATATGCAAGACATTAGTGCATCGGCCAGGCCCCCGTCCTGCTCAATTCTCTAAATATCACTTGAGCTCCCGCTCAATTCGCTAGCTATGCTTTCCACTCAATTCGCCAGCCAGCCTAGTCTGGTTTAGCCACCCCTGATGCTCAATTCTCCAGCTCTCCCTCCTGCTCAATTTCCCAGTTATCCCTCCCTTTCCATTCCTCCGGGTCATTTCCACAGATA
>Ga0307511_10007207_pt1 | contig 11202 bp, 11 predicted proteins | sample 13_EM_MG_FD_200266 | JGI IMG/M metagenome (GOLD analysis project Ga0307511, IMG submission 200266) | Populus trichocarpa ectomycorrhiza microbial communities from riparian zone in the Pacific Northwest, United States - 13_EM | ecosystem: Host-associated > Plants > Roots > Unclassified | place...
TCGCGCTCTTGTGGTATGTTTCTTTACAACCCCCCCCCCCCCCACCCGATACCATAATCCACTTCCCCTTCCCCCACACACTACCATAATCCTTCTCCCCTCCGAACCCTTCCCACAGCGACATTGGAGGATGCTTAGCACCCGCCGTGAGCTTCCTTAATATGATCTCTCAGCGCCTTACAGCTACTTCGCAAATCAATCCTCACCCTAGAGAGGTCCCCATCCGTACCCTCTAAGAGCATCATTGTCTCTACGTGGTAGCAGAAAAGGTGTTCACACAAGGTACAAGCAACTCCGTATTCCCACCTATGCGCTTCGTGTATGTGTTGTTGTAAATCTCCGTAGTTGCACTTGAGATTGCTTACCCCCTTGTCTCCCAGGTCACTAAACATGATGCATTCAATGTGGGAGCGCCAGATCGAGGGACAGTTGACACAAGCCGCGTGTTGCCAATTTCGCTGTAGTGGTGCATGATACGCTAGACTAGTATGATACGTGGGTTGGACGGGCGGTAATTGTTGGATGGATACGGGGGGGCGGTCGACTATGGGCTGCGACGACTGATCTATGTTGAGTCAGATTAATACCAAGCCAGGGATGGATGGAAGACTGACCTTTGTAGGCACAGATGGTCGGCTGCGCCATGTCTGTCCAAACCGCGCCCTCCGCAACATGGAGCCCCGGCATCCAGAAGTCTTGATCCTGTCGATTTTGGATAGTCTCCTGAAGCTGTAAATTACTGTACGGTACATTATGCGTCGAGAGACCATGGCTATCGTGGGTAACCACGTCTGAGAATAGGTTTCCGGGTGCAAACTCTGGAAAACCATCATCGTCTAAGGTTAATGGAAGCCTGTTGTTGAAATATATATTGGTATTTGGAGTCACATATTGGTTTCGCTCCAGACTTGCGACTGTGAAATTTGGCGGAAGGAGCGGAGATGGTGTGAAATCATGGTCAGATGAGACGGGCTTTAATGGGATATATGATTGCGTGGCGGGGGCCTCGGTATCTTGTTCACTCCAGATGCTATTATGTTCCGATTGTAGTACTGGTGCTTCTGGATGGGAGGGCAACGCTTTGCCTTTCGGTGCAAGTGGGCGTAACTGCTGCTTATGTAGCTGGGAGCAGCGCTTGCGGCGCCTCGACACAGTTACTCTTGGCACCACGTGATGTCTCATGGCTACCAGTATATAAAGACAGTCCTAGAATTCAGACTCCAAAGGCGATGGAGATTAAACACGATATGAGTGGCTTTCTCAGGAATATTTATATTCTCGTTGGTGGAAAGCCAAAGACAGTGGTTCTTCAAACAGCGTTGGTGAATGGCCGACGCCGGCCAGCTTAGATGAGTAGCGGAAGTAGGAATACTTATTTCCACTAGTCCAGCTTGTGTTTAGTACTCGTTTGTTACCGTAAAAAAATCAGTACACATGCACCCCACCCTTATCACCCCCCTTGCCAGTCCTGGTACACCTTTCCTAAAACACTGTGTCCCATCTAAATTCGTACCTAACTAGGGATAGGATAAATACCCATAGCAACCATCGATATTTACATGGGTGCAGTTTGGAAGATGCAGGTGGAAGGTGCAGGTGGAAGGTGCAGGTGGAGGTGCAGGTAGAGGTGCAGGTGGTGGACAGCAGCTGCAAGGAAAAAAAAGGGCATATCGAGGGTGGGCGGCGTGGGCGGGGTGGGTCTGCATGGCCAAGACAATAAGTACATACAGTAGCTATGTACCCCAGCTAGTTTCCTGGAAGAAAGAAAGAAACAATGATTCGCAAGTCATTTCAGCACTATTGATGGGAATGAAGACTATTTGGTAAATAAAGCACCTTTCATTATCGAAAACCACAGACTGGGCTCATGGTGGATTTGATTGCAATCTCAATTGACAAGGAAAGACTGGCAGTGGACCAATTGACTTTTCTTTACAAGGCGACATTGTGGATCGAGTTATCTGCCGCTCTTGGTCTACTTAGTGTTATTGGTATTTGTATATCTCTGAACTCCAACTACAGTCGCCCCTCCCATGCATACACCCTAAACCAATTGTGCGAAATACTACAGTAAACCGTAGGACTAATTAAGGTCAGAGTTACCCATCTTTAATTTGAGCATGAGGGTAAGATAACGTAGATAACCCGTAGCTGAGCGTATCTTTTGACCTGGTAGGAACAACGGTTCTGTGTGATATTGTATTTACACCCTGTGTAAGTGTGGTTTACAACCTGAATAAATCACCTTTAGTGTAGCTCTTTGATGGGTTTCTGTAGTGTAAGTCCAACGCTGCGTAGTATTAGTTGAGGGCTATGCTTAATCTGGTGTCTTCGAGGTTTACAGCAGTAAAAACAGGTTTTGACAAAGTAGATTAATAATAAGCTTAAGTGTAGTCCGAAGGATTAAGATTCTTCACACATGATATACTACTACCAGTACACTCATCAATAAATGTGGATATTTGTGGTTGAGCGTAGCCACTCCCTATCATATTTTAACTTGGGATTCCTGCCTGGAGGTCTAAACTTGGGTGGTGAGCATCATGTGAATATAGCTTTGCGTAGATGTCATGCTAATAGCCCAAAGGAAACTGTATGCGACTAAGTGGGGGGCAGCAATTTGTTGATAGGGAATGTATAGAGATGGAGTGTTGGTGCAATACAATATTGCCAAACTTACAGAAAAGAGGGTATGGTATGCGCATATGCAAGCTAGCGGTTCCGGGACTACCGGTACCGTACCCTGAGCCATGGTTAAGTACCATGGCAACTTCCAATTCGTTCTGTCTCCAGGGAACCATGTAGCTGCGCCTTTCCATACCAATACTCTCAGCTTTGCATATGATTGCAGCCCGCCGCGGTACATGAGGTCAACCGTAATTACACATCAAGCCTGATTACCGGTATATATATTTTCATGGTACCCAGTGATGCACGTACCAGATCTCATGCACGAGAACAGCCGAACAGAACTTCTGCATTTCCATGGATATTTTGGCAAAGCGGCTCTCTTTCACTCAACCCACCCTGGGAGTTGCTGCTGTATATGGTGTCACAGATCTAATCACCATTTTACTCGGAGCAAGTCAGGGCATGAGATCTTCTCATATTTATAATAATCAGTGCCGCATATTTACAGGTATCGTAGGTGGAGAAACTAACCGCATACATCTCCGTGGATCGGGGAGCAATAGTTAGGGTGAAATGCTACGCATATCATGTAGTCTCGGAGCATATCACATATGAACATGGCACCCTACTTAGTTGCCCTTGAATGGCGCCGATGGGAATAAATGGAACTGGCCGACATGACAAGTTTATATAGAGGCATACAGGTATTGTCTAATTACCTAATCCTCCCACACCAATCATTAAGTAAGGCTTCGAGTGCTGGAAAGGAATTCGGATTCCATCCATTTTCTAATTGGGCGGATTGCGTCTCTCGTGCTCAGGGGTGCACCGAAATCCACAGGGGGGCACCACACAATTTGTGTAGTTCCTCCAATCAAAATCTCTGGCACTCCACAACCAATGAATTCTTAGCCAATGAATTCAGATGTGAGCTCAAGCTATTGGATCAACTTTGTGCTGGTGTAGAGCCGCCAGATGGGAATCCAATGGGAATTCAAAGGAAAGTGTGGTACGGTTAATGCACCGGGGCATTAAAGCGATTTCATAGGTAGATCTAGAGTGGCTATAGGAAACAAACGACATTTCATAGTTCCCGCATTTGAGAGTTTGGTTAATTGAGTTCCCTGAGGCTAGTCTCTCAAGGCTGCCGGTATCTAGGCTATACCTACTCGGGTAGTTCTCTATACGGTAGTTCCCCAGACTAGTAAGTAGTTTCGATAATCTCGCCACTAGAAGCTCGGAGGTTAGTTCTCGGACAAGGCACTGCCCAACCACATGAGAATATAACCGCGATAACATTGCAAAAACGCAACGGCTAGAGATTTTACTATCGAAAAAGTCATGAATAACATTGGAATTAGTTGAGAAGGGTTTAGGAGAAGTTAAAAGATAGCATGAGCCTGAATTCGAAACAGCAAACAAAAACAATTACAGAACAATCGTAAACACTCCATCCCTCTAAGGATCTGGTAACGAAACCACTCCACCCCTAGGTGTATGCTTGAACACCCCTACTCTACTGATAATGATATACCCTTGGCTCTGCACTCTAATCCATCCCTTTCGACAAAATGAGACCGAAACTCCTTGTGAATTATCCATCGTCCCCCTCTTCGAATTCGCAGTCGATTCGAAATGGAGTACTAGGACCTAGTTCCCTTCCAACTTATTCTTAGCTCAGCCGCATTAGTGGATGCTTAGCAACCGCCATGAGCTTCCTGAATATGCTCTCTCAATGTCATGAAGCTATTTCCCAAATTAATTTTGACATCGGCGAAGTCTCCCGTTGCAACCTCTAGATGCATCATTTTCCCCAAATGGTAGCAGAATAGGTTTTCACACAAAGCACAAGCACAAGCAGCTCCGTAGTGCCACAGGTGTGCGACGTGGATGTGTTGCTGTAAATCTCGGTAGCTGCGCTGAACGTCGCTTATCCCCTTGTTTTCCAGGCTACTAAATGTGATGCTTTCAAAGTGGGAGCGCCAGATCGAGGGACAATTGACGCAGGACATGGGTTGCGAGTTTTGCTGTAGTAGTGCATGATACGAAGGTTGAATAGGCGGTAATGTTGCAGGGTGCGCAGGCTGAACGGCTGGTAATGGCTGGGTGGATATGGGGGGGTGTTGACTGTTAGTGTATTGGGATGATTGATCTATGGAGCCCGGTGGTTATCAGTATATGTTCATTTTGGCTTTGGGTATTGAGTGAGAAAATATAATGCTGACCTTGATAAACACCGATAGTCGGCTGAGCTATAGCTGTCCAAACCGCATCCGCCAGGGCATTGAGTGCCGGTACCCAGTAGTCTTGACCTTGTGGATTTTGGATAGTCTCCTGGAGCTGTAAATTACCATACGGTGTCGACAGACCATCGGTTTCGTGAGTAACCACTCCTGAGAGTAGGGTTCCGGGTGCAAACTCTGGAAAACCATCGTCGTCTGACGCTAATGGAACCCTGTTGAAATATATATTCTTACTTGGAGCGACCGCCGCATATTGTTGTTGCTTCAGACTTGAGGCCATCGGGTGTGGCGGAAGGAGCGGGGATGGTGTGAAACCATGGTCGGATGAGAGAGGATTAATATTTATATTTAATGGTTGCGAAGTTGCTGGGTTTTGGAGTTTAACATCGGCCTCCCTCGCTGCGGGGGCTGCTGTATCTTGTTCACCCCGGATGTTATTATGTTCTAAGTGTAGTGCTGGTGTTCCTAGATGAGAGGGCGACGCTTTGCCTTTCGACGCAAGTGGGCGAAGAATGTGCTTAAATAGTGATGGGTGTTGGGTGCTCAGCTGTTGTCGCTTGCGCATTGGATGACGCCTGGGGTGGGTCGACATAGTTGCTCTTGGCACCACGTGATGACTTGCAGAGTAATGGGAGGTAGCTTATAGCTATGTTATGAGCCCTGAAATTCAGACTTTAAGGTGGTGGGGATTAAACACGACAAGCAGGCCCTCACAGGGTATATATATACTTTCGTTGGCGCAACCCCAAAGACGGTGGTCCCTCAAACTCCGTCGCGGTGTAGGGTGAATGGGAGACCGCGATAAGACCAACCGTTTTTTTTTTGGGCATTGGCGTTATCAGTCAAGTAATAAGTTGCAGCGTAACAAATGTGCAATTGTCCCTTGTTTAGTTCAAGATTTTCTGAGGCTATCAGTAGCTAGCCGTATCGATCTTGCCTTGGGACTACTTAGCGTAACCAGACTAGGCGCTAGTCAGAAATATAACATACATATGTTGCTGCGGTTTCACTTTGTGCTTTTATCATAGACATGGAATAATGTACTCCGTAGTTATATAGAATATGAATTTCCAAGCTCTAAGTCGCCGGACAGCCAACGCATTAATACATACTAACACAGATACCCACTGCAAAAGAATTAAGATATGTATGCATACACAAAAGAAACTCACTTCAGGACAGCCTTGCTTTAAAAACTACAGGGGCATGAATTCTACCTGATAGTGATCAGCACTATCCTCGTAACTGCCTACTGCGTCGGCAGCCGAATGTTGCAATTGCCTATCCTTTTCATTTGATGGCCTTTTTGTCAAAATCCGCGTTTAAACGGCTATCTCATTATCAACCGCGCCTAAGCAACTTTCAATTCTGGCCTATATATTTACAGCTCTATCATCAGGCTACCAACTACCGAAGCACATAATGACCAGTGCCAGGCCTGCAAAATGAATCCCCACTCATGGGTATACAGGAATTTGCTCATATACACACTCACGTGCACAATGCCCAGGCGAAAGGGAAAGTTCGGTATTTCCAATACCCTGTCTGCTGGACTAGGCTCAGTAGATTCAATGTCATCTCCGGATGCTGATTCCCTGACATGGTTCCAGAAAAATGGTAACCCCAATGAGCTCTGCCACGAAAACCAGGAAGGGACCAGGCGTCAGATGTACCCTTAGCGTCAGCTTAGGTACCAGGGACGAAGCTTGGAAGAATAGCGTCACGTCTGTGCTACCTGAGCTCTTTTGCTTTTTTTCATCTTTTTTTCTCTTTGTTTCTCACAAATATTGGGTCAAGTCACTGCCGGTATTTGATCATGAGACATGGTATCGGCCGGCCGGAATTACGGTTAGATAGTACCTACTCGGGAGCTTTGTACGATCGCGAACTGGGGATAAAAGTCCGACACAGACAAAAGTTTGCCAGACCTCTGCCCGCCAGCTTCTACTTTATGTACTTGATCTACACGAAAACTTCAGCACTAGTACTAATCATCACCAAATGCTTGCTGACAGTTGAGAGAATACAGTTCAAAGTATTTGAGGAAGAAGAGGAGAAGAGGGAAAACGCTGGTTATTATGTCTTACCTGCACAACTCAAAATCACGTGACTGTGATAATTCTCATAGGTACGAATTGTTCAGCCGGTAACAAGCTGTGTGCTTCCGTCTGTCCCGAAACTAGATTTCTCTGAGTGCCGGTCAAACAACCTGCCCAAGTCTTATGCCAGTTCCCCCCTCTTGGGAGATATTAGCTGCTACAATACAACCCTGCCTTACTGTACGACCCTGATTACCTAAGCTAAATAAATTAAGTATATCCGGATGTCTGTTATGAATAAGGTGCACGAGGATCACACATGATATACATATGTACATCCTACACTATATCTCCCAACAAACGTTCGTGGTTATGTTATATATGAGGGTAGGGTGGCACGGGATGGGGGTAGACCCCTTGCTGGTACCATTGGCCTTGATTACGATTGATTAATCTTGGTACTACTATGTAGCTTCATACATAATCAAGAGTTCTTCATCCATGCCACATGCCACAGCTCAGTATAGATAGATGTACCAAATGTACACGAGAATAGCGATTGCCGAATAGAACTCTGATTTATATATACTTCCATCTAGCCTCGTTTCTAGTGGTCCTCATTCACCCTGATTCAGCTTATTAAGGGGCATAAGATCTTCTCACATTCGGTGCCGTAGGTACGTGGGGTGTTAGAATGTAGTGCATGCCATTCCGCCCATACCTGGCTATACTGTCATCACCTTGCAACCCGCCTTGAGCCTATTCACCTAGCCACTCACGTTGAGCTGCATGTGCTATCATGTGGATATTCACCTGAATGTCCTATTCGTATATATATAGCTCCTGTATTGCCTGCTTCTTCCATATCATATTGTAACGGTGCAAGGCCTATGGACTATGGATAAGCTCCAGGGAGCGCTCGTGGTCTATGACTATGAGAGGAACGTATGTATTAAGAGTATATACAAGACGTTGCGTGAGGAGGGAAGGAGGACAGGAGAGAGAGAGAGAGAGGGAATAGGGGAGAGTTATATAGAGATCCTGCCGCCCAAATAGCCAATAGAGATAACCTAAGGAACCCACGGTCAATAACCCGATCCTCCGATCCTTTGCATCCATACCAGCTGAACTCGTCCTTCATGCATACTCAGCCCTCGTATCGCCCGATCCTGTGCGTTCGGCCCTTGGGGGCTATGCGCCGTGACACATATCACATCAGTTCAGTTCATCGCTGCAGCTAGATCAATACAGAGCATTTATCTCTTCTCTCATCTCTCTCATATAGCACGTCCTTCATTGGATTCACGACTCACCGCTCGCCACATTCGAACATGGGGGACCTAACCCCATACATCTCCGTGGATTGGGGAGCAATATTTAGTGCGATATGCCCTGAGCTGCTACATATATCAGGTGCTTCTCTCAGAGCACATCACGCCTGCACGTGGCGCGCAAGGTGCTGGAATACCAAAACCAAATAATGTCAACAATTGCAATACTGCTTCATCGCTCTACGAGAGATCTTTTCCTCCAATTAGAAAAGTATGTAAGTTGCGGAATAACAGCCAATTAAAGCACTTGAAGCCTCCAGGGGTGCACTACTCACTACGATGTACAATTCCTCCAATCAGATCTCTGTCACTCCACAGCCAATCAATGCTTATCCAATGAGTTCAGATGTAAATTCAAGCCTCATATCGACTATTGGATTGAGTTAATACTGTTAGATGGGAATTTGAAGGCCGTAAATATTTTTTTAAATTTTTTTTAAAAGTCTATACGTGGTTCGACCTAATGTCATGCGACGGAGGCCGAAAGTGTAGTTAATGCGCTATAGCGGTATTCCTATATAGCTCCCGCTTGGGCCCTGCGACTAGTACCGGCCGGTACATAGGCTATACCTACTCGAGTAGTTCCCCATACGGTGGTTTCCCAACCATACTAGTAGTCGCGGCACTAGAAGCTCCCGCACAAAGTACTGCCCAACTATATGAGAATATAACCACAATAACATTGCACAAACGCAACGGCCAGAGATTTTTCTAAAAATTCGTGAATCACGTTGGATTTAGTGGAGAAGGATCCAGAAGAAGTTAACAAAGAAAGTATCAGCTCTATTCGGAGCAAAAAACAATAACAGAACAACTATAAACACTCCATCCCTCTAAGCATTTGGTGACGAAACTACTCCACCCCTAGGTGTATGCTTAAACCCTACCATACTGATAATCATATACCCTGGCTAGGCACTCTAAATCTAATTCAACCCCTTCGACAAAATGAGAGCGAAACTCCTTGTGGGTTATCCACAATCCCCCTCTTCACAGTGGATTCGGAATGGAGTACCAGGACTTGGTTCCCCTCCCACTCCTTCTTAGCTTAGCCGCATTGGTGGATGCTTAGCAACCACCATGAGCTTCCTGAATATGTTCTCTCAATGTCATGAAGCTACTTCCCAAATTAATTTTGACATCGGCGAAGTCTCCTGTCGCAATTTCTAGTTGCATCATTTTCCCCAAATGGTAGCAGAACATGTTTTCACATAAAGCACAAGCAGCTCCGTGGTGCCACAGGTGTGCCACGTGGATATGTTGTTGTAAATCTCGGTAGGTGCGCTGAAGGTCGCTTATCCCCTTGTTTTCGAGGTCACTAAACGTAATACTTTCAAGGTGGGAGCGCCAGATCGAAGGACAATTGACACAAGCCACGTATTGCAGTAATGGTGGATGGCAAGCGGGTTGAACGGGAAGTACTTGTTGGGTAGATACGAGGGAGTATTGGCCGACGCTGGTTGCGGCGTTTGGCCTATGTAGAGCCAGATGGATATTAAGGCGGGAAGAGTGGAACGTTACCACTGACTTTGATGTACACTGATAGTCGGCTGCGTAGTCGCTGCCCAAACAACAACCTCCGGCGCATGGAGCATTGGCATCCAGTGGTCTTGACGCAGGATAGTCTCCTGTAGTTGTAAATTATCATACGATAGTTGTTGAGTCGACAAACCATAGCTTTCGTAGGTAACCACTCCTGAGAGTAGGTTTCCAGGTGTATCATCGGCTGAGGTGAATGGAACACTGCTGTAAAATATATTCGCACTTGGAGCGACCGCCGCATCCTGTTTTCGCTCCAGACTTGGGGCCGTAAAGTCGGTTGGAAGGAGGGAGGGCGATGTAAAGCCATGGCCAGAAGTGACGGGAATATATGATTCCGAAGTTGTTGCGTGTTGGAGTTTAACACTGGCCGTACGCAGGGTTGGGGCCTCTGTATCTTGTTTATCTTGGATGTTATTATATTCCAACTGTGGCCTGTGTCCACTGGTGATATTGGGTGACGGGGTGATTTCGGCGCAAGGGGGCGTAACTGCGGAAGAATGTGCCGCTTATATGGAGACGAGAGTTGGGTAGACATAGTCTATCTTGGCACTACGTGATGTTTCTCGGTGTAAAACGTTCTGTGTACGAACAGTCTGATGAAAATTTCTGATTAATTGTGATGGAGATTAAGCACGACAAGAAGGTTCTCAAAGGGTATATTTATATTCTCGCTGGCGCAAGATCAAAGACTGGTCTTCAACCTGCGTTGCGGATATTAGATCTTAACTTTTCAGCATAAGTACTTCCAAATAGGCTATGCTAACAGGGGAGAATACAGCCAATCAGAAAGTGTGTGGTGAGCTCTACCCCTGAATAAACCAAGTAGTGGAAGCAAGTGACCTTGTTACGGCTTAGTCTGGTTGCTAAGTACCTGGATTTCTATTTTACATAAGGCCGCAACAGGAGAGCCGGATCACAGAGAGAGAAATTGAGAGAGGTGTATAGGAAAGGAGTGTAGGAAAGGTGTGTAGGAAAGGTGTTAGGAAAGGTGTGTAGGAAAGGTGTTTAGGAAAGGTGGGTAGGATAGGAAAGGTGTTAGGAAAGGTGTGTAGGAAATGTGTTAGGAAAGGTGTGTAGGAAAGGCGTGTAGGAGAGGTGTGTAGGAAAGGTGTGTAGGAAAGGCGTGTAGGAGAGGTGTGTCGGAGAGGTGTGTGAGAGCCAAAGATAGACCGTTCACCTTTCCCCTTTCCTTTCGCCGGGTATTACGGGGATGTGGATCACTATGGCGCTAGCTATATTTCGAAGGGAGAGGAGGCGATGATGATTGTAAGACATGTCCGTGCGATAGCTTGGCTACTATATGTTCGACATTAAAGCGGCAGTGCACTCTTGCTCTATGATCTTACCATGGTATGTACAGTGCCAGGGGAAAAGTTTCCGCGCACTCCTTTTTATGCAGCGATCGGCACCAAGCGA
>Ga0307511_10007211_pt1 | contig 11200 bp, 12 predicted proteins | sample 13_EM_MG_FD_200266 | JGI IMG/M metagenome (GOLD analysis project Ga0307511, IMG submission 200266) | Populus trichocarpa ectomycorrhiza microbial communities from riparian zone in the Pacific Northwest, United States - 13_EM | ecosystem: Host-associated > Plants > Roots > Unclassified | place...
GGACTCAACACCCCATGCCTTGGTTCATGCCCATGGCTCCGTCCACCCACATTCTCCTTCTCCGGGACCGTCGACATCCTCCTCGCATGTCCAGTCTTAAACTGAACAGTTGTATTACTACTCTCCGGCGAGGAATGATGTGGGCGAGATCTCCTCGCCCTAGAAGCCGGACCGGGCATCCCGCCAGAGGAAACACGGCGCTTAGCTGATGCAGCCATGAGGGCGGCTTTTGTCGATGAGGTAGTTGATCTCCATGCGCGAGTTACGTCCACGGTGGTGTTATCTTCAGAGTCTTCGTAGATTGTGGAGGGGCGGGATTTATGGTTATTGAGGAGCATACTAGTATCTGTTTCTGACAGGGGGAAATCGTTCCGTCGACTTCGCGGGTTGTAGGCCGGGGTGCCGCTTACTGCACCATTGATGATGGTATTGGTGTGGTTGTTGCTAGATGATGTAGGGCGGTTATAACTGTGTGACGATGGAGGTCGTGGAGGAGGAGGTGGTGAATTATCTCGCTGTTTTGACTTGCTCAGGAATCCCATTTCCATCTTATTATTTCTCCGTGCTGGAGGCTGATCCATTGCGTGACTATATTTCTCGTGATGTGATTGATAAGAAGACTCCGAATTTGTATTATAATTTCTTGCTGAAGGATAAGATGAAGAAGCCGAAGGGTGACGATGTGACGTAGCCGCCGAAGTTGAACCCGAGACAACATCTGCAAAACTCGAATCGGCGGCGGAGGTGCTGGCGGAGCCGGAAGTGCTTAAGTAGCGCACTTTTTCAGCTCTGTATCGCTTATTTTCCTCTAATATATCCAGTTTCTCCTCAGCTTCAGTCTCATCCTGCCATCTCACCCTCTTAACTTTCTTTGGGGATTTTTTTGCGAAAAGAACCGCCTTTGTTTTGGGGGTGCCTACTTTGAAGGCACGTGGAGACGGCCGTACTAATGGAGTTGCAGAAACTCCTGGGACAACTTGTGCAAATGGCCCTCGAAGTGGTGATGCCAGGTTCATCAGTACGCTATTAGAGGTAACCTTTTTCCTGGGGGTGTCGAAGTTCACTCGGGGTATTGAGAAGTTTTCCTGAGAGAATGTAAGCTCGCCGTTGGGTTTGATGACTTGGGAAGTTGCTTCTGTGCAGGTCTTCATGAGAACCTGGAGCGTCTCCCTAACAGCGTCGGAAGCTGAATCATCCTGGAGGTTGAGTTGGTTGAGGGAGGCGACGGTTTCGAAATGTGCCTTCGATAGTACGCCGATTGACTTCGTCATGTCTGCATTCACCTCTGCTAGGTTCTGGAAGAAATCCCTATCTATCATGGTCTTGTAGAGTGTTGCCTCAGCATTCACCGAGGCAATATCAGCATCCGTCACACCCTCTATGGCTTGTAAATTCCTAAGAGTAGCATCCAATGCCCTGTCGATTTCTCTTTCTGCAGTAGGTCCTTGCAGGCGGTGTTGTAATCCAAACCGGTTATTCTCCAGTTCCTGGAGGACTTTTTCTGCCTCGGCTCGAACTGTCAATAGAACCTTTGGCGGGGCCTCACCCTTGGAAAATACTGTATCAAATGCAGACATCCATGCTGTAACCAAAGCTATTCGGTGCTCAATAAGTCGCAGATTCTTAAAATCCTGGATCCTAGTATCTCGCATATTTTGCGAATGTTCATAAGCGGTCTTCAACCTATTTGAGCCTTCCTGAATCTGCTGCAACCGTTGGACTTCCTGCTTCTTTAACTTATCCATAGCCTCCTTTGTTGAATCATTAAGCTTCTTCTTGAGACCCTCAACCTCCTGTGTGAGTTCATAAATCGCCTTAACGTATTGACTGACGTGTCTGTTGACATTGATCATGTTCCTAGAAACCTTGGTCTTGATATTCTTGGCCCTATTTGCATATTTAAGGGTATTGTGCGTTTCGTCATAGTGTTGACTCGACGGACTCACACAGACAATCATGACAGTCTTGCAATTCCCCCCCAGTGAGAATTTAAGCAATCGTGTGAGCTTCGAATCTCGATAGGGAACATGATTTCTCCTAGTTGGATCACAGAGTGCGTTGATGCAGTTACCCAGGGCTACAAACCAGTCAATTCATATAGTAAAGAAAAAAAATCCAAGGAACTCATACTCACCTAATAAAGACCTGTTGATATTTGCACCCTCAAGCAACCTTTCTCCCCGATTCTTCGTTACAGATGCCCTCTCACTACCGGCAAGATCGATGATGGATAGTGTTGCAGCGGTATGATTCTCCTGTAAACCAGACGCCTTGTCTCTCTGATTGACGTTGATTTGGAGGACCGCATGTGATCGTGATGAAGTCGCATTGGCTTCTGTTGGTGACATTGTCCGATTTGTATTTCCCATCATAATCAAGTGCATAACTTCGTTTACCTATAGTCACAGTTTAGCTTTACCTCAAGAATATTGCCCAGGCCGACCTTCAACTCACATCCTTCGGGGAATGCGTGCTCAATCCCGCCACTGATATTGTCTGGGTAGAATCCTCCCTCAAAGCCAGCGCCTTTGAACTCCCTCCATCCACCAACAAGTCCCTGATAGTTTCATTATAGATCTCGAGATAGCTCATAGTCAACTCAATCTCTTTTTCATCTTTCAGCGCATCAATCCTCTCAAATAGCTCTGCACAAGTCAAGAAGATGATTCCCGGGTTCTGGGGATTCCCACTGATGGTATGAGTCTTCCCACATCCTGTTGCACCGTATGCGAAGACTGTAGCGTTGAACCCATCGAGAACACTGCCAAGCAGATTGCGTGTTGTGCATTCGTAGACTTCTTGCTGGGTGACGTTTTCGTCAAAGATTCGGTCGAAGCCGAAGCGCACGTCTTTGACTCGTTTGCCTTGTGGGAGGATGGACTTTTGGAATTTGGCCATGGGGTTGTTCTCGGGGGGGTCGAAGATCCTGGAGATTGTCAGCTCCCAACACTCAGTATAGTTGGATATAGAGGGTAGGGAAGATCACTAACAGCATTTGATCGTCAACAACTTTTACTATCCTCCTCAGCCCTTTCCCCGTGAGCTTGGGTGTAGTCGGGCCCGCAAGTAAGCCATCTCCAAAGAATGTTGGATTATCATCAACAGGTGCTCTACGTGGGGCAATTCAGTCAGCTCAACTTTGAACCATCAACTACATCATGGCATACTGACATCTGTGCAGCTTCTCTTATACTGAATGGCCGTACTCGGACTACCCGTCATAATAATCTTAGCCGGCTGTAAACAACCGCAATGCGGGGAAATGCTTCATGCCATACCAGTAACATGGATTGAGCTCTGTGACATGCTCGTATATAGCGGGGACCCCAACTCTGTCCCTCAGATGGCCTGTGCACACTGAATAAGTTCAACGACCACGTAGTCTGCGCAATTCAAACGACCCAAAGTCGGTGTAAACAACGCAAGAAGGAGAGAGGGTGGTGTAGAGAATGGCCGTGGGCGTAAAGCACGCAAGCAGCTATAGAGAATGTCAAGAGTGCTTGTATCTAGTCGTGAAGTGGTAATGTTTGTTGTCGTTGTTGACTTATCGGTGCAGACAGGATCAAAGCACTCCTTTCCTTTCCCTTGCTAGTCTGGACAAAAGCCTACCCTACCGGTAGCTTATTTGTTGTTTGCAAATATATGCGCTTTACCAAGGGTCCCGACAGGGGCGCACCGTTGCGGTAGCAACCAGATAGACATTGCGCCAAAACAAAACGCAGATCAATGCCACCTTGGGCATAATAATGATCGAACTTTCGTGTAAACCTTCATGAAAAAAATAATATTCACAGCTCAGACTTTGTACCTCGGAATGTAGCAAAATGAAACACTTCAACTCCAAACAAAAGGCACCCGAGCAGAGCCCACGCTATGAGGGAAGAGGATGGTATAAAAAGAAAACGTGCACTAAAAAGAAAGGGAAAAAAAACATGATACAATGAAAATCATTGTCACCGCACCACCCAGCCCCACTAGGTATCCTTCTAACCCCTCCCCGCTATGTGCCACCCGAGCCGTTGTACCGCCAATTGAATGAACCAAGAAACACAAGCAAAAAAAAGCCCACGCTCGCGCCAGCAATATCCGCCCAAATCTTAAACCTTTCCGGGCCTCGGTAACACATAGGTAACCAAAGCAAGATCAAATTCTAGCCTCGCTAATCCAAAGACAAAGACAAAGATCATTACACCAAATCAGTAAACCATTTCTGTCTTGTACTATCGTAACCCATCATCGCACATTCCATCCTTACTCGTCCCGATAAAACTTCCTGAACAAAAGATGTAAAAACAAGTTCACATTGACTTTAGCCATTCCTTCGAATAGCATCATGAATTGATTATTGTTGAATTGAGCCTACCATTCATATTAGCACGTAAAGGAGAAACCTTGATCTTAACAACATACCTGCAATAAATCATCCAATGGTATATCCATGCTGCCTCCGGGGATGATCATACTCCCGAAACTCATCTCGAGCCGAAAAATACCAACCTCATCACTCTGAATGGTGATAGAGATAGCCCCCCATTGACGCTCAGGATAACCTTCCAGTGCAACCAATACACCTTTATCCGCAAGCGCTCGAGCAGAGTAGTTGTAGCTCCCGAACTTGGGAACCTTTCCACTTCGCTGAAGCTCACGTATGTGGAAGTATTGCCTTGTAAACGGCAATATTGTGCGCCTTTTCCCTTTCTTGGTCTGCAGAGTTTGCATTGCTTGTTCGATGTAATCGTTATAAGACTGTAGCTGCCCTTCAAGGTAGGTTGCCTTCTCGTTGAGGTGCATGAGCGTGCCCCTCACGTTCTCGAGTTCCTTCTGGCGCTGGACACGACGGCGATGCTTGGTGCGAATATCCACTGCGATAGCATTCAGAAGATCTTGGTAGTGGTTCTTCCTCGTAATCTTTCCAGCTTGCTCCAAGCGCACAATGTTTTCCAGTGCCGTACGTTTGAGATCTGTATATGTCATGGACGAAACATCGGACAATGTGGTGGTATCCGCATACGCACCGCGGCGCTTACCAGAGTGTTCCTCTTCAAGAAGCTGTATCCACCGATCTTCATCATCTTGCCTGACTGGCTTCACTAAGATCTCCATGAGGTCTCCGCCAGTTTGGATCCTGATGATGTAAAGAATGCATCGCTTGGTCTCCACCATCAGAGCCTTCATTTCACTATCTGGGTCCTCAACCTTCTGAAACCTCGGGTTCAGATACAAGGTAATTTCTGCGTTTGCCATAGTCCTAAGCTCAGACTCGTTCGCCTTTACTGAGCCAAGTTCCCTGATGATGTCTCTCAGCTGGTCCTCTCTGGCAGGCGACATGACATCGATTTTCTGAGCCACCATCCTGTGAATGGAGAAAATCTCGGCCATCTTCATGTACAAGGTGGGCTTTTGTCTGGATGTCAAGTCGTCAAATTCGTCTATCTCGAATTGAGTTTCGGCTTCCTTAACCTCAATGACTGAAAATATCAGTTAGCTAAGTGTTAATAGTAGCAATTGCAGGGATACATACCATCAACGAAGATCTCATGCATCCTTCGGATATTCACAGCTACATACTCGTTCAGCGGTAGCAGGTATATGTTATCGTGAGAAAATTGTTTCCCCAAGCTCAACTGATTGAGTAGCTTGGACAACTCTCCCAGGTTTTTCTTCTGTTTCTCATCGAGAGTTTTTGCAACAATTCCAAATGTATCGGGCCCCACGATTGCAGGCTTGAGGTACTTCTGATATACAAAGTGAACGACAACTTGAAGAACTGCATCGGGAGATTCATTGGGGAACCTTTCGCAAAGAGCTTCGTATGACTGCCTGGCTATATATCGAATACCATATGGCATCTTTGGAAGCTGGTGATCTAGGTTATCGAGCACTGCACTACTAAGATCACGGAGATATTGCAAGCGCTCAATGAATGTAGCTCGCGTCTCTGGATCACGAATAGCTTCCTCGCGGCCGATACTGTGCCTTCGAGAGCTCTTTTTCCCGGTGCGGAGTTCTTCATCGCCGATAGAGCTATGGTAGATCCTTAGTGGGTCACTTTCGAGGTTGAGATGGCGGTCATCAATGATGCGCTCCTTGAGAATTGGGGCAAGCATATCCTTTAGAAACTTCCTATCTTTCGGATTTCTAGTGATGGTTAGCAGGAGCAAGCATGGTAGGGACTTATATGAAGCTTACCGGATGTAGCTGTGCAACAACTTCACCCAGAAAAAATTTCCTCTCAAAAAGTCCTGCAGCGCTGCACACTTGTCAACTTCCTCCTTGATGCTCCTGGTGATTAACTTCAGCAAGTAGTATTCCTCCCGTCTCTTTTGTGCGTATCCAAATAACCCCATGATGAGATTCTCGGTCCTTTTCATGTCCTTCTCGGCCGTCCCTTGCTCACGGACATTTGTAAAGAGCCTTGCAAGGTAGACTGGCTGAGTCTGGAGAGCAAAGAAGAGCATTTGATATAATTCTAGTTTCCTCCTTGAGTTCTTGTTGAGGGCTTTAAGATCGAATGGATCAGAAGATGCAAGGTCGACGTTACTCAATAGGCCCCCAACGTGTCCAGTGAAACGCTTTTGATGCTTGATAACTTCATCCAGAGTGATCTTGTTCTTGACCAGCAAAGCGATCTTGATGTCTAATTGATCAATGTAGGTTTCAGCCATCTCATTAGCGGCAACATGCTGTACGACGTTCTTTCTGAGGCGCTCAAATTCGATCTCCTCATCAAAATCGAAGTCACTATCGTTGAGCAGGTGCACGAAGTTCTTGATAGTACCAACAGGTGGGTTCTTGCCTTCGGTCAAGGACCTATAAGCCTCTCCCTGTTGCTTCGCCCGTACGAAGCTTTGGATTTTGATGACTTTCTGCATGTTATCATTATAGAACTTCAACTTATCTTGGAATTTCTTCCTCTCTACCATTCCTCTAGCGCACGCTTGCAGCACAGTAATAGCATCCTCCTCATCGTCGAGGTAAGCAAGAGTATCCGCGACTTGGCCACGAACGACAGCACCCCGGAAGTGTGCTTGGAGCCTGGCAACTGATTCTGAAGTGGTCCCCAGTTCGGCGAGGAAAGCACCATTGCGTTTCCGTGTGAGGTGCCCACGGCATATTCCCTGCACTTGCACCACTGAGTCGAGTTGACCATCCAGCGCTGTGAGTGTCGACTGGAATTCTTGTCGAACAAGATATCGCTTGGCCAGAGATTGTAAGTCGATGATCTCTTCCTCCGCAATTTGCAACAAGTCTAGTGTGTCTTCATACTCATCCCTACTTAGCCAACCTCTAGCAATAGCCTGCATTGTTATAATGGTGGGGAGCAAGCTCTCCAAGTTGCCCTGCTTTTCGCGAACGTCCTGTCTGATAAGCATTCCTTTTACCGCAGCCTGTAGCTTTGCCCAAATATCCTTCTTATCCTGAAGCGCACTCTTATCCGCATCCACGGTTGCCCGTAATAAGAAACCTCTGATACTCGCTTGCAAATGGTGAAGATTTTTGTCATCGGCGGCCTGTAGCTCTTGTTTCTGTTCATTCATGGCTTGTCTAACGAGCAAGCCCCTAGCCGCTGCTTGCAAACCCTCAATGGCATCACTGGCGCCATCTGAAGTCAACGCTTCTGTATCCTTCTTCAAAGACTTCCGAAGTAGAGTACCCCTGGCCTTTGCTTGAAGTCGCACGATCTGGTTGTCTGTAGATTTAGCCTTCAGTTCTTTGGTGTCCTTGTTGAGTGATTTCCTCAAGAGAGCACCTCGGGCAAGGGCTTGTAGCTTAGTGACCCCATCCTCACTCTTGTGAGCTTGGGTAGCTTGCACTTGTACCGAACGGCGTGACAAAACCCCACGGATCGCAGCTTGGAGGCCAACAATTTTCCGCGCACTCTTCGTTAGCTTCTGTTGCTGTCGCTTGGTCTCCGCCCGAACCTTGTTTCCCCGGTACCGTGCCTGTAGTCGGACTATCAGTCTTTCATTCGCCGTAAAGCTCCGCAGCTTAAGCCCAATTGCTTTTCGGATGAGGTAACCTCTGGCCACTGCTTGGAGCTGGGCTTTGTCAGCACAGTTACTTCCGCACTCTAGGTTTTGAATAGCCTACCTCCTTGGCCCATGTGTTTCGTCCCGCATCATACGCATAAGTCATCCTAGCGAACATGCCCCGGATAGCAGCTTGTAACTGAATAACTTCGTCCTCATAACTCCAGAGTTCTTCAACTGTATCACCTAGCCTAAGGCGAACCATAGCCCCCCTCGCAGCACGTTGCAGTCGCTTGATAGAAAACCCGCACTCTCCTAGTTCTCTCTCAATACGTTCCTCTTCAGTTTCCTCCGGCTCAGGCTCGGGCTCAAAATGTTTGTTGACGCCCCTGAAATTGGGCAAAATGACACCAGCCTGATCCAGGCCTTTTTGGGTATTCTGGATTTCTGCTTCTGTGAACTCCAGTTTACCCACGAGATTCCCGATGATGATTTTCGTCATACCGAGTCGGAACAGCAAGAACGACAAAGCATGAATGCAGTAGATGACTTTTGGTATATTCTTCTTGTTATATAAATCCGTGAGCTCAAATAAGAAAATCTGTATTATGCTGTTAGCTGTTGGTTAATTATCCCACCTAATGATCCATACCTCTGGCAGCTGGACTTTCTTCACAAATTGGAAGAAGCGGTTTATATTGTCTGAATGTCGGAATTGGAGCTTCTTCGCATCGAATATTCGTGGTACCAATTCAGGAGCAAAGACTCGGACTAGTTTTGCCAGCGTCACGCCGTCTCTCAGTGCCTCTTCGAGTTCGACAATGGCTGGAACAGGTTCCCCAATGCATTCCTCCATCCATCTATAAACTCATCAGCTTTACGTCAATTAAAATATCAGTAAGCCCTACATACTCCTTGGCTTCACCAATGTGACACAGGTACTCGTATGCTTGAATATACTGTCTCCGCTTATCCATCCAATTCAACCTGTCCCATGATGATAAGGAATCTGTCTGTGCCCGCTGTAGCCTCCTCCTCCCATGTAATCCAGCAACCTCTCCCCCCATCGCCTCATTGAACTCACTAGCTTTCCCATTGGATATCTGTGACAGGGTCCGAAGGTGACTAACACTGCTGTGTCGCATTGCACTCAAGTCATCCGGGATGGAAGTGTCGGCAAAGCTTATAGAGCGTCGATTAAATTCCTTTGCAGCATTCTGTACCCTTTTCACCGGAGAGCCTGGAGGTGACTTTGTCGGCGATGTCGATAGCGATGAAGGAGTTGCCGGAGGAGGGAACCTAAAATGATCTGCGCTGGCGAGTTTTGAAGCATCACCCTCATGATAAGAATGGCGAACCGAGGTAGCTGTTGTCCGCGAGGCGCTTGTTGCTGGCCTAGGCCTCAGTGCCGGAGGTGAATCCCGGCCATTGCTATACGTCGAGGCTACCCGCGACATGCCTGCCGGTGGTGCCTGGTCGGTGTCGGTATTATTCGCCTTGGTCGGGCTGTTGTTATTAAAGCGGGAGCTCAGCGAAGATACCGATGTGACTGTGGTTGACCGTGACCCGGGAAAGTAGTTTGATACATATGAGGAAGCTATCGACGAAGCGTTTGATGGCTGCCGTCGGTGAGGTGGTGGCGGGTAGACGGACATGAAGCAAGTATGTCTTGCTGCCTACCTATATGGGTGGTGGGAATGGTGGGGTGGGGTGTGTATGGGTGGTATGGAACGAGTGAGCAAATATGATTGGGCGTGTCGACCGAAGGGTGGAAGGCGAGACTGCAACAGAAACAGACCAGTGGACGACGGACGCTTGTTTATGTTTATTTTAGTTGCTCGTTCGGCGACAATACGGAGTTGAGGCGGTCAACAGTCTAGCGAGAGGTAAACAAGAACAAGCTTTGCGAATATCGAACATTAAAATCAAATCGTGAGACTATGTAAGTCAGATGGCAAACCCCAGCCCACTCGCTCAATGACGAAACCGGAGCCGGAGAAATGAAGCGGAGGATTAGCACAACCAGCTAGTGACTGGAAGGTGCACAAATAGGCCTCGTGCGGTGCCGGGACAGAGCGAATTGGAAGCAGTACCCTGTGCACAGCACTTGCTCCCTCCAGATACTAGGTAGGTACCTAGGGCCTCTGAATGGATTTTCTTGGTTTACCGTATGGCTATGCGACTAACCTCCGCAGCAGGGGGCAATGGCACGAGCCGGCAGAAAAGAAGGATGGGCGGTGGAGGGGAAGGGGAGGAAGAAGCCAGGGCGTGAGTTTACAGTGGATTTATGGATTTATGACCAGTTTGACGGTACCTACCTAGCCCACGATACGAAACGTGAAAATCCCAAACCCAGCTGAGTTTTGTTGGTTACGAGCTCATTTCCGCCGTGCATGAGGCGAGGGCATCTTGGCCGAGTATACAATCCTCGGTCATACAAAGTAAAAAGGCACCGTACGGAACCAGACTAACCATACGGTACCTGCTCGGCTATCTCTCCACATCTTATCTAATCTCATCTCGTCTCTCCAAAGTCTTTTTTCCATTGGGAGCCCTGTCAAAAAATTGAAAATCTTGGCGCTGGCGCCCGCCCCTCCACGCAGAGGGTACTTAAACTCCCCTCCAGCTTTTCCCCTCTTCCTTTTCTTCTCTTTGGACTGGAAAAATCTCACCCCGGATTCCCTTGCTCCCAGCCCCCCCGCTGCTATTCAATCAAACCGTCGTTTGAATATCTTTGGGCTCGAGCAATACCTCTTCTTTCCCCCGTTTCTCTCCCATATACCCGCTTCTTTGTTCGAAATGGCCGGCGTTCTCGATTACAGGACTGCCGTCGAGGTGCTCAAGGAGTACAATGGTGATGGCTTAGATGTCAATCAGCTTTTGGACCCCGAGAGGAGTGGAGGATTGACGTATGTCTTGTTTCCTCTACATGCACGTACCCTGGGTGCTAATATGCGGGCTCGACAGTTACAATGACTTCCTGATCCTGCCAGGATACATTGGTTTCCCCGCCAGTGATGTAGCTTTAGACACCAAGGTCACGAAGCGCATCTCGATCAACTTGCCGTTGATCTCGTCTCCTATGGACACTGTCACGGAGACCGACATGGCTATTTACATGGCCCTGCTCGGCGGTCTTGGTTGCATCCACCACAATTGCACTGCTGAGGACCAGGCCAAGATGGTCCGCAAGGTGAAGAGGTACGAGAATGGGTTCATCCTTGAGCCTG
>Ga0307511_10007212_pt1 | contig 11200 bp, 7 predicted proteins | sample 13_EM_MG_FD_200266 | JGI IMG/M metagenome (GOLD analysis project Ga0307511, IMG submission 200266) | Populus trichocarpa ectomycorrhiza microbial communities from riparian zone in the Pacific Northwest, United States - 13_EM | ecosystem: Host-associated > Plants > Roots > Unclassified | place...
GTTCGCTTTGGTTTGCTTCTGGCTCGGGGGTTTTGCTGGGCATTACATATCTTTCAGTTTATGGAGTTTAATGATGGATGGGATGCATTCAGGCTGGTTAGTACTGGTTGGAAGTCATGATGATTATTGCTCAAAATATGCAATGAAGATAGGAATTTATTTAAAAAAATTATTGCATTGGGTGGGTGGTATTCCACCTCACCCTCGTGATATTAAGCGTTAACCCTTCACAGACAATATATTGCTCCTATTTATAATCTTGATACCAACACCCCATTTTAAGCCTAGGAACTAACATCCATCCAACTTCAATCCATAGCCAGGCCTACTTGCCTTCACCATTCTTGGCATCATCCCCCCCCCCTCCCTCCCTCCCTTCCTCACTTAACCCTTCTTCCTCCTGATCCACCTCTGGCACATATACTCTCGACCCAACATATCCCCCTCCCCCCTAATCTGCGTATGACACTTCTCATCAATCCTCTCTTGATATATGACTCTCATATACACTACACCCCTGCCTCGGCGGCACTCAAAAAAAGAGGGAAAAAAAGAATTGCTGCCAAGTGGAAAACGGGGAGCAACTTTTCAAGTCGACACACTCCACATCTTCAGGAGGTTGAACCTAATCTGCCTATACTACCAAGACAAGCGGGCAGAGAAACACTACCAGGACAAATTCCACTAAACAGGTGGAAATCTATATTGGTACGTCTTCCTCGCTGCGCCCCCTCCAGATCATCACTCCTTATATATAAACCTCAACAAAACCCTCCTCAGCATTCTCTTACCCCCCTCCCTCATGTTTATGGGGGATAGGCGCAGAGAGGCATCTTTGTGGAGCTTGTGTGTGATCCGAGGGATAGAGAGCCGCCAGAGGAGAATGTATGATATGACCTTGTGTATTGTGCCTTTGGGGGAAACAAAAGAGGAGTAGCTAGAGTGGCTGTTAGATGCAATTCTTGAACCTAGCTCTGCGGGTCTGTAGTTATGAATTCGAGTATCAGCATTGAAATTTCACCTATGAAACATTCATGCCTGGCCTTGGATTTATACGCCAATCCCCCCCAGCCGCAGTGGTTTTAGAGTTCTTTCAAAGCTTTGACTTTAAGTCTATTCAACGATCCGATCCAGGGTGCAATTTTCCCATCTGCCCAAGTGTGTTGTTGCTGCAGGATCGACGTCTTCATTATTAAGGTAAAAGAAATGAATGAATCTACAAGTACCATCATCCAAATGTGGGGGGTACCGTTGTATATTATACTATTAACTGAGGGGTAAGCGTATTAATCCTATGCAAAAAGATGACAATGGTTCTATCAATATCCGTAGCCCATGTGCTGCTACGTGAAGCTTCTCTCGATTCGTTCATGAGTGGCTACCACTGTGGTCATAATCATGATGTCTGGTTGAATTTGAAGAAATCTCGTTATACAGTTACCCCGGCGAAGATATCCGCACACTCATATTTTTTGTACTCTTATTTGTCTCAGGACAGACCTGCTAGTGTGAATGATGTACAAGAAGGCATAAGGTTGCATAAGCCCCCCCCCAAGATGAAGCTTTTGGATTGTGGAGGAAGGCTAGGGATTATACCTCCAATCGCTTAGGACTGAAATATAAGTACCATGCAGATGTATACAAGGGCTCCTTATTACATATTCTGTGCTCATGGGTATGAATTTAATGGATGCCTTCGCGGTACGCGGGGGATACTGTACAACAAATGGAATAGAATCTAACTGCTCAATTTTAAACCGCCCCCCCCAAAAAAAAAGTCACTGTGTCAAACAACCAAAAAAGAGTTCACCCGCAGCTCTTCCGAGTCCTACCGGGTTATCCTCTTCCCTGCCCAGTTTATCAGGTCGAGAACCGCAGTGGACCCACCTTAATTATCAAGTGAGCTCTAACTGGGACTCGAACCCCCTGGCAAGTACTCCTCAGCCTTTTCGCGAAGATCATCAAAGGTAATCTCCCTTTCCCTTACGCTACCGAGGCTAGACATGTGTTGAGGGGGAATTAATGGGCAGGCGGCTACATCTTATCTACAAGAACTGCCCAACTAGCTCAGTTCATCTACTCTAAGTACATTAGCTCTTGAAGTGCTGAGTATAGGCTCCCGGCGAGCGTCTCTCTTATTGCCTAGGTTACCCTGAACTTCTGCTTTCTTCCTTGGGTATCATGCGTCAATTAACAACATATTTACTATAGGCAAATAAATACTAGCCTAGAAATCAGGTTTCATATTTCTGCATATATGCCGAAGGCTTTCACCCAACAACATTGTACTTATGCATCCGATGCAAGTACTTAGTACTAGTGTTAGTCGAGTTAACGTAAATAGGCGTTCGTCGCTTGTGTAACTTCCGATCTAGGAAATAGTTCGAGTTTCTAGGAAGTCGGAGCCAATTTGAGTAGTTTGAGGCACCATTATATGTACTTAGTAGTGCCAGAGTCGAAGTTCTTGTAGCACTAAAATTATTATATGATGGAGCTTCCTGGGATTATATAATGGAGCTTCTTGCGATTACAAGCAGCTCATCAAGGTTAGTCAGACTCGGGGGATAAATTTCACAGTAGAGCGGGCAGTTTCAGTTAGATGAACCCCCCAGTAATACTCATTGGTAAGTGTAAGGGTCGATAAAGGTATGGTATAGTGCAATATAGTTGACCTATAGCTAGCTACTTATACAGCCCAACTATTCAGGGACGATAGACTTACACCCCTTCTCACCCTCCATAGTACACCATCTTACAAGACCCTAACAGTCACAGTAACATTATTCCCCGGCACTCTCGGCCAAAACTCCAACGTCAGATCCACCTCCTGCCCCGAGCTACTAATAGTACTAAGTAGACTAGTACTCAGCGCCACGCCCGCCGTTTCCGGTTCAAAATCCCCCCAATTCAATCTCCCCTGCTCAAGTGGGCCCAACCACTGCGTCCAGTCGTCCTTAAGAATAGCTCCATCTCTCCTGATAGCCTGAACCATAGCAAGCGTACTTCCTCCCCAATTTGTAACCGGGATGACAAATGAGTTGCTTGTATCAGTGACTGTGAAGTAAGTTGCGGAGAGAGTCGGGAGGGTGTTCCTAATCAATGAGATTGGGAAAGCAGCACCCTTGGAGGGGATGACCCAGAGTTTTGCGAGGGGGCCGAGTTGAGTTGCTGGGTAAGTTTGGATTAACGACGAGAGGTATGCTGCACTGAATGTCACTCCCGTAGCAGTTGGAGTATAATCCCGACCTTTCTTCAATGTCCTTCCCGTCTCAGAATCAAATCTAACATCCTTCAATTTATTCCCATTCCAATCCACATTAACGCTCCTCTCACCCACTGCCTGCTCCGGGGCGAAGTACAGAGCTGGTTCTTGTCCATATGTGACGATGGAGTTATTAACTCCCTTAACAGCGCTCTGGAGAATGGCGAGCTTGACCGGATCTCTCCAAACGTGGTTGAGGCGGTCAAAATGGTCATCACCGTTATCCCATAGCTGGGCTGCGAGCTTATATTTGATTGTTGTGCGGACGAAGAAGTCGAAGTAGTGCCAGCAGGCGCCAGGTTCAATGGATTTGCCAGTGACACCCCATTCACCAACAAGGGCGGGGGCTTTAAAACGGTTAGAGAGAGCAATAAAAGTATCTTCAATTTCCTTCTTGTCGGCATCGGAACCCCAGAATGTGCGGCCCCAAGGTGTACTGTTATATGTCATTAGTGGGTGTTGGGTTGAGGGTAACGGACCCCCCCTTGAGAGGGAAGGAAGACTCACGAAACAAACGCCCAAGGATCATAATCATGGACATGCAGAATATAATTTCCGACGTTGACTGGCTCCTTCCACCAATCGACTGTCGCTTTGATATTCGTATTCAACCCCGGGATTGTCAACAGCCTATTCTTATTATAACCCCCACTATTCCTTATAATATCCACAAACTTCTGATTCGCAACGTTATACTTCTCGGCATTTTCTTGCGAGCTAGAACCCGCAGGCTCGTTGAGGGGTTCGAGAATTAGCTTCTCGGATTTGTCCTTGAAGCGGTCAGCGATTTGGATCCAAAGTTTTTCGAATTTGTTCATGCGCTCTGGGAGGGTATCGGGGTCGATGGTGAAGTCGGCCCATTGCCAGGAGTCGTGATGAACGTTGAGGACAGTCCAGAAGCCACGAGCGAGGGCCCAGTCAACGACTTGTTCAACACGGTCCATCCAGGCGGTGGAGACAGTATCTAAGCTGGTTAGTAAGAGGAGGAATTGGGAGGATGGGAGGCACGTACAGTTGGGAGCCTCGCTGGCAAAGTGGTCCGTCCATGTTACTGGAATACGCACACTCTTGAACTTTGCCTTCTTGATGTCGTCGGAGGTTGATTCAACGACCTTGGGGTTGTTCCAGGAGCCTTCGTCTGGGACTGCATCGAGTGTGTTTCCTAGCTGTCAATAGATGGAAATTAGTATCATTCCATGGTAATTGCGGGCCGGATCAGGCTGGATACAAAAAGGAAAGATATTCTTACATTCCATCCCGGGTTCATAGCAGTCCATGCTTCCTCTGCAGTGACTTTCTGGAAGGCCTCTGTGAGCTATCCAGCAAAACATATCCGTCAGCATCCAACCTCACTGCATGAAAGATGCTAATTAACTGCCAAATTTTGATATCTCACCTGTACACCAACGGTGGCAAGAAGAATGACCGCCCTGAGATACATCTTTGCTCCTCTATGGCTCGGTTTTGGTCAACTGGCCATTACTGAATAAACCTCATAGGGCCTTTATATTCCTCCACCTTAGAGGAAATCTCGGGCATCTTGACCGAACACCACTCTCCCCAAGCAATCCAAGCCTCCAACCCATCTCCCACCCCAGGGTTATAAACATTGGGTTATGCCCAATGGATAAATTGATCTCAGTACAGCTGCACCACTCCCGCACATTGGGTTCTTGAGTTTATCCCATTCAGGTACTATTGTAACCCATTGGGTACATTACATGGGTGTACACGTGCATTAGTTTATTGAGATTGCTCGGAGTATAGGAAACGGAAACCGATGGTTGACGGGATGCGCAATATTCATGCCGGTGCCACCTGGTTGCCTGCTTGTATGCCGGTTGCCTAGGTACGCAGTACTCGCCGTGACTTCGGACGATTTTTCCAATTGTTTCCGCTTGATATGCAATAGCTACAGAGTAATACTTTAGAGAATATACGTACACACAAATAAATTGTAGGTGGCAGATACTACACTAGTGATTACGACCATATCCTCGGAGGCAAATGCAGTTCGAGCAGCGCCATGACGGGAATGCACGCAACAAAAGTGGCAGACGACGGCAAACGAGCGATGAGCAAGGCCCCATGAAAATCACGCGAGCCTCGAGCGCCACCAACATGAAACAAACAAAGCACGACAAACTCATTCCACATTACTATCCCCCCACAACTACTCCCCCACATACATACTTATATCGGAAGTCAACAACATAAAACTTCCATCCACACTTAAGATCCACATCCACATCATGCAAATGATCTTCATAACAAAATAACAGCAATCATAATCTTCGGGTCATTATCTTCCCTTCAGCCAAATACCAATCCCGTGCATGCCCCTCATAACACGAATTGCTCGATCATATACGCTTCCTATTTATCTCACTCTCAATATAAAAAAAACATTAGCCATCCTAGAATGAAAACTTCCACACAGACATAACGTCTCTATAATGGGCCTTTCTTGAAAGACATCCTACTTTGAGAATATATACCCTCGAATAAGATAAAAGCCCCACTCTATTAAAAGGCGTATGGGTTCAAAGATCGGATAGTCAAGCATCTATATACAAAGATTAGTAAAAGCCTCGACCCTTGACTAAACGCGGTGATACTTACGGAGGGCTCTTGCTCAGCTCGGTCTTCAAAAACACTGGAACCATTGTCATCTCCTTCACTTCCTGGATGTAGTCTCCCTTCTCCTCCCTCAATGTGAACATATGGCCATACTTCTCCTTCAAGGATGGCTCAGCGTGGGCCTCAGCATCGGCGGCTGTGACAGCCATCTTGGGGTCAGACCTAGTACGGTGCGGTACTTGCTGTGCGGATGGAGAGTTTTTGGTAGGTGATGGTGGCATGCTCTGGGTGGGTCGGTTGGAAATGGCAGGTGGGGAAAGTGCAGATTGTTGCGTCTCAAAGGCTTCTGTTGCATCCTCGTCACCATCGAACAGGGCATCTACCTCATCGATAGACAAAGAAGAGATATCCATCATCTTCCGCTGAGCCTCCTCTTGCTCTTGGGCAGCCCTTGCAGCGGCGGCACTAGCGGCAGCGGCAGCGGCAGCGTTGGCAGCACGCAAAGCTGCAATCCCCTTCGGACGTTCATCTTCAGGGATATACACGTTTGACTGCACACCCTTTTCCCAGTAAAGCTCAAGAATGCGATTTTTCTTGTCAAATTCGGCCTTCTTCAGCGGTAACTGGTCACAATGCACACGCTTCTCAAAGCCATATTCGGGAATGAGGACGTCAAAAGCAGACTCGTAGACGTTGATAACAATAGCTTCACAAATAAGTTCGCCACCAAGGATAGCACGGCGCTGATCCACGGCACGGCAAAGCTGAAGGTGAATGCTTTGCTCTTGAGCATTCTTCGCCGAGTCCTTCTTGACGTTGCACTGTTCCGCAGTCTTGGTAAGAGAATCCGCGTCCTCAGTAAATTCAGTTTCTCCGTTAGAGAGAGCAGTCTCCAATTGACGGTGCACGATTATATCTGCGTAGCGACGAGTTGGGTTCGTGAAATGAGCGTATAGGGGGATATTGTTGATGTAGTGCTTGTACATCTGCTCTGGCAACTTCCCAGCGACGAAGTATTTGCCACGCTGCATTGCCTTGATAAGGAGTGTTTGCATTCCCTTTCGCACAGTGTCTGACTCAAGGTTAAGGAGGCTGCTCTGTAGGGTCGCTCCATCGGAAGTGTCAATATTGAGTCCAAGACGATTCATCCTTTCTCCAAAGATGTCAATTCGGCGCTGAATGGCAGGAGCATGCCTGCGGAGAAGCGCCTTATCCGGCAAAGCAGCTGCAATCTTCTGGGCAACGGCCGCATTGGCTTGAATCGCCAATTCCTCAATCACACCTTGCGCGGGCGCAGAATAGAAGATGTTCTCTTCGACGGGGATAGCCTCGTCGTCAAGTTGGTGGAGAAGACGGAGGGTTGTATTATTGCTGCCAGTGAGGCTCAGCCGTTGGCGGCGGAGGTTTTGGGTGATATCATAGATTGTCTCGATGGTCTCAGAGAATTCAGAGTCCAAGTCGACACCTTCAGACTTACTGATTGTCTTGTTGATACTGGCATGGGTAACCTCGCTTCCACTCCTCACAATAGACCTTCCAATCCAAGTTTCATCCTCAATGATCTTCCCAGTTTCCTTCTCAATAACAAACACAACACTGACACAAAGCCTATCTTCGCTCTTTCTCAGGGCCAACAACTCATCCGTCAACTTAGGAGGTAGAAGTGGTACAGTACGGTTGATTAAGTTCACTCCAGTACCTCTCTTCTTAGCCTCCCTGTCGACTAGAGAATTCTGCTTGACAAAGTGAGCCACATCAGCAACGTGAATACCAACCTCAACGGCGCTGTCTCTGACAGTCTTGACGTGGTAAGCAATATCTGAAATGCTCTGGCCAGTAGAAGTAATAGTGAAAATCTGCTCGGTTCTGAAATCCCTTCGTCCTTGTGATGCAGCTTCTCCCTCGCTCTCCAAACTCCAGTTCTCATATCCAACATTCTTAATCACTGCTTCCACAAATTCATCGGGACCGAAGTTATTATCTCTGAGCAAAGCATCAGTCTCAACCTTAGTATCACCCATTTCCCCAAGCTGTTCGACGAGGGTACCAAAGGGGTGGAGGGAGGTGATTGGCCAACGCTTAATACAGGCAACGAAAATGCGGTTTGCATAGGACTGGTGATTTTCAACGAAGTCTCGCGGAGCTTGCTCGGTAGGGATTGCGATGAGAGGGACTCTCTTGTCTGTAGGCTTGAACCAAACAATCTTTGGCTTCTCCTGGGTACGCTCTGGTTGTTGCCTTGCGGAGGTTCCTTCACGAGCTGCACGCTCAGCTTCTTGCTTCTCCTTGGTGGCTTGACTGCTGGGGCGCAAAAGTCCAAGAGTACTATAAACAAGTTAGCAGCAGGAATATAGACCAAAGGCTTTGCTCAACATACCCAGAAAACATCTGCCCTGCCACCCTCTCAATTACGGCCACAATGTGGCCTGCATAAAGTGGCTTCTGCTCGTCGTTGATTTCTTCTTCCTCAACAAGTAACAAACTCTGTCCTTCTACTTCAACATCGTCATTCTTTTTCTGGGTGGGTCTCGTCTTCAAACTTCCTCTTCTCCTCATTCCTCCACCTTCTTGCACATTTTGCTCCTGCCCTTCGGAGGCTCCTATAGGAGTGGTAGCGGTAGTGCCAGGAGCGCCGGTGTTATCCTTGCGCTTCTTCTTCTCTTCCTTCTCACGCTTTTGGCCCCAAACTTCGTCTACGTCAAGGAGTTCGACGGCTACAAGGTCTCCCTCAAGGGCTCTGTTCCTGTCCTTGCTACCACAAATAAAGATATCTGCATCGAGCAATCCATCTTGGGTGGAAACATATGCATCGCTTCTGTTTTTCTTGTTCACTCGTAATATACCAGAAACCAACTGACCATTGCTCAACAAAGCTGGGAGACTAGCTTGAGGGAGGTATGGTGTAAACAGTGTCTTGCGTTGCTGTTGGTTGGACAATTGCTGGTTCTGGCCTTGCGGTACTCCCATTTGGCCCATTCCCATATGTTGGGCATTGATTGCCTGGGCAGCTTGTTGGAGCTGTAGCTGTGTCAACTGCTGTTGCTGAGTAAGAAGGCCAGAGTTAAGCAACTGTGGTTGGCCCATAGCTGGGTTTAAGAAGATTCCCTGAGATGGAGCGCCGGGAATAAGGAGACCTGGTTGTGCTGGGAAAGAGAAAGATCCAATTGAAGCACCCATGGAGGCACGAGTACGATGACCAGGCTGGAACCCAGGGTTGAATTGTTGGGGCTGGTTTTGTGTCTGAGGTTGTGGATCAATAGGGGCGGCATTTTGGTTTAAGTTTGGCTGACGCCAATTCCCCTCATAATTCCTCGAACCACTTCGTTGATGGCCACTGGCTCTTCGCTCAACGTTTTGGCCGGTGGTTTGCTGACTCCCTGTGGACGTCGATTCACTGGTGGCCGTGGGGGGGGGGGAACTGGAATCCGCCGATACGGCCAGTGCTTTGAGCACCACCGCCTCTAGCACCGCCAGTTGCCATGCTCTGGCTCCTGCCATGCCCACTCATTCTAGACCTTGGGGGCCCAAGGGTTGCTGTCGACGAGTCGGTTGTGGAGGTTGTAGAGGCAGCAGCTGGGGCGGCTGTAGTGGTGGTACTAGGTGTACTAGGGGTAGGGGGAGGAGGATTGGGTCCCGCGGGACTAGGAATAGGGAACTGGAAGCCAGCTTGACCTCTTCTTGCCTGAGCTTGTTCAGCGGCCTTCTTAGCATCGGCCAATGCGAGGGAATGTCTTCTAGTGTGTCCCGGGGCACCAGAGTTTTGTCCACCAGAGGAGCGGCGCTGTGGCCCACCTGAATTGTCCCCTAAGTTCGCTGAGGTTCCAGAAGATGGTGCTGGTGGGGGTCCGCCAGCCATACCGGAAGCCTGACGCCTATGGGATGATGGCTGTGTCGGTGCCCCTGCCGGGGCAGCTTGCTGTTGTTGCGGGAACTGGAAACCGTGTTGAGGCTGTGGGGAGAGGTGTGGCATCTGTTGTGTAAATGGCATGGGGCCTAAGTGGCCCTGCCCCGGCGGCAGAAACCCCGTCATATGCGGGTATTGATTTAACATTTGTTGCTGTTGAGCCTGGAGCATTTCAATTTGATGCTGTAGAGCGAGTTGCTCCGCTATAAAATGATGTTAAAACCTAACCCAGATTATGATAGAATATTTCACTTACCCATCAAAGGTGTTAACTCTGAGGGGGACCTCCTGTGGGCAATGTGGAGCCTACGTCCACCGGGATTTTGGTTTTGATGTGGATCCATCGTGATGTTTTTATTGAAATAGTAACGTGAATATTTAGGCTATTACATAGTGTTAGCAATGGCATCGGCACTTGTGGCTAGATTTACCTTTACTGCTCAGGAACGTGGTAAGCTGAGAGCCGTTGACGTCACGAGCTCCTAGGAAAATAAGATGATGTAACGCAGGTAATGATTTCGAGCGCAAAGAGAATAGTCGCAGTAACAGTGCGACACCGTTAAAAGACTGCAATGGAGGTATAATCTGTATATCTTCCTGTCGTATGCGTAAAGAGATTATATTATGATGTAATATCGAAGGGAAAGTGATTCCGCCAAGGTCCCTAGTAAATGGGTTGTGGTCTTGTGAATCACTCAAATATATGGACAAGGTGCTCGAAGGCAGCCTTGAGAAGCTGGAGGGTCAAGCCAAACGGCAAAATGTAGGACCTAGATCGTGCAATGACGCCCTAGTGTACAATCCTGGATACTTAGTATTCCTGTGGCGAGCTCCGGCTTGAATTGTCGAGAGCCGGTATAAGCAGATCTTGGGACCACAGGGAGAGGCACGAATACGTAAATCGAGAGATTGTTGCAGATTGAAGATAATGCTTCATGAACAACCAGAGTGTAGATGATTTAGGGAGAGAGGGCTGTGCAAGCGGTATTAGCAGCTGTCACAGCGAGGCAATGGGAATTCCGGAGTACCGGCAATGGAGCTGTGGAATTTGAGGGGGAGATTCCGTCAAGAGGGTGACGTCGACAACTCATAGAACAGAGGGGTATAACACGCACAAAAAAGAAGAGGGGGAGGAAAGGTTCATGGACGTACTTAGTGAACGATCTCTGATTGGAGCAGAAGCACAGGGGCCGCGCTGATTGGCGTTGGAGAGGTTCTTGGAGATGTGGAGGACGGAGGAGGGAGTGTGAATGGGAAGGAACGTATAGGGAGATTCTGTAGTCAGGACGTTGCTTGTCGTTAATATGAGGAGAGGGACAGTGCAGATGAGAAGTAGAAGATGGCAAACGAGGCGTGAGCGAGGGAGATACCAGACTACTACTACTACAGCCCACCGGGCCTACGACTGAGGCGGCGGTGGAGGTTTTGAGGGTTAGGGGTGCATTGGTGGGGGG
>Ga0307511_10007213_pt1 | contig 11200 bp, 14 predicted proteins | sample 13_EM_MG_FD_200266 | JGI IMG/M metagenome (GOLD analysis project Ga0307511, IMG submission 200266) | Populus trichocarpa ectomycorrhiza microbial communities from riparian zone in the Pacific Northwest, United States - 13_EM | ecosystem: Host-associated > Plants > Roots > Unclassified | place...
CGTTAGTCGAGCCATCAAGGAAATGCCCCTCACAGAATCGATGGACATGAGATACGGGCGGTTGCTTGCCCTTGCAGATTTGTGCAACCGCCTCTTGACTGTCCGTTTCAACTTTGGCGCTCGCAAGCCTCAAGACGAGAGCACCACTCACATCGCCAAGATTATGTTGGAGAAAAATTTTGTCTCCACACTAACAAGCGCCCTATCAGACATCGATCTGAACTTCCCTAATATCCGCGGGCTTGTTGCATCCATCCTCAGACCATTGGAAAATCTGTAAGTCGCCATGATGTGGAAACCAGGAGACGCTGACAAGCATGTAAGATCTCGGGTTGCTATTAAAATGAGTCGCGCATCCGAGAAAGCGAAAGATGGCGACGAAGGAAAAGCTGACAGTACAGATACCTTGTCCGATGAGGAAGAAGGCGAGGATGACATCGATGTGGATGATGCTGCGCGCGACGAGACCCCAGACTTATACCGCAATTCTGCGCTTGGGATGTATGTATCTTGATGAATCCGTCTGTGTACTGTCTCACCTTTTCTTTTGCAGGTTCGGAGGCGTAAGCATGATACTACAGGTGATTTTCTTGGTGGCTGATGTTTTCTGTTAGGATATGGAAGACATCCATTATCCTCCAGACGATGAAATGGACGAGGGAGATGACGATGAAGAAGACGTTGACATGGAATACGGTGACGAGACAAATAGTGAGGCAACTTCCCCTTCCGATGAAGAAGTGGATACTGGGGAAGGAGACGACGTGGAGGATGAAGAATCCCATGACGATGAAGACAGCTGGCAAGACGAAGACGAAGAGTATGGCGAAGACGATCTAATCGAGAATGAGGATGACGCTGATGCCGACGCCGACGACGCCAATGGGGATCAAGAACTAGATGAGGAAATGATCTGGCAGGTTGGTCGAATTATTGTTCATGCAAAGGTGGAATTTTAGGTCTTCTCTCCAGGACGTGCATCATGATGTAGATGCAGAAGATGAAGTTGGCGATGATGGCGATGATGGTGATGGCGGCGGTGAGGCTTCTTTGCCCTGGTTTGAAATGATATTCATGACAACACAGAGCCAGTTGCAGTGATGCACGGTGAACAAGAGGATGAACCAGATATGTCTGACGACGAGTACGTCCCAAGTGTTTTTACGTTAGGGAATCCACAAATTATTTGAACAGGTTCCGAGGGGAGATTGTTGATGTAGGCGATGTTGGCCCAACGGCTACTGAAGATATGCTGACCTTCGCCGAGGCGTATGACATTGACGGTCTTGAAGTGGATGGACGGGATGGGAACTTCTTCATGTCCCGTAGGAACCGCACTGGTTAGTGACTCTGTTGTTCTAGCTCTTTCCAAGTAATCACTGAATAGCTATAGGTGGTGAGGACATGCAAGTTTTCGGCAGGGCCCGAAATGCTCCACCAGCTCCCACAGAAGCTACGGTTCACCCCCTTCTCCTGGACGCATCGTCAGGAAATCATCGCATACCTACTTTTATCTCTCGCAGTATCAGACGTCCACACCGTGGAAACAGCCACGGCGTACAAACTGAGCTTATTCAGTCGGTTGAAGATATCATTGGAGGAGATGCCGTGCAAATCTTCCAACATGTGGTCAACCGTGCCGCTGGAACACGCGAGTCGATTCGCGTAGATGTGGCGCCAGGTGCATTGCTCAATCTAGACCAAGGAGTAATGCATCGCCTGGTGATTCCAGGTGTTAGGGTAGAACGTCCCCCGAGGCAAAGCGAAAATCGCGCCGACACCCGTGGCTTAGAGCCCCTTCTCACACAGCAAAGATGGCTGGAAGAGGCCAAAATTCTCAATGGTAAACACGTTTCGGACCGGGCTAGCCAACTTTCCAATCATGTTGTGTTGGCCTTACTGCCAGCTGCTATTGAGGCGTCAAAGGAAAGGGAACGGAAGCGGCAAGCTGAACTCAAAGCAGAGGAAGAAGCACCCAAAGACCTCCAGGTCGAGGGCTTGGCAGATGAACAGGCAGAAACAGCCCCCGCGGAAATCCCGCAGCAGGTTGATCCAGAGCCCGCAGAACCTGTCGCCGATTCCTCAGTAGCAGATGTCGAAATGGGCGATTCCGCAAACTTGACTCAGTCTGAGTCTGCCTCTACCGAACCTGGCCTAGTCGATACTGAAACCTCAAGTCCTGCTGCTGGCCCATCCCAGGTCCCGGAAAGGCTGACAATCACGGTTCACGGCAGTGAAGTCGATATCACTGACATGGGTATTGACCCAACGTTTTTGGAAGCCTTGCCTGACGACATCCGGGAGGAAGTCATCAATCAGCATGCCCGTGATCAACGGGCGGCTAGAGTTGAAAGACCGGCGGATTCCCAAATCAGTCCCGAATTCCTTGATGCCTTACCACCGGAAATACGAGCGGAGCTCATCCAACAGGAGCGTATGGAACAATCTAGGCAAACGCGAGCTCCAGCACCTAACGATACAAACAATACTGGCACAGCAGTTCCGGCTGACATCGATCCCGCTAGTTTCATTGCCAGCCTCGATCCTCAACTTCGCCAAGTTGTCTTGTTGGATTCAGACGAGGGCTTGCTCCAGACTTTGCCATCGTACATGATTGCCGAAGCAGGTGTCTATCGTGATGAAGCCCAGGCTTCCCGCAGATATCAATATATGTCGCGCGATGACCACAGGACTGCGTCTTCACGAAACCCTCCGCCCCGCAGGCACCCCGCCCCACGAGATGCGATCCAGCTCCTAGACAAAACGGGTGTAGCCAGTCTGGTCCGCCTCCTCTTCTTCCCGCAGGTTTTGAAGAAGAACCTCCTCTTCAAGGTTCTGGTCAATATATGCGAGAACTCCAAGGCAAGGACGGAGTTGTTCAATCTTTTGCTGAGTGTATTGCAAAGTGGCCCCGGTGACCTTGCGTCTGTAGACAGGAGCTTTTCCCAATTGACCACTCGTGCTCCGAAGGCGTCAACAACGTCGAAGGCAGCCGGAAAGCAGAGAGCCCCTCCCGAAGTCGGGAGTTCTGTGGCACTTGCCAACCTCCAAAGTGAATCGGTGCCAGATCTGGTGGCCCAACGGTGCTTGGAAGCCCTGACCTACATTGTCAGTGCAAACGAGCTCTCATCAGTTTTCTTCTTAACAGAGCATGAATTGCCCGCTGGCCTTAAAAAGGTTGCATCGAAGAAAGGCAAGGGCAAAGAAAAACAAGCGCCCCAAACACACTATCCTGTTGTCCTTTTACTTGGGTTACTAGATCGACAATCCCTGCTGAAGACTCCTTCTAATATGGATTCTGTCGTGACTTTACTGTCGACCGTTACGAAACCTTTGGCCAGCTTCAAGTCAGACAGGGATTCAGTCATGTCTGACCCTGCTGTAGCTACGTCGACTGCATCCCCACCTGCACCTGCACCTGCACCTGCACTCGCACCCGCACCCGCACCCGCACCCGCACCCGCACCCGCACCCGCTACTGCATCTCCTATCCCCCAATCGACCTCAGTTCAGGAACAAAGCGCTCCACCCACCACTAGCACTGAAGCAGACGCCGCCAAGACAGAGAACCTGCACGATCATGCCGACAGAAGGGTCTTACTCCCCAATCCCCCTCAAATTCCACACTCGGTGTTACGTCTCATTGTTAACATCCTCACTATTGGAGAGTGTTCGGCTCGTACATTCCAACAGTCTCTTGCGCTCATTCAGAACCTATCCCACATTCCAGATGCGCGAGATGTAATTGCACAAGAGCTGCGGGCCAAAGCTCAAGATTGTGGACAAAATATTCTCTTTGACCTCAATGATCTTTGGGCTGCCCTTCAGAGCCCGAATCGTGATGTTCTTCCTTCATCCATTGCACCGAAATTCTCTTTGCCTTCCTCTGATCAAACTAAGCTCCTACGTGTCCTCAAAACCATTGACTACATGTACACGCCACGTACAGCCGTGCCTATCACGGACACGCAGAAAGGTCAAGATTCGGAGAAGGTGCAAGGCATATACGAGTCTTTCCGCTTCACTCCACTTTGGCGGCGTCTGGGCGATTGCCTTGCCATCATTGAAGACAAATCAGAGCTGGAGCACATTGCCACGGTCCTGTTACCTCTGATCGAAGCTCTCATGGTGGTATGCAAGTACGTCGGATCCAAATCAGCTACAGGGACCGCTGTGAGGGCGCTGAGGGCGTCAGCTTCACCAACGTCCCCCGCGACCTCCAGAGAAACGATGGAGGACCTTTTCGTCAGCTTTACTGATGCTCACAGAAAGATTCTTAATGTGATGGTTCGCAACAATCCGTCACTCATGAGCGGATCCTTCTCGCTTTTGGTTCACAATCCCAGAGTGCTGGATTTTGACAACAAACGGAATTATTTCACGCAGCAACTACACCGTCGCCCCCACTCCCGTGAGCACTACGGGACACTACAACTCAATGTTCGTCGGGCGCGTGTGTTCGAAGACAGCTTCCAGTACCTGCAGCGCAAGACCGGGGATCAGATCAAGTATGGCAAACTCAGTGTCCGATTCTATGACGAAGAAGGTATCGACGCTGGAGGCGTCACGAGAGAATGGTTCCAGATTTTGGCGCGGCAGATGTTCGATCCCAATTATGCTCTATTCCAACCATGCGCAGCCGATAAGCTCACCTATCAGCCCAACAAAAACTCTTGGGTCAATCCAGAGCATCTTTCTTTCTTCAAGTTCGTCGGCAGAGTTATCGGAAAGGCCATTTATGACGGCCGGCTTTTGGATGCCTATTTTGCGAAGAGTTTGTATAGGCAACTGCTTGGGAAGCCCGTGGATTATCGAGACGTAGAATGGGTTGACCCGGAATATTACAACTCTCTGTGCTGGATTCTAGAGAACGATCCGACCCCACTGGAACTCACTTTCAGTGTCGAAGCTGACGAGGTTTGTTTCAGACATTCGCAATGTTTTTTTGTTATTAACGCGCTCGCAATTCACAGTTCGGAAGGAACCGGATCTTCCCTCTGAAACCAGGAGGGGAAACCATTCCTGTCACTCTGGAGAATCGGCGAGAGTTCGTTCAGTTATCAGCTAATTTCCGTCTATACTCCTCCATCAGCGAACAGATTGAGAACCTTGTCGTCGGGTTTTATGAGATCGTCCCCAAAGATCTCATAGTTATCGTGAGTTGCCACTATCCCGGACGTTTACTTCACCCAGATTAACGCTTGTATAGTTTAATGAACAGGAATTAGAACTTCTCATTTCTGGAACACCCGACATCGATGTTGACGAGTGGCGGGCCGCGACAGAGTATAATGGATATAACAGTTCCGACCCTGTGATCGTATGGTGGTGGAGAGCCCTGAAGTCCTTCAATCGCGAAGAGAGGGCCAAGGTCTTGAGCTTTGCAACTGGAACCTCGCGAGTACCACTCGACGGCTTTACCGAACTCCAAGGGGTGCAAGGTGTCCAACGGTTTTCGATACACCGTGCCTATGGTGACCCCGATCGTCTACCGCAAGCCCACACCTGTATGGAGCTTCCTTTATTCCCTCGTTCTCTCATATTCACTCTCGCGTATTAGGTTTCAACCAAATCGACTTACCACAGTATTCCTCGTACGAAATGCTACGTCAGCAGTTATTGCTCGCTATTAATGAGGGAGGCGAGGGTTTCGGTTTCGCATGAAAAGCACATTGATATCAATCCTGTAACGCCTCACAAACTGTATTCTCTCCGCATCTATAGTTTCACGGACATTGTTAAATGTGTGATACATACTTGTGACCATACCCGGTTATTTGACGTCCGGGTGCCGTGTGTGGCACTTCCATGGAGTTGGAAATCCCAACTACATACTGCCTGTCATGAGAGCATACGTGGTGAATAAGTATGTGCACCCATCTGAACTTACCCTCGTCCCAGAAGCACCAGCACCTTCACCACAGCCGGACGAGGTCATAGTGGATGTCTACTCTGCGGCTCTCAACTTCTTCGACGTGAGCAAGTCCTACTGATCCCTTGCTGTTTTCTTCAGGCATTCAAATGCGCCCTTCAGATCCTTCAGTCTCAAGGAAGATATCAAATCAAGCCGCCCTTCCCCTTCACGTTAGGCGCAGAGTTCGCGGGACGAATAGCAGGCGACTCCTCAATCCCAGAGGGTTGCCGATTCCGCCGTGGGGACAGGGTCTTTGGTAGCGCTCAAGGATGTTTTGCAGATAAAGTGGTTGTAAAGTGGACGGTAATCCATGCCCTCCCAGACAATGTCACGTTTGACCATGGTGCTGGTGTGTATCTGGAGTGCTAGTACCAGTTCGTGTCAGCAAGTTGACCAGACTTTGAAGGTTTGTATCTCACGTGGCCGACCAGTTACGAAGCCTTAGTAGGCCGAGCAGAGGTAAAACCAGGTGCGCATTCACCTCTGGCCATCTAGTTGGAATGGCTGACACCAACTCAAGGCGAAACTGTCCTGGTCCATGCCGCAGCAGGTGGCGTTGGTATAGCAGCAGTCCAGATTGCCAAAGGTACTCGTGACATCTTTGCTGTTATCTGCTCTTGCTCTTATAATATTTTTTTCAGCCCTTGGGGCGATAGTTATTGGTGCTGCAGGATCACAGTCGAAGTTGGACATATGTAAACAGTACGGGGGAGCTGATTACATCGTGGACTACACAAAACCCAATTGGCAGAAGGAAGTGCTACAAATTACAGGAGGAAAGGGAGTAGATGTCATTTTCGATCCTGTTGGTAAAATCGCCGGTAAGTCCTTCCCTTCATATACATATCACTCTTAAGCGACGTTGGTTATCAGACTCCCTAAAATGCATCGCTTTCAAGGGGAGGGCATTGGCGATTGGATTTGCCTCAGGTACGATCGAAAAGGTAGTCTACTTCGCGCCCTGTGGAGAAGAACTCGCTGATCTGCTGCCAGCTACCGCTGAATGTGGCATTACTGAAGAACGTTTCGATCATGGGTTTGCATTGGGGACTGTACGCGAGTGTGTAGATCCACTTGTATGTCAGCCTCCGAGGCTCACTGCTTGTCACAGCGAAAGAGCCGTCTCGCATTCCACTTGTTTGGGAAGCGCTATTCGAGTTCGGAATTCACAATACAAACTAATTTTAGAAGAACTGACATTGAACTTTAGCTTACTTGCCTCCGGTCGTATCAAGCCCGTCATATATTCCAGGGTATATTCGTTGGAGGAGGCAATGGAGGGCTTGTGTGCGCTTGAGAGAAGAGAGACATGGGGGAAAGTGATTGTTCATGTCCGTGATGAAGATAAAAAGGTGGTGGCCAAGCTCTGAAATGATGATGCGGCAGACTGGTGGCTGGGGTCTTACATTCGTCGTAGTACTGGTTTGGGAATCATCGACGTTGTAACTTGTTCTCAACTGACAAAACCCCTCATCGGCACTATGCAATACGAGGACGCGGAGCCCATTGTGCGGATACGTGAGTTGAAGAAAGATCGAGTGAATTTTATACTTGAGAATGTTGACCTTGCGTACGTTCTATCCTTCCTGGACAATGGATGTCCGTTCACCCCCTGCGCGAATCACAGGCTGGCGAATTCCATTCGCAGGGTCGTCATGGCGGACATTCCAACCGTCGGTGCGCATTTCATGGACGCGATATTCTTCAGTTTCCTAACGTGATGTAGCAATCGACATGGTGGAGATCCACTCCAATACAACGGTCCTTCCAGACGAGTTTATTGCGCACCGGCTTGGCATGGTCCCTCTTGTCAGCGCCAACTGCGATGAAGGCATACGGTACACTCGAGTGCGTATTTATTGCAAGTAGGTTTCATTTTGCTCATGCTCGTCAAGGACTGCACATGTTTGTCCGGATGCAAGTACTGTGCGATAGAACTACGGCTAGATGTCGCCTGTAACGACAATAGTACCATGGAGGTTACAAGTAACCACCTTGAGGTGGTGGAATTCACACCAGATCCGGGTTCTACCGATGGTGTCCAAGAAGGAGATGAAATTGCAAAGCGTGGGGAGGGTTTCGGGAACCCAGTTGGCAAAAGTAAGGTGGTAACGCATTAAAAATTTTGAACAATAATGACCGTGTTTTTATAGATGATCCTTCTATACCACCAGTGCTCATTTGTAAAATGCGGAAAGGTCAAGAGTTGCGGTTGCGTTGCGTGGCCAAAAAAGTAAGTCATTTTTTAACTAGAATCGTTTACTGTCGGGATGACGGTCCGTAGGGAATAGCAAAAGAGCACGCCAAGTGGTCACCATGTTCCGCTGTCGCATTCGAGTATGACCCTCACAATAAATTGAGACACACCACCTATTGGTACGAGGCTGATGAGCGGGTAGAATGGCCTTTGAGCGAAAACGCTAAAGAGGAAGAGCCTCCAAGAGACGATGAACCCTTCGACTTTAATGCAAGACCGCGAAAGTTTTATATTGATGTGGAAACTGATGGAAGCTTGGGCCCACAAGAGGTCATGCTCAAAGTAAGTGAGAAATTAGCCGAATTCCTTAGTGGACCAAACTTATTTCTTCTGTAGGGCCTTGCGGAACTTCAGACAAAACTTGCGAACCTCATCCTGGCTCTCAAAGCGCCGGCTGAAATGGACATTATGGGGGGTACGGTGGACTCTGCAGTGAATGGACAGACAGCTGCATGGACCCAGAGTGGTGTGTGGAACGCCGGCGCATCAAATAGCAGTCCTTCTGGTTCTGGATGGGGAGCCGGCTCTTGGGGAAATACTAGTCCAGCACAGAGCGGCGGCGGGACTACTGCATGGACAACCAGCCCCACTCAGCCAGCTGGTGCAGGAACTTGGGGAGCGACTAGTACTGGTCAGCAAGGAAATGCAGGCGGTTGGGGAACGAGCCCTGCTCAGAATGCATGGGGAGGGGGTACAAGCCCAAATGTTGGAACAGGTGCCAACTCCACAGGCTGGGGGTCAGCACAGCAAGGTTGGGGTAGTCCAAATCCTCAAGCCAATGGATGGAACCTATGAGAATTCAATCTGCCAGGTCTGGCTTTCTTGCCCTCGATGGATCCCTTGGCATTGGCAACGCCTTTGATGCAAATTGTCGGCGGTTCCAACGTTTGTTACGCATTATCCGTGAGCACTCGAGGGGCACGGTTTGACATTACATTTTGTTTCTCCTGAGATGTGACACGCTGATTCGGTGTAGAGGTGTTGTATATATCATAAAATATACTCAAAACTCCAGGGCCGTCTCCGAGCCCCACTAAGACAGCACACACATCGGATGCATTGTCACGCACCTGCACGAAGACCACCGTTCCGTTTCATCAGGGATAAGATAGCTGTCCCTGAGTGTCGAGAATTCACACGCCAGGTCAGTTGATGGATTAGAAATGGCGTCCAGCGTCCAATCTTAAATGGGATTTCCTTGCCACATCCCGAAGGCGAGACCCAGATAAAATTAAGCTGGCAGCGCCTCGGCTGCCGGCTCGATTGAGCTCTAAATAACCTTCCCCTGAATGGAGGTGGCACAGAGGTGAATTGATAAGTACGATGACGGCAATTCTCCGTTCCACACCGGGGAACATAAGCTCCACGTCATTGCGGACGAGAAATATGCTCTCGAAAACAGTAGTCTGCTAGCGATGAGGCCGGAAATCATATAGAGGCACGTCCTGGCCATCAGCAAATTAACACATTAGAGCTAGTTCGGGTGCGGAGTCACCGCGAAAACCTCGGTGAAAAACCACAACAAAAAACCACAGTGTCCATGACATAAGCTGCAGTGTTCTAGCAGAGTTTTAACTCTGATCTCACTACGTCTAGGACGCAGTTCACAAGGTACTGATGCCTATGGCTGATCCAGGTGATGGGGAGTTTTGGTTTGAGGGAGTGGGGGATGGAGAGATGGAGGGGGCTGAGAATGATGCCGGTGAGGGCTGGGGGGACCAGATAGAGGAGGGCAATAGATGTGTGTTGGCCCTCATCAATCATCGTCGAACGTCAACTCTGATCATCTCACTGACACGATATACTACCAGGTCTTGGTATGACTGATCCCGACAACCAGGAGTTTGGTTTTGGGGGAGACTCCGGAGAAACAGAGATTGAGAGTGATGACGATGAAGACTCGGACACTGAGGATGATTGACATCTGTTGGCCTTCATCCTCAGTCAATACCGGCTACACCTCGGTGTCGTTTCGGAGATCGCAGAGAAAATACTCGATGTGGTCACATTGGCAGCTCAAAAGGCGAAACCGATCCCATATCATACTTCCATCCTGTCCGGTGCAGGATGGATGACAGAACTCCTCAATGGCCACCCGGAAAGAATTCGAACGGAACTAGCAGTCCACAAGCACGTGTTCAAGATCCTCCGGGCCGAGCTCCAGCGGGCAGGTTGTAAGGATTCGAAGTATGTCACTCTTGAAGAGCAGCTAGGAATATTTCTTTACACCTGCGTTACCGGCCTGTCAATCAGGCACATTGGAGAAAGGTTCCAATGATCAAATTCGACTGTTTCAAAGTAAGTCTCCAATTAACTTGCTTTAAAATATTACTAATGGCAAACAGGTACTTCAAGAAGATCTTGATCGCATTCTCTTCGGGCACAATTTACAGAAAATATGTACAACTTCCTTGTAGCAATGTTCCTGTTCATTCCTCCATCCGCGACAACCTGAAGTACTACCCGTTTTTCAAAGATGCAATCGGTGCAATCAATGGGACACACATCGCATGCACCCCACCTGCAGATCAAAGGGACGCATCATGAAACTGTAAAGGCTTCACATTGCAAAACTGTCTCCTTTGTTGTGACTTCGACATGCATTTCACGTACGTGCTCAGTGGCTGGGAAGGATCGATGGCCGACGCTTCTATCTACAATGATGCGCGGCTGAACAACTTGGCTATCCCTGATGGCAAGTATTACCTTGCTGATGCAGGGTTTCCATGCTGCCCGCAACTATTGGTTCCATACCGTGGACAGCGGTATCATTTGGCAGAGTGGGGCCGCGCGCAGACACGGTATTTCATATCTTTTAACTGCATTCATTCATTCATTGTATTTCTAGGCCTGTGAGCGCGGTGTAGAGGAAAAAGTCCCTTGAAGGTGCGAAAATGGGTTCGCCTGAGGGAACTAGGTCTGGCTTAAGGTAAGGAGTCGGAAGGGATATAAAGTGCCTGAGGTACTTGGCCAAACAGAGGGAGGAGAGAAAGTGAGAGCGCAGCTAAGAAGATAGAAAGCGTGGTGAA
>Ga0307511_10007214_pt1 | contig 11200 bp, 11 predicted proteins | sample 13_EM_MG_FD_200266 | JGI IMG/M metagenome (GOLD analysis project Ga0307511, IMG submission 200266) | Populus trichocarpa ectomycorrhiza microbial communities from riparian zone in the Pacific Northwest, United States - 13_EM | ecosystem: Host-associated > Plants > Roots > Unclassified | place...
CGCCACCGAGATCCTGCTTCGCGCCCGCGCGTTCGGAGAGAGCCGGCTGGTGTGCGGCGTGCACAATCTGTCGGCGGTGGAGGCCGGGCGCATGAACGGCTCGATCGTGGTCGCCGCCCTGCACGGCGAGGCCGCGTTCCGCAGCGATATGGACAAGGCTCGCCTCGAGGTCGCCGCCGCCCGCAAGGCCGGCCCCGCCCCCGACCCGGCGACCTGCGCGGCCGATGCGGAGCTGATCGCGAAGTCGCCCTACTAGCTCAGATCCCCGCGTACCACTCGTAGCCGCGGTCGGGCCAGAAGCCGCCCTTGCCGCGGCCCAGCACCGTCTGGCCGTTGGCGTCCTTGGCGTCGAGGCTGGCGACCGCCTCGATGCGCATGATGTACTTGGCGTGCTTGTAGCCCAGCTGGCGCTCCACCCGCAGGCGCAGCGGCGCCCCGTGGCGTACCGGCAGGGTGGCGTCGTTCATCTCGTAGGCCAGGATGGACTGCGGGTGATAGGCGTCGATCAGGTCGATGCTCTCGTAGTATTTGCCCGTGCCGTCCAGGGTCTGTTCCAGGGTGTCGGCGCACCAGAAGACGATGTAGCGGGCCTGCGGCTTCAGCTTCGCCCGGTCCAAGAGCGGGCCCAGGCGCGCGCCCTTCCACTTGCCGATAGACGACCAGCCCTCGACGCAGTCGTGGCGGGTGATCTGGGTGCGGGACGGCGCGCTGCGCAGTTCGGCCAGCGACAGCTCCAACGGATGCTCCACCAGCCCGTCGACCACCAGGCGGTAGTCGGCGAAATTGTTCTCCAGCAGGGCCACGTACTCGTAGTCCTGGGGCCGCAGCGTGCCGTTGGCCTTGAAGTCCTTGGAGACGTCGGCGGGCGTGAACTCCCGCGCCAGCGCCTTGCGGTCGGTGACCGCCCGCTGCGCCCGGCGCGTCAGGCCCTCGGCCTTGGTCAGCATGCCGGCGAACTTGGGGTCGTTGGTGAGCTTGTCGCAGGCCGAGAGCCACAGCGAGCCCAGGGTCACGCCCATGCCGGTCAGCCAGCGGCGGCGGGTGGCGCTCATGCGGCTTCTCCCTCGGCGGGCGCTTCGACCTCGATGGCGTATTTGCCGGTGATCATCGAGCGGAGGTTGTTCCAGAGGCCCGAGACGATGACGAGCACGACGTGGACCACGATGAAGGCCACGACGAGGCCCATGGTGATGAAGTGGATCGACCGCGCCCCTTGCCGGCCGCCGAACAGGTCGATGAGCCAGGGGACGGTGGCGTTGAAGCCGGGCGACATCGAGAGACCCGTCAGCACCATCAGCGGCAGGATCACCGCGATCACCGCCAGGTAGGTGAATTTCTGGATGACGTTGTAACGGCGCGCCTCCTCGCCCTTGGGGAACTTCAGCTGCGCGTGGGTGACCACCTCGTGCAGGATGTGGCTGGGCTTCAGCTGCGCGCGGGTGGGCAGCATGTCCTTGCGCACATGGCCGCCGATCAGACCCCACAGCCAGTAGACCAGCCCGTTGATCACGAAGAGCCAGGCGAAGAAGAAGTGCCAGCGGCGCCCGTCGGTGAGCGACCGGTAGCTGGGGATGGTGGCCCAGGACGGGAAGCCGCGCTGCTCGCGCATGCCCTCCTTGCCGGACCAGCCGAACACGCCGGTGGTGTCGAACCTGGCGCCGCCAACCGTGGTGATCCCGTGCGGGGCGTCGCCGATCTCCACCTTCTTCATCGACAGCCAGGGGTCGGCGAAAGTCGACTTGGCGCCCCAGTAGAGGGCCGGATGGGCGTTGAAGATCTGCAGCCCGCTCATCAGGAGCAGGCTGACCGCCAGCACGTTCAGCCAGTGGGTGAGGCGGGTCACCACCGTGTGGCGGCGGATCATCACCTTGGCGGGCTTCTCGGCCATGGTCCTCACGTTCCTCGACGACGGCGCAGTGTGGCGCCGTCCGTAAGTTGTGGCGATGGCCGGAAAGGTATCAGAACCATGCGCGACGCTGCTGCAGCTTGCGCAGGAACTACGCCGTGATGGCGGGATTCAGACGCAGCCCGTAAGCTCGGGCGGTCGGCGTAGGGGATGGGCCTTGGCGGAAGTCGAAGTGTGGCGGGGCTCGGTCGCGGCGTGGGAATGCGACGCCATGGGCCACCTGAACGTGGGCTACTACGTGGCGAAGGCCATGGAGGGTCTGGCCGGACTGGCGGCGGAGCTGGGCCTGGGCCGCGCGTTCGCCGCCGAGGCCTCGGCCACCCTGATCGTGCGCGAGCAGTACATCCGCTTCCGGCGCGAGGCGCGGCCCAATGCGCCGCTGGCGATGACCGCCGCGGTGCTGGGCATGGGCGAGAGCGATGCGCGGCTCCTGATGGTGCTGCGCCACGGCTCGGGCGAGTTGGCGGCCTGCTTCCAGATGGTGGTGGAGCACGCGACCGCCCGCGAGGGCCGCGTCTTTCCCTGGTCGGATCGGGTGCGCACTCGCGCCGACGCGCTCAGGGGCGAGGCGCCGGCAGACGGCGCGCCGCGTTCGATCACCCTGGAGCCGGTCGAGACCCAGGCCAGCCTCGCTCGCGCCAACGCCCTGGGCCTGGCCTGCACCGCCCGGGGCGCGGTGCTGTCGCAGCACTGCGATCCGTTCGGGCGGATGCGGACCGAGGGCTTCATGCAGCGCTTGTCCGACGCCACCTTCCCGCACCTGTTCGCGCGCACGGGTCGGCCGGAGCATGACGAGGGCGGCGCGAACCCCGGCGGAGCGGCCCTCGAGTACCGGCTGATCCACCATGCGTGGCCGCGGGCCGGCGACCGGGTCGAACTGCGCTCCGGCGTGGGCGGCGGCGATGCGAAATTCCAGCGGCTGTTCCACTGGATGCTGGACCCGGCGACCGGCCGCCCGTGGGCGACGGGGACCGCCATCAGCGTCGCCCTGGACCTGGAAGCGCGAAAGATCATCACGATGAGCGACGAGGAACTCGCCCGGGTGCGGGAGGCCTGGATCCCGGAGCTGGGCCTCTAGAGCGCCGCCAGCTCCGCCAGGGTCGCGCGGACCAGGTCGGGGCGCTCCATCGGCAGGAAGTGGCTCGTGCCCGGGATGGTGTCGAGGGTCACCCGGCCGGTGGCCAGGAGTTCGGCCTCGATGTCCTCGATGCGGGCGGTCGACGCGGTTTCGGCCTTGAGGATGCGGATCGGACAGCGCGTGGCGCGGAAGGCTCCGAAGGCGTCGTAGTTGTGGGTGCGGAAGTTGGACGCCTCCCAGGCCGGCGCGCAGGTCAGGGTGACTTCGCCATCGGCCGTGTCGCGGAAGCCGGCCTCCACATAGTCGGCCAGCTGTTCGGGGCTCCAGCTGCGGAAGCCGCCCTTGCCGGTGTAGCCGGCGACGGCGGCCGCCTTGCTGGGGAAGGTGGCGCGCCGGCGGTCGGCGCCGTTCGCCAGCATGTTGTCGCCGGTGGCCGGGTCGCCGATGAACACCACCGGGTCGAACAGGGCGAGCGCCTTGACCCGCTGCGGCTCGGCGGCCGCGGCCAGCAGGCTGGAGGTGCCGCCCATCGAGTGGCCGGCCAGGATCACCGGCCCGTCGGTCTCGGCGGCCAGCAGAGCCAGGAGGTCATCGCGGAACTGCGGCCAGCCCTCACGGCCCTCGATGGTGGTGTCCAGCGTCGAGGCCCCATGGCCGCGCAGGTCCAGCGCCAGGATGCGCAGGGACGACGCCAGCGGCCGCAGGATGCTGGCGTAGGTGCGGCCGTTGAAGCCGTTGGCGTGGGAGAAGACGATGTCGACCGGCCGGTCGGGCGGCCCGAAATCCAGCAGGGCGATCGCCCCGCCGCGGCTGGGCAGCGGGACGTGTCGCGCCCGCGGTTCACTGTGCACGAGCGCGTTCATGCGGCTCCTTTAGCCTGATGACCCCGCGAGAGAGAAGGCCTCAGGCGGGAACGGCCGTCGCGCCGCCCTGCCGGCGGATGGCCAGCGCGGCGACGGCGGCGACCACCGCCAGCGCCCCGGCGATCACGAAGCTCTCCAGATAGCGGCCCTGCAGCTCGCGCAGCGCGCCGGCCCCGAAGGCGGCCGAGGCGGCGCCGATCTGGTGGCCGAACGCCACCCAGCCGAACACGATCGGCCCGTCGCGCTCACCGAAATTCTCGGTCGCCAGCTGCACCGTGGGCGGCACGGTGGCCAGCCAGTCGAGGCCGTAGAACACCGCGAACAGCGACAGGCTCAGCACATCGAAGTTGAGGAACGGCAGCGCCATCAGGGCCAGGCCGCGCAGGCCGTAGTAGACGAACAGCAGCTTGCGGGGGTCGTAGCGGTCGGTCAGCCAGCCGGACCCAGTGGTGCCGATCATGTCGAACACGCCCATGGCCGCCAGCAGCGCCCCGGCCTGGACCATGGCCAGGCCCTTGTCGCCGCAGAACGAGATCAGGTGGGTGCCCACGAGGCCGTTCGTGGTGAAGCCGCAGACGAAGAAGGTGCCGAACAGCAGCCAGAACACCGGCGTGCGGGCGGCGCGGACCAGGACGCCCAGCGCCAGTTTCACCGCGTCGATGGCCCGGCCTCCCGGCGGCGTCGGCTCGACGTCGGCGGCGCCATAGGGCGGTTGGCCGATATCGGCCGGGCGCTCGGGCATCAGCAGGAGGATCAGCGGGATCAGGGCCGCGGTCGCCAACGCCACGGTCATCACCACCGGCCGCCAGCCGCCCCATTGGGCGAGGGCCGCGATCGCCGGCAGGAACACCAGCGAGCCCGTCGCCGTCGAGGCGCTGAGCAGGCCCATGACCAGGCCCCTGTGGGTGGAGAACCAGCGGTTCACCACCGTGGCCCCCATGGAGAGCGCCACCGCGCCGGAGCCCAGGCCGGAGATCACGCCCCACGTGGCGACGTACTGCCACGGTTCGCGCATCAGCAGGCTGGCGCCGGTCGCCGCGCTCATCAGGACCAAGCCGCCCAGCAGGGTGCGCTTCAGGCCCAAGGTCTGCATCAGTGCCGCCGCGAACGGGCCGACCAGGCCGTAGAGGAAGATGCCGATCGCCGCGGCAGCCGACAGCCGCCCACGGTCCCAGCCGAAGGCATCGTGCAGCGGGGTCATCAGCACGCCAGGCGCCGAACGCAGGCCGGCGGCCGCCAGTAGCGCCAGGAAGGTCACCGCCGCGACCACCCACGCGTAGTTCTGGCCGAACGGCCGGCGAGCGGATATCATGTTACTGACCTGTACGGCACACACCTAGTTGGTGGCAGGTCGTACCGAACGGTAACATTGTCAAGGCTGGCCATGAGCAAAACCGTCGATCCCTCTCCGCCCGCACCAGCGCCCAAGGCGGCCGAACGTATCCTCACCACCGCGTCGGAGCTGTTCTATCGCGAGGGCGCCCGCGCCGTCGGGGTCGACGAGATCGTGGCCCGCGCCGGGGCGACCAAGCCCAGCCTCTACCGGGCCTTCCCGTCCAAGGATGCGCTGATCGCCGCCTACCTCCAGGGCCAGTCGGCCTATGCGTGGTCCTATTTCGAGGCGGCGGCTGAGGCCCATCCCGATGATCCCAAGGCGCAGATTCTGTTCTACATCGACGCCCTGGCCGAGCGGGCGCTGAAGCCCAGCTACCGCGGTTGCGGCCTCTCCAACGCGGCGGTGGAGTATCCGGAGCCCAAGCACCCGGGTCGCAAGGTGGCGGTCGGCCACAAGGAGGCGGTGCGCGAACGGCTGCGCGAGATGACCAAGGCCATGGGGGCCCGCAAGCCCAAGAAGCTGGCCGACTCACTGCTGCTGATCATCGAAGGCGTCTTCCTGACCAGCCAGCTGTTCGGCACGGACGGCCCGGCGAGCGCGGCCAAGGGCGCGGCGGAAGCGCTGATCGAGGCCCACACCCGCCACGAGGCATGATCCCGCTCGCCACCATCGGCTACGCGGCCGCGCCGCAGGCCAAGGTGATCGCGGCGCTGAAGGCCGCGGGCGTCGAGGTGCTGATCGACGTGCGCGCCGTGGCCGCTTCGCGCCGCGCCGGCTTCTCCAAGGGCCTTTTGTCCGCCAGCGTCGCCGACGCCGGCATGGATTATGTCCATCTACGCGACCTGGGCACGCCCAAGCCCGGCCGCATCGCCGCCCGCCACGGGCGCACGGCCGAGATGCGGGCGATCTTCGAAGGTCACATGGCCGAGCCCGCCGCCCAGCTGGCGCTGGCCAAGGCCGTCGAGATCGCCAAAGGCCGCAAGGTGGCCCTGCTCTGCTACTGCGACGAGGCCGCCAAATGCCACCGCGCCATCGTGGCCGAGCGCATGTGCGAGGTCGCCGACTTCGCGGTGGAGAATCTGGAGCCTTCGACGCTAGGCTGAGCGCCCTGGAGGGTCCCGCTCATGCTTCTCGCCGCGCTCGCCGCCGCCGCGACCGTCTGCTCCGTCGACACCAGCCGGCGGGAGCTCGCGCCGATGGGCATCGACGTCCTGCCCTTCATCCCCAAAGGCTGGACGCGGGAATCCATCAGCGATCTCGACCTGAACGGCGATGGCCGCTCGGACCTGGTGGTCATCTCGCGCCATCCCGACAATGAGGCGCGCAAGATGGTGGCGGCCGTCTCGACGGCGCGCGGCTGGCGCAACGTGGGTGAGGCGAACCTGCCCGGCTATCCGCTGGGCGACGCGCACGTGGAGCTGAACGCGCGCAAGGTGCTGGTGGTCACCGACCTGACCGGCGGCACGACGGCCAACCAAAGCGTCATGCGCTACCGCTACGAGGGCCCCAGCGCGACCCAGGGGTTCATGCGCTACATCGGCCTGGACATCACCAACTACAGTCGCACCAACCAGCACGACTCCGTGGAACTCAGCTTCAACTGGCTGACCGGCGCCCACAGCCTGCAGCGGAACAAGCTGACGAAAAAGGGCGACTACGTGCCGGGCAAGCCGGTGACCGGCCAGGGCGAACCGCACTGCTACGGGATGGAAGACACCGCCGACCCGGACGATGTGATGTCCGCCGAGCTGGAGCACGGCGACAAGCGCTAGTCCTGGGCGGCCAGGCGCTAGATCTCGAGTTCGGCCCCGGAGAGGTCGCAGCCGGCGATCCGGGCCCCTTCCATCTCGGCCTCCAGGAACCGCGCCCGCACCGCATGGGCGCCGCGCAGGTCGGCGCCGCGCAGCGAGGCGCGGGTGAAGTCGGTGCGCACGAAGCGGTTATCGCCGAGCGCCAGCGGCCCCATCTTGGCGCCGCGCAGGTCGGCGCGCGCCAACTGGGCGTCGGTGAACCGCGCCCCGCGCAGGTCGGCCTCGCGCAGGTTGGCGCCGCGGAAGTCGCAGCCGGTCAGGTCGGCGCCCTGGAACTGGCAGCCTTCCATGTCCATGCCGAAGAAGATCGAGTGCGGCGCGCTGAGGCCCGACAGGCGCCGGCGCTTCAGGGTGCGCATGGCCCGGAAGTCGATCTCGGCCATCTTCAGCACCGCGCCCTTGGCGCCGGCGGTGTCGCAGAACTGCTCGTGCTCGGCGACCACCTCGGTCAGCGAGCGGTCGTCCACATAGAAGATCGGCGCCGGGGCGCGCAGCACGCCGGCCAGGTCGCAGTCGTCGAGCCGCGTCTGGTTGAGGTTGGCGCCGTTCAGCACCGCGCGCTTCATCGAGGCGCCGGTCAGGTCGGCGCCGCCCAGGTCGGCGCCCGACAGGTCGGCGCCGTCCAGCACCGCGCGCATCAGCTTGGCGCCGGTCAGGATCGCGCCGGCCAGGTTGGCGTCGGTGAAGTCGCTGGACATGGCGACCGCGCCGGTCATCTGGGCGCCCTGCAGATTGGCGCCGGCCAGCACGGCGTAGTTCAGTTCGCCGGGCCGGTGCTCGTGGCGCAGGATGCGGAAGCCGTCCAGTTTGTCCTGCAGGGCGATGCGGCCCTCGCGCAGGTCGCAGCCGGCCAGTTCGGCGCCAGCCAGGTTCGCGCCGCGCATGCAGGCGCCGCGCAGGTCGGCGCGCTTCAGGTTCACGTGACGCATGTCGGCTTCGCGCAGGTCGGCGCCGAACAGGATCGCGCGGGAAAGGTTGGAGCGGGCCAGGGTCGCGCCCATCAGCTTGGCGCCGGTCAGGTCGGCGTCGCGCAGGTCCACGCCCTCGAGGGAGGTGTTGGCCAGGTCCGCATAGGTCAGGTTCAGTCGCCGCCCGCCCGAGCGCCCCGCCAGGTAGCGCGAGTGGGCGTCCAGCGCCTCGCGCAGCGTGTGGGCGTCGACCGCCAGGTGGTGTTGTTGGGGTACGGTGGACATGAGGCCTCGCGTTCACCATGCCGCAAACGCCTTTAAGGATGGGTTGCCCGGCATCCTTAACCAGACATTTTACACCCAGGGTTGTCGGCCTGCCCCCCTTAGAGCCATCCGCGCCGCTTGAACCACACATAGGGCAGGATCGCCGCGATCAGCATGGCGACCAGCGCCAGGGGATAGCCCAGTTTGTAGTGCAGCTCCGGCAGCACGTCGAAATTCATCCCGTAGATCGAGGCGATCAGGGTCGGCGGCATGAACACCACCGCCACCACCGAGAAGAACTTGATGATCCCATTCTGCTCGATGTTGATCAGGCCCAGGGCGGCGTCCAGCAGGAAGGCCACGTGGCTGGATTGGTGGTCGGCGTGATCGGTCAGCGACTGGGCGTCGCGCTGCAGGCTCCTCAGGTGCGCCCGGCACTCCGCGTCCCCGGCGATCTCCGTCGCCAGCGCCGCGAAGCTCAGCAGACGCCCCACGCTCACCAAGCTCATGCGGGTGAGCGCCGTCACCGACTGCGCCTGGGCCAGGCCCGTCAGCAGGGGGCGGAAATCGCCTCCGGCCGGGCGCTTGAAGATCGCCGTCGAGGCCGCCTCCACCCGGTCGCCCGTGGCGTCCAGCACCTGGCCCACGCGTTCGACGATGGCGTCCAGCAGGCCCAGAAGGGCCGCCGAGCCGCTCGCAGTCCCGCTTTCGGGCGCGCGGCTCTGGAAGACGCTGAAGGCCTTCAGGTCCTCGTAGCGCAGCGTCACCAGCCGCCCCTTGGCCAGCACGAAGGTCGCGGGCGTCGCGACGGGCGTGGGCTGGTCGCCACGGGCCAACAGGGTGGCCGTCATGAAGGTGGCGCCGCCCTCCTGGTAGAGCCGGCTCGAGGGCTCCAAGGCCTCCATCTCCTCGATGGTCGGCAACTGCACGCCCAGGGCTTCCTCGACGACCAACTCCTCCTCGCGGGTGGGCTTCAGCAGGTCGATCCAGAGGACGTCGTCATCGGGCCGCCAGCCCGGGCCCGGCGTTTCGGTCTGGCAGGCGGCTTGGCCGCGTCGAAGGACGTTCAGCATGCGCGCGCAACTCCTGAGCGCGATCCGCCGAAGTGGAGGCCGGTTCGGCGATCAGATCGCGCTCAAACTCAAGGTGAGGAGCCTCACGGCGTGAGGCTCCGGCCGCAGCTTGTTCGGCTGCGCCGGGGAACGCGTCAACAGCGCCCTAGGCTACTTGCTCTTGTCGTTCCCGCCGGTGGCCGCGGCGATCAGGGCCGCGATCCGGTCGGTGGAGTCGGCGGCCTGCGAGAAGAGGCTCATCGGGCCCTGGCCGGGCTGCACGGCCGTGGCCATCCGCGAGGCGGCGGACTGGGCCATGGCGATGGCGCCGTTCTGGACGCGCGAGATGCCCGAGTCGGCCATCGTGCGGGCCGCGGCGTCGGGATAGATGAAGCCGTGGGTGGCGTAGGTCGAGCCGCCCAGGTCGCGGTTGGGGTCGTACCAGACCTTCACCTGGCTCCAGTCGCCGGCGGTCGAGACGTCGATGATGGTGACGTCCTGTTCCACCTTGCCGCGCGAACCCTCGATCGGGCTCCAATTGGCGTGGGTGATCTGGATCACGCGGTCGGTCAGCACCTGGCTGACCACGGCCACGTGGCCCAGGCGCATGCGTTGGGTCGGCTTGAAGCACAGCACCGCGCCGGCCTTCGGCGTGAAACCGGTCTCGTAGCGGCCGGCGGCCTGCTGCCACCAGGTCCAGGCGTCGCCGAAGATCTGGATGCCGGAAATCAGGCGCGCGAAGGGAACGCACTGCCAATAGGTGTCCGCACTTGCGCCGGTTGGCGCGAAGGCCACGAAGGCCGCGGCGGCGAGGGACCCAAGTAGGGCCCGCGTCCGTTTGCGCATGCTATCGGTGACTCCCCGAGTACCCAGCGAAGGGCTAACCGTATCCGCCTTGAATGAAAAGAGGGTTTACGCCGTGCGACGCCCGGTCGCTGGTGAATTATCCACAGGCCCTCTCAGGCATGCCGCCGAACGCGCGTTCAAATTCCGAATACTCAGGTTTGATTTACACGGTCACATTACCGGATTGAAGAAAACTATTCGGGAACATTGCCCGACGATCCTGTAATTGAGCTGGAAAGGACTTCGCGCTAGACTGCCTGTTAACCAATAGTAATCTATGATTATCGCCACTTCACATGACGGCAACAATCCGAAACAAGAGCTCGCGCGCAGCCTCCGGGTGTTCGGCGAAATTCGCCTAAGACGAGAAATTCGCCTTCACAAACCTGAGAGCGGCCGGCGCCGGCGCTTAAAAAACAAGCATGACTGGAAAATAGGCGCAGGTCTGGCGGCGGGCCCGCGGCTTCCTAGATAGTGGGGCGACTTCTGGAGAGCTGAATGGACCCCGCCGCGCTCGCCGCCCTAGCCGCCGATCCGGCCGCCTGGGCCGCCCTCGTGACGCTCGTGGTGATGGAGGTGGTGCTCGGGATCGACAATCTGGTCTTCATCTCGATCCTGTCGAACAAGCTGCCGGAGCACCAGCGCACGCCGGCCCGACGCGTCGGCATCTCGCTGGCGCTGATCATGCGGCTGGGTCTGCTCTCGACCCTGGCCTTCATCGTCAGCCTGACCCAGCCGGTGTTCGCCCTGCCCTGGCATGGCCCGATCGGTGAGCACGGCGCGCCGCTGTTCGAGCTGACCTTTTCCTGGCGCGACCTGATCCTGATCGCCGGCGGCGCCTTCCTGATCTGGAAGGCCACCACCGAGATCCACGAGAAGGTCGACCCGCACCAGACCGACGGGGTGATGGACACCAAGGCCCGCGTCGCCGGCACCCTGGCCGCCGCCGTCGTGCAGATCATCCTGCTGGACATCGTGTTCTCGATCGACTCGATCCTGACCGCCGTGGGCATGACCGAGCACCTGCCGATCATGATCATCGCGGTGATCGTCGCCGTCGGCCTGATGCTGGTGGCCGCCGATCCGCTGGGCGAGTTCATCAACAACAACCCGACCGTGGTGATGCTGGCCCTGGG
>Ga0307511_10007215_pt1 | contig 11199 bp, 5 predicted proteins | sample 13_EM_MG_FD_200266 | JGI IMG/M metagenome (GOLD analysis project Ga0307511, IMG submission 200266) | Populus trichocarpa ectomycorrhiza microbial communities from riparian zone in the Pacific Northwest, United States - 13_EM | ecosystem: Host-associated > Plants > Roots > Unclassified | place...
GGGCTGTTTTTTTTTTACCTGTGGTGGGTATGGGTAGTTATTACCCTCAACTTTGAGACGTACCATCTCATCTAACCATAATTTATAAGCGGCTCGACACTACACTACACTAACACGCCTTCAATAGTTTAAAAGTTAAAAGTTAAAAGTTGAAAGTTACGATAAGATCTGGCCTGTGCTGTGCTGTGCTGTGCTGTGCCCAACATGGGGAAAACGAGTGTAAAGACACAAAAGTGGGAAGTGATCATGCGGAATATAGGGAAAGATAAAGAGGATGTATAATAATAATCCATAGTTATGTTTTTTTTCTTTTTCTTCTTTTTTTTTCCCGTTACCTAAAATTGCTATATTAATTTCCAGCTGCGCATTTCAGTTAGCTATGTCTGGTACTAGTCGGCCTAAAACTTCCACCCCCTTCACTCCAACTAAGCTTATTTACCAGCGACAGCAATAAGGAACCCCTCTGAATGCCTCCTATCACTACCACCATCTCCCCCCCCCCCCGGGTTGTTCACAGTACCCTCAGCACCTCCCCTCTTGCGGCACCCTCGACCCCCACCACCTCCCCCGTGGCACAACTCGATCTCCAGAAGTGGGGCCATGAGTGGGCCTACCCACAGGTGGAGCAACAACATGACATATGCACAAGAGATTGGCAGTTACCTATACATGTATATAAAAGACAGAAGAAAAAACCCAGTAGATAGAATATAATGAAGAAATATACACTCTCACTCACTCACTCACTACCTTCACCACCCATTGCTGTAAGCAGCCACATCGCTCATCAGGAAAACACCAACGACAGCAATAACCCCTCACCAAAGTAGCTACTACACCCCCGAGCGCAAGGGGGGGTATTGGAGAGCTCTACGCGGTGGTTGAGGGCACCGTAGGTTGAGGGCATCGCAGGTTGTACCGTAAAGGAGGGAGTTGAGGGGATTCAGAGGGGAGGGGCATAAATGAAGAGGATTTGTATATTCAACTAGATCGGGGGACCGCCGATCATAGGGCGGGTGTCACCGGGATCGGGGCTTGTCCGCTTTAGCATTCAGCTTGACTTTGATACACAGCGATGTCGTCCCCCCCCAAGGTGATGTGCTGGGTATGACTCTGGGAGTATGGCCAAACCAAGGTGCCTGGTGGGTTTACCGCTGTTGTTGTCTATGTTGTAGGTGTCCGTCCCTCAATGGATACCAGGCCAAGCGAGTACTGAATATGTAAAATAAAAAAAAATAAAAAATCCCCTTTATGCCCAAAGTACCGCACTAGTACCGCAATTAGTGCTATATCAGGCGGAGGTATCGGGTGAGGAGGGGTCTTCAGGGCGGTCATGTTATCCACCAATGTTCCCTCTTTCGGAATTCGTTGTGAATTCGCTACCGTACAACCACGATTTAGGAAATTCAACCTCTAACCGGCAGTGCTGCTACCATCCCCTCGCACCTCCCGGCCCTCCCTCCCAGCCCTCTCTCCCTCCTGTACCTATACATCTTCAGAGCGAGCGAGCATCGTAAGAAGGGCTGGGCAGCGTTGAGAAGGGCTGGGCAGCGTTGAGAAGGGCTGGGCAGCGTTGAGAAGGGCTGGGCAGCGTTGAGAAGGGCAGGGCAGCGTTGAGAAGGGCTGGGCAGCGTTGAGAAGGGCTGGGCAGCGTTGAGAAGGGCTGGGCAGCGTTGAGAAGGGCTGGGCAGCGTTGAGAAGGGCTGGGCAGCGTTGAGAAGGGCAGGGCAGCGTTGAGAAGGGCTGGGCAGCGTTGAGAAGGGCTGGGCAGCGTTGAGAAGGGCTGGGCAGCGTTGAGAAGGGTAAATGTAATCCGCGGCGAAGCCGCGGTATTAAACAACCCTCCATCTCGCAGCAAAGCTGCGGTATTATATCCTCGTCCTTCATATGGCCACGGTATTGAAACCCCAACCCCCCATCTCGCAGCAAAGCTGCGGTATTATATCCTCGTCCTTCATATGGCCACGGTATTGAAACCCCAACCCCCTATCTCGCAGCAAAGCTGCGGTATTATATCCTCAACCTTCATATGGCCGCGGTATTGAACCTCCAGTCCCCCCATTTGGCAGCGAAACTGCGGTATTATAGGGATTAGAGCTCTACCCTCATATTGCCATGGCATTGGATCCCCCAGTCCCCCCATTTGGCAGCGAAGCTGCAGTATTCAGTGGTTTCCCCATGGACCCACATATTACCACGGCATTGGAACCTCCAGTCCTCCCATTTGGTAGCGAGGCTGCAGTATTCAGTGGTTTTATCCCATCAACCTGCACATTGGAATCCCCAGCCTTCGATTTGGCAGCGAAGCTGCAGTATCATACCCTCAACCTCTATATTGATATTGGCACGGCATTGGGCCCCCAGCCCTTGATTTGGCAGCGAAGCCGCAGTATCATACCCCCAACCTCCATATTGATATTGGCACGGCATTGGGCCCCCAGACCTTGATTTGTGCAGCGAAGCTGCAGTATCATACCCTCAACCCCCATATTGATATTGGCACGGCATTGGACTCCCAACCCTCCATGCCGCAGCGAAGGAGTGGTATTCAGTGGTTTTATATCTCGGCCTTCATATTGCCACGGAATTGGACCCCCTAACCCTCCATTTGGCAGCGGAGATTTGGTATTCAGTGGTTTTACCACATCGACTCCCATATGGCCATGCAATTGGACCCCAGCTCTCCACTTCGCAGCGAAGAAGTGGTATCACATCAGTTCCCATAACCTAGCCATACATTCTACAACACACTCACCTCCTGACGCTTCAGTAACTTACTTGATATCAGACGTCAGCTTCAAGATCATAGACATTGTTGAGGCCAAGAACGGATTGCCTGAGGCTAGGTGAAGGGAGTTCAGGGTGCCATTGGAGGGAGTTAAGGGATGACGTGCATAATCCGTGGAGAATTATCGCGAAGCAGCTTGAGCGTGAGTTCTGATTTGGGAGAGGGGTTTCAAGGTGCCAGGAGTGTGCCACGGAGGTGGGGGTTGAAGGGTACCGCACATCGGGACCAACATGACCCAAGTAGGAGGTATTTGAGTCCAAGATCAGGGTTAAGGATTCAGATGATACGATGTTACAATGAGACCAAGAATTGGTCTACATTACAGGCTCATCCTCGGCGTCATCGGTATTCCACAATCCTCGGCGCATCAGTTATAAACATACATGCGCTTATACATATATATTAATCTATATTCATACATACAACTACAGGGTTTAAATGATATGTGTACTTGGATATGGCAAGTTCAAGCAGAAAGCGTCGTTTTTGGGGTGAGAAATCGTGTGCATTAAATGGGCTAGACAACGAATCATCAACAGGGTACAAAATCCACCGGTCTGGGATTAAAGTCGACGGGGCGGAATTTCACCATGCACAAAATACCTTCGCTATACCAATTTGACTAACTACCAAGCTGCTTAAGGATCAAGAGCTGCACGAACTTGCCATAGCCAAGTACGCTTTTAGGGTACATACCAGACTAGCTGAAATAGGATGCAAGTTTGTGATAACCCAAAACTACGTTCTAGATACCTGTACATACAGTATGTACTGTACTGTATGTTAGATGTTGCCGCTCAGGAGCCAGGGCAAATATAGATGTCTTGCAGTACACCAAAATCGAGAAAACCTTTGAAATACAACAGAGACTCCTGTGAGACACCACTCGCTTGATGGAACATGTTTAAGATAAAACACTATACCACTCTTGTAGCTATATACAAAAACCCCTTTGTTATGCAGAGTAGCTAACAAGCTCTAGGCACGCCGACATCAACTTCCAAGGACTGAGCGATTACGAGAACTCAACAACCAGGACTATCCCGACGTTGGCTCTTGCTTTATTTTACTCAGCGCGCTCTTACGAGCACTTTGATCTATTTTATTTATCTCTATCTGCGAAACTACAAAATCCCCCCGAGGGTAAAGTTTTCGAACTTTTCCGCTCAAAAGTGGGAGATTTTCCACTAGCGAACCTACGTGGCAACCGCCCCAATTTACATTGGTCCGGTCCACCCACACCAATTCTCTGTGTTTCCATCACTTTCTACGGCTCAGCCGCACCTGTGTTTGTTTAGTTTCAACAGAGCCTCTGCCCACTACATAGCAACCGTTGCTACGTAACCCAAATCCCTGTTTTTTTTTTTTTTATCCAAGTTCTAATCAGCCAATTATCAACTCTCACTCTCTTTGAATAATTTATTATCTAAGGATTGAGTCTCGTTGGTGAATTTCAGCATGGCACCGCACCCGAGGGATATTCTCTTTGGCCCAGTGAAAGACTGGGGCCAGGGTAGTACCAAATTACTACTCGAATCCGATGGAGAAGGAGACCTCAAGGTAAGATGCCAGCTTACCTTAGAGAATGTTACGAACTGGCTTTCGATACCCAAGTTCCAGGAGCTTGGAGGGGAAGTCGCTCTTGCGACGGCAGTGTCTGCTTCCACCAGACAATGCAACGAATTCGCTGGTGAGAGCTCGTTTGAGCTAGCAGTTACCAGCATCGAGAGGAAGGGAAGGGGGGACGAGGAAACCTTTGAGGTTGTGGATGACACCACGGCAGAAAGGGCCATCGAACTCTTGAATAGAGGATTAGTGATCCAGGATGAAGCAGCGAATGGATCAATGGAGGGTCTAGACGTTCAACACCAGACGATGGAAACGTTGGATGAAGTCTTAGAGTCTATTGTGATTAGACCACTAAAACCCTCAGGAGAACCGGTCGAGGATATGGGATATCAACTAAATCTGTCGACCCCTAGGAGAATGGTCGGGAAGGAGACGAACACTCCAGCAGTCCAGTTAGCAAGGATCGAGGAAGCCTTGGAGAAGGACGAAGATATGGAGTCAGACAACAAGGCGATGAGGAAAAAGTCAGTGAAGAAGGGAAAGGGAAAATTGACCAAAGAGGGGGTCACCCTAGAGATGCTCAACGAGAAGATAGAAATTTGCAGGAAGGAAGTCGAACGCCGAAGATTTGAGGAAGTGAGATCCAACCTGTTTGCGACTCACCCGCCTAGTTGGAAGTTGGAGGACAGCCAGAAGGGTTGGAGTCAGGAAACGACGCAACAGTCTATCCAGACTGCAGCGGAGGTTGTCATTCTAGACTCTGATAACGATATGGACTCGGATGATGAGTCCCTCCCAGACAGCTCCCTCACAAAAGACCAACTGCTCGACAGATACCGGAAGAAACCACTCGTGGCTAGCTTTTTAGGTACTAAGGGTAATGGACCGATGGCAACAGTGGATGTAGTACCCGCAGTACCAGTTGTCAAGATGGAGGTTGATAGGGGTGAAGGGAAGATACCAGAGGGATTGAACGTCAGCAAGCATGCAGTAAAAAAGCTGACGTACGAAGAGGTTAAAAAGATTGCGAAGGATATGAGGACAGGCAATGCAGGATGTGAGGAAGATAAGGAGGAAAACGAGGAAATGGAAGGAGAGGAAGAAGAGGAGAAGGAAATCGCATGGAACCGACCCTGCGACAACAGGACTTTAACAGATTTAATTATCTGTATCATGTTGAATGGAAGGGTGATGTCAGCGATCAGTGAGTTGGAAAAGAGGAAGAAGTGGTGGAAATCAGCACAAGACTACAGGACTGCTAAAGGTCAAGTACTGGTAGCTGGGTGGATGATTGAGGCGGAGCTATATGTCGGGGGATTTGGAGAGGGAAAGGGATGGAAGAAGCTGAAAGAAGAAGTTAGAGCCGGTAGGAGTGAGGTAGATGCCATCGATATAGCAGAAGCGGCGATGACCTTTCATGAGGCCGCCAAGGTTAACACCGGGAACTTTTCGAGGATTGAGTCCCAACTTGAGAAACTGACCAAGCAGGTCGCCATGCTCGCATGTCTCAATGGAGCAGGGTCGGCAGAAGATCAGGCTCAGGCCAAGAGACAGGCATCGCAGAAGAAGGCAGAAGCAGAGAAGAATGCGGAGAAGGCCAAACAAATCAAGAAAATCGAACTTGATAAGAAGGCACAGGCGGAGAAGATGAAGAAGGATCAAGAGGAGGACAAGAAGGCGAAGGAGTTAGCAGCTCAAGTGGACGCCCTATGGAAAGGCAGGCTGGTTGCCTGGGAAAGTGTCAATAACACGGTTGAGGAGTTGATAACAAAGGCAAAGCAGGCTGTAACACCTGCGGAGATCGTATTAGTGGGAGAAAAACTGAAAGAGGCGATGATGATGAAAGAGAAGCTGGAAGCTGAAGGGAAAGTTGTCCCAGAAAGCAAGGTAGGAGAGAAGAGGGTAGTAGTAGGAAACAGGGTGCTGAAAGTGGCCCAAATCATATTGGTGTACATGCAACCAATCGACGGAAGGGGGAAGGCGGAGGTTGAAGACGGGGTCAACAAAGTGAATGCCTTACTCCGGGAGAAGGCTATCACCAACAACGCCATCTCATGGCACACCACAGTGGAGGTCGGTAAAGGAACCCAGGATGACGAGTCGAGGTGGACAATCGGGAAGATCGGCGAAGATTGCACGAAACAAGAGGTCCTCACCACGATGACGGAATGCCTCACAGCAGTTTTCGGAGCAAAAGGCGACATGCTCAATGCATGGATGGCAGATAAGAGGACCGTGAGAATGCTAATGCCAGCGGCACCATCAAAGACGGCCAGGGGCAGAAGAGATATCGGAAAGAAGTTGAGAGAGGAAAATAAGGACATGAAGACAGGACATCGCTTCCCAAAAGTGTGGGGAGGTGCTAGGACCACTGGATTAACCTTCGATGCGGCAGACCACGCAGAGGCTAAGAGGTTGGTTGAAAAGGGGGTCATGTGGGAGAGGGTATGGAGACAGGTCCAGATGATGGACATGAACAAGATGGGAGAATTCAAACATTCCCCGCCACCACAAAAAAAGGAGGAGAAGAAGGGAAAGACAGGTGAGAAAAAGACCTACGTACAGGTCAACACCAACACCAGCAACAACAAGAACAACAACAACAAGAGTCAACAAGGAAAGCAACAGACCACACAATACTGGTCCAACGTTATTTGTTATAACTGCAATAGCAAGGGATACAAGAGGGAGAGTTGCTCCTCTGCAAGCAGAGCCGCGTCTGCACGCATCTCTGGAGGTCAGAAGAGGAACTCGGAGGTAGTCGGAGCAAACGAGAACGGTCAACAGACCCAGAAGAGGAAGGTTGAGGAGGTGAAGATGGATAAGGACGGTTTCGAGAAGGTGGAAAGAAAGAAGGGATGGAATGTATGGAAGAAGCCAGCCTTGAAGACAGCCGGAGGAGCCACTCCAGGACCCTCCAATGCAAGAATCTCGGAGGTTTTGGACGATGATGTCGAGGGATGGACCCCAGATCGCTTCGGTCCCAATGCACAGAAGCCCCCGATGAAGTCAGACTGGTCTCCGGATGAACAACCGGGACTAGGCAAACACCTATTCTAAGGGCCTCCGGTTGGCGTACCAGAATGTAGCAGAGCAGTGCGAGGGTACTCATATGTTTCTGGAATGGTGTAAAAAGAGGAGGATTGATATCGTTTTTGTTGGAGAAGCGTGGGTGGACAAGAAAGGGACTGGGACACAATCCCACCCCTCTTTTACATTAGGATCAAAGGTCGAAAAAGGGAAGAGAATGATGGTATATTGGAGGAAGAAGATGGATGGGGCGGTAAAAGTTATTAAAGAAGACAAGAGACTAGCCTTGGTGGAAGTGTGGGGTCACAAGCTAGGAGGAATTTACGTGGATGGGAAGCTGTCGGGAGGGGCATGGAAGGCGTGGCTCGAAAGTCTAAACGAAGCTGATTGCTTAGTGGGAGACTGGAACGCACACAACCAGGCATGGGACCCCCTCAATGAAGATGACACGAGAGGAAAAGACATGGAGGAGTGGATGGTGGAAAAGGGTTTTGAGATTGGAGGGAAATACGATGGACCAACCTGGGAAAGAATAGTCAACGGACGAAGACAACAAAGCCAGATCGACCTCTTCGTCAGCAGAGGACCCAAGAACTGGCAAAATATCAAGTCGGACAAATTCCTCTCAGACCATTGGGCTATCATGGCAGATATCGATTGGAATGGGAAATTGGAGGAAGTGGTAAGAGAAAAGATTGATTGGGATATCCTTGGTGGGGAACTCAGGATGGCGGAAGAAGAGGAAGAAAAAGGAGATTTCCACTGGTACAAGGAATTAGAAGGAAACACTCCATATGAAAAACTTAAACTACTCCGACAGGCCTGCTGCAGCACCATGCGGATCACCGAAAAATCCAAGAGGTGGTGGGATGAGGAACTATCGGAACAGTTGAAGATCACACGAGACGCCAGGAGAGGGAAAGGGTCGAACCGGAGCCTGGATCAAGCAGCAAGGATCAAACGGTGGAAGATGGAGAAGGACAAGATGAGGACGTTAGTAAGGGAAAAGAAGAAAGAATGCTGGCAGGCTTTTTGTGAAGAAAATGGGGAAAAAGATCCGTGGGAAATCGGCAAGTGGGCCAAGGACCCGTGGCACCTTAAGGCCACAATGGGAGACCTGACAGACATAACGGGAGTACCTCTAAAAACGGACAATGAAAAGAAAAACGGCCTGATCAGAGATCACTTTGGGTGGAGAAATGAAGGCAGGAAAGTCAATGAGATAGAGGAAGAAAGGGAAAGATACCTGAAGTTGACCGGTATCAGCCAAGAGAAGATGGAGAAGCTGGTGAGGAAACCCCTAGCTGGAACGTCCAACAAGTCAGCACCAGAACCAGACGGAATCGGGTACAAATTAATTAAACGAGTACTCGACCTCGAGCTAGGCAGAGAGCTTATCCGAGAGGTGGCGGAGAACTTGGTCAACGGCATAATACCAAAGGAATGGCAACACTCTAAGGTAGTCATGATTCCAAAACCAGGGAAGGACCACAGTAAAACTAAAGGCTGGAGACCTATCAACCTAATTAACTGCATCGGCAAAGTAGGCGAAAAGGTGGTAGCGAACAGGCTCCAAGAGCCAGGTCTACTACACAGACATCAATTCGGATCGGTTAAAGGCAGGTCAGCCACGGAAGCAGCCCTAAGGGTGGTAATGAGGGCCCAGAGATGCATGGCAGCGGAAGGAGCAGTGGGATGGAACTTCTGGGATGTGAAGGGAGGGTTCCAGAACGTCAGGGAAGAGTACGTGATTAGAGAATTGGAAAAGTCCGAAGAAGGCAAGAAGTGGATACCATGGGTGAAGGAGTTCTTCCAAGCGAGAGAGTTCGAGTTGGAATGGGACGGAAAAGTACGAGGAAAAGGGAAAACGAATATCGGTGCACCACAAGGGTCACCTCTCTCACCGGTGATCTTCCTCATCTGGATGGCCCCGATTATCACCAAAATGGAGGAAGCATTAAAAAACCGATGGCCTACATTTGATCTCGAACTCCCATCATACGTGGATGACCTACATCTAGGGGTATCAATATGAGAAAGAATCATGGCATGGGGAATAAAAATGGATGAGGTGCTTGACGAAGCAGATAAAATAGTGAACAGGATAGCAGCAGAGAATCATCTTCCCCTCGAAGACTCGAAGCATGAACGGCTAATCCTCCAAAAAAAGAGGAGGAGGAAAAACAAGGACGTAAAGTGGGTAAAGTGGTTAGGGATCATTATAGATGAAAGTCTGACGTTCAAAGAACATTGGAAAGCCCGAATCAAGAAGGCACGAGCTATGCTCGCACAATTCAATGGGTTAGGAAACTCTTAGTGGGAGATCAGTGCCTCCAGCTGGAGGCAGATTTATACTGGGATGATCCGAGCAATAGCCTTATGGGGGTCGGAACTAGGATGGAGAGGACAGAGGGACTGGGAGAAAGACTTCGAACAACTGCAGTACCAGACTCTAAAGAAGTGCGTTAATGCAACACATGGATCCAAAATAGAGCTGGTCAGCCAGATCGCAGGGGTGGAGTCTACAAGAATGGCTTTGGACGCAGCACAGGCCAGACTCATGGGAAAATTGATGCGGGACACCACTGCACTAGGAGACTTGATGTTCGATGATGAGACAGGGTGGAATGAGGAAGTAGGGAGAGAGTGGGACGATTTCGGACAGGAATACATTGTCGGTCCAGACGGATTCACCTCTGTCTTGACAGCGATCCGAAGCAAGGCAGGAGTATTGAAAGAGGAGGGACATGAGAAGATAAGTTACAGGAGAAGAGTAGGGAAGGTGGAAGTTCCGGAGGTGAAGCTCCAGGCTCAAGCAGACTCCAAGGCAGAGGTATGGACGGAAGCCATTAACCAAGCCAGGGAACATTGCGAGGCCACTGGGGTCTACACTGATGGGAGTATGAATGAAGATGGAATGGTGGGCGGAGGCTGGTATGTGGAAGGAGGAAAGAGACTCGGAGGAGTCACACTAGGCAAGTTGGCAACAGTGTGGGATGGAGAGGTATGCGGAGTGAGAGGGGCACTGGAGGACGCACCAAGCGAAGCCAATATACTAATCCTCTCAGACTTACAAGCAGCAATTGCGGCAGTGAAAAAGGCAGGTCGTACAGGAAAAGCAAGGACTCGTGACCTTAAGGTTGTGATGGAAGAGATAAGGGAAAGGCAATCCAGGCTAGGCCCCAATACAGTCTCATTCGGATGGGTCAAAGCCCACAACGAGTTACACGGCAACGAAGAAGCCGACCGACTGGCCAAAGAAGCCACAAACCTATACTCCGGGGATCCCCAGATCACGGAGGGGGGTTTGAAGCAAGCATGGAAAAGAATGAGAGAGGATGAGAGAAGAGTGAAGGGAGCGGGGATGGGTAGAGTGGTGAAATGGAATAGGAAGGCAAGAGTCGCATACGTTCAGTGTCGCACCGGAAAAGGCAACCTACAAGCCTGGCGCCACAAGATCGGAAAAGCGGAGAACTCGGAATGCCCGAAATGTGGAAGATATGCGGAGACAGGCAAGCACGTAGCCTTGGTCTGTGCACATGGAGAGGATATAGGGCGGAGGTGGAGTACATGGGAAGATATGGACGATAGAGCGAGGTGGGCAAGGAAGGAAAAGGATGAGAAGGGATTTTACACGGTTGATTTGGTGGAGACGTTTTTCTCTAAAATTGACCTAGGCTGATTTCCTACTATGAAGGTCGTTGTTTTGTTTGTGTTTGTTTTGTTTGTTAGGGGAGGGCCGGAAGGGGCGTGGGGGCGGAAGAAGCATATATGTAAGGGGAGGGCCGGAAGGGGCGTGGAGGTGGAGGCAT
>Ga0307511_10007216_pt1 | contig 11196 bp, 11 predicted proteins | sample 13_EM_MG_FD_200266 | JGI IMG/M metagenome (GOLD analysis project Ga0307511, IMG submission 200266) | Populus trichocarpa ectomycorrhiza microbial communities from riparian zone in the Pacific Northwest, United States - 13_EM | ecosystem: Host-associated > Plants > Roots > Unclassified | place...
CACAAAACAAACAATACACAAAACTAAAGAACAATACATAAATTCAAAATAAATTTAGGAATGAAAAATGTTACCTTAATAGTATGTTGATTTCAAGATTTTATCTACAAACAATAAACAAAACAAAGAAAACCACACAAATAATCATAATTAAAATAAAAAAGTAAAAAAATACAAAGATAAAGAAAGAAAAATACATACCTTTTAATATGTTGAAAACTACCAACACAGCAATAATAACTCTTGCAAAAACTTAATACAAACAGAGAGGAGAAGAGCATATGAAATAAGGAGCGGAGCAAAAAATGAATCATGGAGGGGGGGTTTTATATAACAATTTTTCCGATGGAAAATATAATAATAATTTTTTGGGCGGTGGCATTAAAGTCCGTCGGTAATTTCCTTCGGTATTTAATTGATTCTCGCACCAAAAATTTCGAAAATCTCTCCATATTTTTCGAAGTTCGTCGGCAAATCCGTTTGAAATTATGCGCCAGAGCACGTGTGCATTGGTTTTGCCGCATCCATCGGTAACTTCTGACAGGAGTGCGCTTTGGAATGTGGGTCATCCGTCAGTGAACGCGTCGGTATATACGTCGGTAATTATGGCAGGTCTGTTGGTATACCCGTCAGTAATTATGGCAAAATGCCGTAATTTTTTGCAACTCTCTGTGAAATACCGACGGGTATACAGCCGTCGGTAATTGTGGCAATCTTTTTGCAAGTGCTGTTTGTATTGCGTGTCTATCCTCCTGTACAAAAGCTTGAATTGCAAACTTACAGCACACACAACACAATAACAAGAGCTGACAATTATAAAATAAATATTTCATATTTCAAAATATCATCCTTAATATTACATTATAAAAATCAGGCTTTACAACATATTTAGTCAGAATATTCATCTTCGTCCCTAATTGAATTGTTATCAGCTTCATCGCACTCTTCAATGTGGTTATCATCTTCTTCATCAATATTCTCTAGTCCACTAGAGCTCAAAACAACATTCAACTCCTCTGCGTCAACATCAACAAGACTATCATCGAAAACACGAAAATTCAAATTTTCTTCTAAGTCAATCGAAGGAGCAACTCGGTATGGTTCAATAACCTCACTAGCTTGAAAGACTTCATCTATCACACTTGTGTCTTCGTTCTCATCCTGAACAACCTCGACACAACCCCTGGGTTTGGTTTTTAAAAGAGATAAACAATCAACTCTTGATCAGTCCTTTCCAAAGAAAGAGGTGTATGTGTAATAAACTTGTTGGCATTGCTTTGCGAAAAGAAAGACATTGTTTACGTTGCGGTGTCTAGCTTTTGAGTTGATTTTAACGAGACCATAGTGAGGATCTACTCTAATTCCTCTGTCAGTTGTGTCATACCAATAGCATTTGAATAAAAACACTCTATTCTGTTCGCTATGATATTACAATTCGATGACCTCTTCCAATCTACCGTAGTAGTCAACTTCAAACTCACTAGAAGTCGATCCCTTAATACAAACACTACTGTTATATGTCTTTCTTCCATGCCCGTATTCTTCAGTATGAAAGAAATATCCATTGACAAAATACCCGTTATAGCACTTGACTTTTCTTTCAGGGCCCAGGCTTAGTAAAGACAGTGAAATAGCAGCACTACCTTCCATTTGACAAACCTTGTATATTAAATACAACAATAATCAATAAACGGATATTCTGTAATATTGATGTACAGTTAAATACATTGCAAGAGATAATGAGTTTGTGATAGGATTTACATCTGTTCTAAACCACGTGGCAAATTGTTCATCTTGTAATTGAAAGATCTGAGATTCGGTCAGCTGTGAGTTATTGGACAGTAAGTATCGTCGATGTTGCCTGCAAGGTTGTTCCAAATTATATGAGTTTATGGTATCACAATATATAAATAGTACACTCTTGACAAAGTTTAAGTCGAACATCTACTTACTTAATAAAAGGTCTCAGCTCATCGCAGTTAAATAGAACATAATTGTGTGCTTGTCTGAACTCTATTTCAGACAAATATCTTCCCCTCACGGCATTTTTAGGTGTGGGTCGTCCAGGATTGGGGAATATTGACAAGTTCCCACTTGATGGCACTTCACCACGATCATCATGTCGTGGAACACGGTTGATCCTCGTTCTCAAATGAGGTTTGAAATAGTATGAGACAAATATTGAGATCTCCTCAACAATATAGGCCTTACATATTGACGCCTCAACATGCGCCTTGTTCTTAACCTTTTTTTTTAAGATTGAACAAGTACCTGCACATATAGAATTAATCGAAAATTATCAATTAAAAAAAACTAAGAAACATTTAATTATGAATTACATAGCAACTGTAATATCTAACCTCTCGAATGGATACATCCATCTGTACTGGACCGGTCCTCCAACTTTTACCTCAAACGGTAAATGTACGGGTAGATGCTCCATTTAGTAAAAAAATGATGGAGGGAATACTATCTCAAGTTTGCATATTGTCTCCACAATATTCATTTCTAGCCTTTCAATGTGATCAACATTCAACTTGCTAGAGCATATATCTCTAAAGAAATGATTGATCTCCGTGAGTGCATCCCATATCGCCTTTAGCAACAAATCACGAAAAGCTAATGGGATAAGTGTTTGCATAAACACATGTAGTCATGACTCTTCATTCCAAATAATTTGCATTCCTCCGTATTAACCAGCCTTGATATGTTCGAGGCATGTCCATCGGGGAAACGCAGACTCTTAAGCCATTTGTAGACTAGTAGTTGTGTATTTTTCTCTAACACGAAGCTTGCTCTTGGTTTTGTGACCCGTGACCCATCACAAACCAACTCCATATTTTTACGGTTATAGAACAACGCTACATCCAATCTAGCCTTGATGTTGTCCTTTGTCTTCCCCTTCACATCCATAACGGTGTTGAAAATGTTCTCAAACACGTTCTTTTCAATGTGCATGACATCAAGGTTATGGCGGAGAAGATTAGTCTTCCAAAAAGGAAGCTCCCAAAAGATACTTCGCTTCACCCAATTATAGGTCAAACCATAACCAAGAAACTTATCCTTACCTGATTGGAGACCAAACACAATGTCACCGTACTCTAACACAACATCATGCAATTCTTCACCAGAAAGACACGAGGGTGCAACATCCTTTTCAACTTTGCCAACAAAGAAATCCTTTTTGTTCTTTCTGTACCTGTGATTCGGTGGCAAGAAACGACGGTGACAGTAAAAAAAAGAAGCTTTACTCCCGTTTGTTAGCGTGAATGCCTTGTTGTTCTCCATATAGTATAGACATGCTAGTTTTCCATGCGTGCTCCAACCAGAAACCATTCCATAAGCTGGAAAATCATTGATAGTCCACATCAAAACCGCTCTCATAACAAAATTTTGTTTCCTCGAGATTTCATAAGTCAAAGCTCCAAAGGACCACAACTGGGTTAATCATCAATCAACGATCGAAGACAAACATCTATATTCTGCCCCGGACTGCTCAGACCTGTTATGAACATAGATAAAAACGTGAACTCCGGCCTCATACACATTCCCGATGGCAAGTTATAAACCGTCAGTATGACCGGCCAACAAGAATAAGGAGCAGCAAATGACCCGAATGAGTTGAATCTGTCTGTACACAACCCAAGACGCATGTTCTTTGATCCAACTGAAAAGTGAGGATGCACACTGTTAAAGTGTTTCCATGCTTCGTCGTTAGAAGGATGCACCATCACTCCATCAACCACATGATGTGATTGGTGCCATGTCATGTGCTCAACGGTCCTTGGTGACATGAATAACTTTTGCAGTCTAGGTGTGATTGGGAAGTATCTAAGTTTTTTAGATGCCACGAGAGTCTTTCCTCTGCCAGTTCTGGGTTTATAACGGGAATGCCCACATGTCATGCACTCGGTGAGCTTAGCATTTTCAAGGTAGTATAACATGCAGAAGTTAGGGCACATGTCAATTTTCTGGTATCCTAAACCGAGGGGTTTCATCATGGACTTGGCAGCATAGAAGTTCTCTTTCAGCTTGTTCCCTTCAAGTAAAATGCTTCTCGCCCATTCAATAATCTTGTCATAACCGGCCTCACTCAACCCGTGATATGACTTGATGGTGAACACCTGTGCTACGGCCGATAATTTACTGTGGTTCGCGCAACCATCCCATAATGGTTCGTCAGAATCTTTCAACAAATCAAAAAACCTTGTTGCATCTGCATTAGGTTCTTCTTCTATGATTAAACATTCACTGACATTACCTTCACTCATTCTCATTGCATCTATAACCATATTCCAGTAAGGATTACTATTCTCATTTCCAACTTCATGCATGTTGCTAGCACTAGAAGTTGACCCAACCACCCTTTCTACCATGCTTTCATTAGGAACAAATAGTTCTCCGTGTGCATACCAACACAGGTAATCCTCCATGAACCTTTTGGTTAGAAGATGCATCGTTACAACATCTTGATGTAGAAACTTTAAATTTTTACACTTCCTACATGGACACCTAATACCGCCATCAGTAAAATTCCTCGAGATAGATGTTGCGAAATTAATAAAACCCCGAACCCCGTTACAATAATCCATCCTCCACAATCCTTGGGGTGAGTCCCGATACATCCATGAACGATCATCCATGACTTCTATCGAACCTCTATAAAATTATGACGACAACATGTATTAATTAACCACATTACGTAAATAAACATAACAAAAATATTTGTTTTCCCCAACATTATCCAACAAACTAAAAAAACACTTATGTTAAATATTCATTATCATCAACGTCCATACAAATTTATATATATATAAATTTACGAAAATCACAACTTCGCAATAGAATTGATAACAATTAAAATGGACCCGTTAAACAAGCTATTATTTATTTCATCGTAACACATCTAATTCGGTGTAATTCAAACAAAGTTTCAACAATTTACAAACAAATATAATTTGACAAAATCTAAAACAAACTATAACAACTACAAAATTATACATTCATACTACAAGTTTCTTTGATAAATAACAATCAAACAAGTACATAAGTTAACAAAATACATATACTAAAAAAACAATAAAATTCACATTTAAATGTTAAAACTAAAAAGAATAGATTTACTTACAAAAAATGATAAAGTCCAAAAAAATGCCGGTTTATGTGAAATTAATAGAGCGCTAATCTACTTCTTAGAAGAAAACTGTATATTGTTCTACTTCCATAAATTTCATAGCCAAGACTTTCCATGTGAGAATAGCATAAATAAATGTAGGGTAAGCTATCAGCTTTTGGCCTTATTCATACTGATGCTTTAGCTTTATTAATCTTTCTCTTCTCGACAGTGCAGAAGATCGACATAATGAAAGCAGAAGATGCTGAACATGAACAAAGACTTTATTTTAGTGATGCATTATTACTTCAGACTCCATGGTTCCAATCATTTACATTATTATAATTATTTTGTCACTGTTAAAAAATCAATTCAATCAGAATATTTAATACAAAAAAAAATTAAATTAAATGTTCACCTGAAATGATGTATTATCTAATAATATAAAATTATTATTAAAACTTCAAACTTTTAAGTTTATAGTGATTCTTTAATATAACAATTTGTAACGGGTAATTAGGCTGGAAAGTATAAGAAATTTTTATTTTTTGTTAATAAAAAAAAATCACCACATAATATTATAATCACTAGAAAACCTAATGATTTATGAGAATGAGTATATTAATTTTTAAAGTTTATATGGTTTTATCTTATAACCTTTCATTTTCTCTGTATAACATTATCCCTTGCTTGTACTTGGTGTACGGGCCTATTTGAGATTGTGACAGTGGTAATAGTTTAAAGTACTTTTCGTTTAGAAATGCATCAAAATAATATTTTTTATTTTTTTAAAAATTATTTAAATATTAATAAATCAAAATGATCTGAAAATATAAAAAAAATTATTTTTAACAAAAAAAATTATTTTTAACAAAAAAAATTTAAAATTTTTAAAACACAGTTTGCACCGCGTTCCAAACGGGGCTATATCTCTTAATCTTTAGAATTTGAACGTGATAGTTGAGTTTAGTTCTAATCGAAGGACTAATTAAACCTTACGGTGATCCTTAGTCAACCATTTTTTCACAACCAGAACGTGGCAGACTGCTGACTGTTGACTTAGGGATTTGCAGGTACAAATTCCACAGTGCGAATTGATTGGCCGAAAAGATTTATAATCTGCAAGGGAATAGCGAAGGCTTTGAAGTATCTTCATGAAAGGAATCCTCAAATAATACACAGAAACATAAAAGCCAATAATATTCTGCTTGATGCAAGTTCTAATCCGAAAATATCAGATTTTGGATTGGCAAAGCCTTACGAGGAGGAGGATCCACATGTTGCGGTTAGAGCAGGAGGAGATCTGCATGTAAATATTGACTTGACCATTTTATATGGAAAAAATTTGGTTCCAATTTAAACTATGATTTCCTTGTTGTAGCAATCCATACATGTCACCAGAGTATTTAACCCAAATTGGATTAGCTTTTCATTATTTAATTTTTTTTCTTATTTAACTTACGAATTTTATTTTTTCTTACCGAGTTTAGGCTTAAGAATAGAATTAATAGGATTACATAGGTTGTATTTGTACAACGAACTTGGATAAATTAAATTAAATATTTTGAATATCTCCACGTAGTTACGATTTGTTATTATTTGATCTATCATTTCAATGCCTTTTCAGTTCATACATGTCACCACTGGTGACTCACCAGAGTATACAATCCGGAGAACCATGACAGCGAAAGCCGATGTCTACAGTTTTGGGATCCTTCTCCTTGAAATCGTTAGTGGGAGAAATAATGCCGAGTACAGAGAAAAGGAAGAAACTGTTGTTCTCCTAGATACGGTGAGAGCCGGATTATTGTTTTACTTAATTAATTTTTCTTAGCTAAAATATGATCAGAGGGGATTGATTAACAATTTGTAGTACTTTTTGTACATTAAAAGTGTATAGTTATGACATTCCTTTTGGGCATATTTCTTATAAGTTCAAACAATTTCAGGCCGCTAATTTACGTGCACGGGGAACGCTAGGAGACTTGGTTGACTCAAGGTTGCGCCATTATGACCTGGACCAAACGAGCATTGTTCTGAAATTGGCAATGAAGTGCACCGATCAATCACCTTCTCTCAGGCCTACAGTGTCTCAAGTTGTGGCTGTAATTGAAGGCGAAAAAACCCTCGAGGATATTTCTGAAGAGATTGTAACAAATTGGAGGAAGAAATGAAAGATGAAGAGAGAGAGCATTTGCACGAAGGATGAGGGAACCTCTTAGTATTCTGCTTAAAAAGAATAATCGTGTACAGTATCATTTATACATAGTTTATTTAACAAACTATTTTGTCTCTTTACTTATGATAAAAGGCCATCAACTAAATAAGCAAAAAACAGAATAGGAATAATTACAAATAATTCATTCGGTTGCAGCATGTTGTGCTGCTGTTATTCTGCTACTGTGGTGCTGGCTATTCTGTTACAGTTTTGTTATACGTTGTTGCTTGGTGCATGCTAAATGGCATGCTGCTGATTTGGTCTCTAATATCTCCCCACAAGATGGAGAATTGAGATTAACTATTCCCATGTTGGACAAATACTGCTGAAAAATAGAAGGAAGAGCTTTGGTAAAAATGTCTGCTAGTTGTCTTTGAGAAGCAACATGAGCAGTGGTGATGAGACCTTCCTGTATCTTGTCACGGATGAGATAGCAATTCAATATGTTTTGTTCGTTTGTGAAAAACTGGGTTTGCAGCTATGTGAAGAGTAGCTTGGTTATCATAGTAAAGTTGACAGCTTGAGGATGAGAAATACAGAGATCCTGAAGGAGATATTGAAGCCAGGTGAGTTCTGAGCAAGTGGAAGCCATAGAACGATATTCTGCCTTAGTTGAGGAGCAAGAGACAACAAATTATTTCTTGGACTTCCAAGAAATAAGAGTCTCCAAGGAATATACAATAATCTGTGACTGATCTTCTAGTGTCAGGGCAGGAAGCCCAATCAGAGTCACAGAAGGATTTGAGTTGAATCTGTGAGGAAGAAGATAATAAAATACCTTGTCCAGGTGCATATTTAATGTAATGAAGAACGCGATAAGCTGTGGCCAGATGTATGTTGGTATGTGTATCCATTTATTGACTGAGGACCTGGACAGGATAACAAATATCTGGCCTAGTGATTGTGAGATACAAAAAGCGTCCAAAAAGACGACGATATGAGCTGGGGCCTGATAAAGGATCTCTAGAAGTCTTGTTGAGCTTAAAGTTCTACTCAAAAGGCAGCTTGAGGGGTTTGCTAGCCAAGGTCCCTGAATCAGCCAGAATGTCTAAAGCATATTTTCTCTGACATAAATGAATACCTTTTGAGGACCTAGCAACTTTTAGGTCAAGAAAGTAGCTTAAGCAACCAAGGTCTTTGATTTTAAATTGGTTGTGTAGGAAGGATTTAAGGGATTCAAGGGAAGATGAACAATTTCCAGTAACAATTATATCGTCAACATAAACTAGTAAGGCAGTAAAAGAACTGTTATCCACCTTAGTAAATAGGCTATAGTCAGCTTTGAATTGTGTAAAACCAAAGGCAATAAGAGAAAGAGAGAATTTGGAATACCATTGGCATGAGGCTTGCTTGAGTCCATATAAACTTTTGAGAAGCTTGCAGACTTGATTGGTGCCTCCTACAGAACAGCCAGGCGGCTTGCGCATATACATTTCTTCTTTCAAGTCACCGTGAAGAAATGCGTTGTTGACGTCAAATTGTAAGAGACACCATCCTTTGATTATTGCAATAGAGAGTAAGACCCTGACAGTAACAAGCTTTGCGACATGAGAAAAAGTCTCTGTATACTCAATACATGCCTTCTGTGTAAAACCCTTGATAACAAGTCTAGCTGTCAATCTCTTAATAGTACCATCAGCATGAAATTTAGTCTTGTAAACATATTTGCAGTCAATGGTTGATTTGCCAGGAGGTAAGTCAATGACGATCCAGGTGTTATTTTGTTCCAACGCAAGCAATTCATCACTCATGGCTTTGCACCAGCCAGGATGTTTCATGGCTTGGTTGTATGTAATGGGGTCAGTATGAATGAAGATAGAGCTGGAAAAAATAGTGAATGATGAGGAACATTTTTTATAAGAAATAAAGTTTGCCAATGAGTAGAGATTACCGGTGTTTGAAGTCTCAAACTTGGACAACGATTGAGAAGGCACAACAAGTGAGGACTGGTTGCAATAGAAGTCGTGTAGTTATTGTGGTGCTCTTCTGACCCTAGTGGTTCTACGAGGGGCTGAATCAGGAGAGGGACAAGGTAGGATAGCAGGAGTGTGAGATGGAGAATCAAATGAGGGGTCTATTGTGGAGATGATAGAGTCATTTATGGCTAGTGAAGTTATGTGAGGTATATTGGAAGGAGATAAATAATCGGGTGTAAATGGAGAAGAGATGATAGGAAAATCAAGAGTGTCAGGTAATGGTTTAGAGAAAACACATGTTGTGCTGTCAGATGCATTAGTGGAGAGGTGAGGTAAGGAGTGAAATGTGAAAGTTGATTCATGAAAAGTGACGTCTCTAGATATAAAAATGGTATTACATTAGAGATCAAGCAATTTGTAGCCTTTTATGCCAAAAGATTATCCAAGAAAAACAGATATGCGATCACGGGAGTTAAATTTCTTTCTTTGGCGGGAGAGAGTGGAAGCAAAACAAAGAGAACCAAATACCCTTAAATGTGCATAAGTGGGTGATTTATTGAATAAGAGTTCATATGATGTTTTGTTTTTAAGCAAGGGGCTAGGTGTGCGATTGATGAGGTATGTGGCAGTTAAGATACAATCACGCTCCAGTATTGAAGAGGAAGATTGACCTGAAATCTTAAAGCTTGAGCACCATTAAGTAGGTACTGGTGTTTGCGTTCTACAATCCTATTTTGTTGAGGTGTTTCGACACAGCTGGTTTGGTGAATGATTTCTTTGGTATGAAAGAAATCTTTCATGTGAAATTCCCCTCATTATCACTTCGCAGAATTTTAGTCTTGCAATTAAATTGGTTTTCAACTAAGTTGACAAAGGATTCTATATTACGTTTAGTGTCAGCTTTAGTGGGGAGGAGGTAAAGCCATGTACTGCGGATGAAACAATCGACTAAGGTCAGAAAATATTTGAAATCATCATAAGAAGGGATAGAACATGGTCCCCAAAGATCACAATGCACAATTTCAAAATGCTATGAGGCATGCTGCTTGCTATAAGAAAAAGGCAGTCGATGAAATTTTGCTAAGGGATAAATGTAGCAAGGTTTTCATTAATAATTGAGATATTGTTCTTTACTACATAATCTGTGATTAAAGACATGACAGGAAAGAATGGATGTCCACAAATCAGCAGTAGTGTTCTTATGCGAAACAGAAGCTGCCACAGAGTTTTTAGAAATGGAAAAATGAGATAATGTATTGACCAGGAGAGAAGGGGAGACGTTGGTGTTGACAAAATGATAAGTTCAAACAATTTCAGGCCGCTAATTTACGTGGACGGGGAACGCTAGGAGACTTTGTTGACTCAAGGTTGCACCATTATGACCAGGACCAAACGAACATTGTTCTGAAATTGGTAATGAAGAGCACCGATCAATCACCTTCTCTCAGGCCTACAATGTCTCAAGTTGTGGCTGTACATGAAGGTGAAAAAACCCTCGAGGATATTTCTGAAGAGATCGCTCCCTCGATCTCTCCTGCTTGAGTACCGTATGGTCAATATATATATCTTGTTTGTTTTGCCATGTTTCCATATCTATTGATTCTTTTTTCTTTCTTTTTTTCATTGGTTTGTTTCCCTTGATCCTCCTTTTGATTTAAATCTTCCTAGTAAATATTGAAGAAAACATGTACTGGTTCTTAAGAATTATGGCCCGGAAATTGAAGACCTAGCTCCTTGATATTATGTGATATATATATATATTGTTTCATGCTTTCAATTATAATTACCACCTTATTTATGTTTTCCTTTCATCTTAGCAGCAGCAGTCTTCTTGCACTTTGTGTATCCGAAAGGATTACTTAAAAATCAGTAGCTCTTAGTTTCCAGCTTACATCAATCAAGTCTCGAAACTTAACTTAAATCTTGGGAGACGCTAGTAATTACACACG
>Ga0307511_10007217_pt1 | contig 11196 bp, 5 predicted proteins | sample 13_EM_MG_FD_200266 | JGI IMG/M metagenome (GOLD analysis project Ga0307511, IMG submission 200266) | Populus trichocarpa ectomycorrhiza microbial communities from riparian zone in the Pacific Northwest, United States - 13_EM | ecosystem: Host-associated > Plants > Roots > Unclassified | place...
ATTCTCACTATATATATATATATATATATATATATATATATATATATATATGTTTTACAAACAAGATCAATATAAACATGGCCCACAAATCATATAATAAAGTCAAAAGGAAGAGGAGCACTAACATTTAATGAGAGAATTTAAACATAACATAAGTATTTTTAAAAGTTTCAAAAGGTTTAATTATAAGATAACTAAGGAGTTCTTATCAAACAAAATCAGAGTTTACATAACTAACATACTACATTATGAGCTAAGATTTTTATATACATCAAAGCATACACCAAAAAACATATTGCATGATCTAGCTAATGCTATTATGCTTATGTAAATTTTTTTACATAAGCTTAGCAAAGAAGAATCCTAAAATCTAATGAGCTCCCTGGGTGTTAGATGGACCTGTTACAAAAACAGCTTAATAAGCATACAATTATATTGAGAGCAGAATTATAAATGATCATGTATAAAATACAAATAAAGCATAAGTTTTCTATTAGTGTCCTAAGGATTCTAATAATCAACTTATAAATTTCTTAGGAAACATTTAAAGACCAATTAAACATCATTTATTTATTCTTAATTTATTACTCTTATCTTATTACATGAACCTAGTAACTTCATTTAATTGGTTTTATTAGATCTTCAACTTTGCATAGTCCAACCTGTATATGTTTTAGGTAATTATTCTTATCAAATTTTCCAAGTCATCCAAATATAGATACCCTTTATGAATCAAGCCTTATTGATCATTCCCAGGTGTCCCAACGTGGACGCCATTAACGGAAGCTACTCTTATAATTCATTTCCCGACAATCCTATCAGGGATGCCATTAACCGAAGCTAATCTTGTAATTCATTTCCCGACATCCCTATCACGGATGCCATTAGCCGAAGCTAATCTTGTAATTCATTTAGCTAAAGCTAATCTCATTAATACACCAGACTTATTTATATTGAACATAATATTATTGTAATTGTATTCATCAAGGAGATTTTAAATTGCATAAGCGTTAAGGAGAGGGAAACCACGCACCTGCTCCGCCTGCCTCGTGACTTCCTCCAATAAAAGATCCAATCCTGATCTCTCCTCCTAATTCACAAAGAAGTCTTTGGTCATCATTCCTTCAAGCCAAATGTTATAGGCAATCCATATTCATTCATTATACATATGCTACTTTCTATGCATGTTCATTTCCTCATCGTAACGTACATATACATATCAAATGTATTTCTTTAGAGTTAGTATGCTAATCTTGTAATTCATTTCCCATTACGTTCAAGTGTTTGCACGACTCAGTTTTGCATCAACGAGATTTCAGTATCTATGACTTGGGATTGCATTAATGAAATTTCAGCATCTATTTTCGTCTAGACCCTTTTATATGTTTGTTTTGCATGTTGACATATACATCTCTCATGATTCGTAAGAATTAATTTCAACATGAATCATTAGTATGCTCAAAATCACTTGTCTTCTACACACATGTAAATTTGTCCATCAATTCGCAACATGGCCAGTCTGCAGTTTGTCTCTAAATGGAATTCTAGAGCTTCAATTTAGGTGGGGCCAAATCCTAGTGAAATTTAACATCCTTAAGTAGAATTAAAATTAGTTAGAAGTTAGATAGTGAAATCTGTCCTGTTACAAACAGCTTGTCCACTCAATGGAATTTTGCCTATACATGAAGTTTTATAATTCCAGTTGAGGCAAGACTAGTGCCAAATGTTATTTAACTCAATCCTCTATAACTTTTATATAAAAAGTTATAGCAATTTCTATCATCTTCTGTGTCTAACACTAGTTTTAATTCTAAGAACCAAACTGTCCTGTTGCGATCAGTTTGACCTCTTCATGGTATTTTGCCCATATATATAGTTATACAACTCCAATTGAGGCAAGACCAGTGCCAAATGTTAACTAATGCATTCCTCTACAACTTTCTTATTTGTCCAAGTTAAACAAGGAAATCGAAGCTAATCAAGGACATCAAAGGAGGCAGCAACACAAATTTTCCAAATCAGATTTCTCCTAGTTTATTTGGGACTTCTTAAGAGTGACAAATCTGATTCTATCATATTTATGATGGTAATTTTTGGATTTTTATTATTTTCTTAGTCTTTGGGTTACTATTACTTATTTGAGTTAGTTGTAAGTGGACCTTATATAAGTCCACCTAAGGGGGGTCAGTTAGGGTTTCTTTAAATGACTCTAAACTTATATAAACCCTAAGGGACCCCCTTAGGTGGACTTATATAAGACCCACTTACAAGTGATCCAAATAAGTAATACTAACCCAAACACTAAGAAAAAAATAATAAAAATCCAAAAATTACTATCCTAAATATGCTAGAATCAGATTTGTCACCATTAAGAAGTCTCAAATAGACTAGGAAATCTGATCTAAAGATAGAATTAATTCTGAAGTCTTCTTTCCTTTTTATACCTAAGATAAATAAGGAATCCTTGTAAGAAAAGAATTCTGAAACATTTATGAATCGTTGCCACACTTGGAAACTATGTTGCAGCCCATTAAAAATCTTTGTAGAACTAGGAGATTCTTAAAACAAGCTGCCACATCATTTTAGGAAAGGAATCCTAGCCAAATAGAAAGTCCACAAGTCAAAAGAAAGTAAATAACAAAATTTGTACAGTCTCTGTACAAAATTTGTATAGTTTACGACGAGTGAAGTCTGAGTCTAGAACCTAAAATAAATGATGTTTGATTGAGCTAAAATTTCAGATATAGTGCAATTTAAACCCAGATAAACAGAATATAAATTTTGAGTAATTTACGATAAGGTTTGATATCCTAACACAAAAACATTATGAATCAGACGTGATTAGAACCGAAATTGAAAACCAAATCCAATGATATCCATTTGACCCCAAAATTAATATATGTTGCGATTAAGACCCCAGTAATCACAGTATCAAATTTGAGCTATTTTCGAATTGATTTGATCCAATTTTACCTTACTTGGATCGTATCATTCTCTCTCTCTTCAAGATGATTCGTCCTCGAATCACCAACAAGTTGAATGGACAATTCCTTAGCCTCCTTTCTGAAGCCTTGGGAGTTCTTTTCTTACCAACAATCATCACTAACAACTTTGGATGAAAGTAGCAGCCGTTCTATTTCGTATATCATCATTGCAATGTTTTTTCTCCTCTCTTTCTGAAGCTTGCTGGGCATTCACTGCTGCCGTTAACACATCAAGTTATTGCTTCATCTCTCCTAGAATATGGGATAGACTCTTGGATTCTTTTTTGAGAACACTAATCTCTTTATTTCTCTCCCTTTGATACCACCTCTACTTTTGAATCCTCCTTTTCTTTAGTCGAAAACCTCATCAAAATACACAAAATCCCTTCGGTTTTTAGACTGCCGAAAACCTTCCCGATGGCCTATGGTCTCATCCTTAAAACCACCATCACCATTATCATCAACGTCCTCCTCAAAATGCTCATAATCAACCCACCTTGGCCTTTCGGCCCCACTGCATTGTTTGATTTCGGTTCAGCCCCAACCTTTCTCACGTCTTGGGTACATGTTCCAGTCACGTTACCATGTTTTCCCACCTTCTCAAGTCTGTCACACACGTTCCCCCATCATGAAATTCATTTTTCCCATCATCTTCGTCATGGCTTGAATTTGGATTTATGTTCTACATCGGGAGGCCGTGTGTTGATCTGACATGATAGTACCTGCAAAAATTGGTTAGTGGTAAAAAAAAATCCTCACCATGCTCGTGTTTCGATCAAACACTCTTAATATCCTCACACGCTCACACCTCTCGTCTCATCTTCTTGCGGTTCTTGCGGAACTCAAACCAACACCAAATAAAACCAACTAGCAGTGCCATATTGTGATGCCTTCCCGAACTTCAATTGCCTTGAAATTTTAAGTTTAGGTAGGAAAATATATAAAATTGCATCCCGATCCAACGGTCGAATTGAGAAATATGATTATTGCCGTAAAATTGGATAGCTGCACATTTTACATCAAAATCTGAATTTCACCTTGCCTGGATCGTATCAGAGGGGGATGATGTGGACCAGCCTAGAAACACCAGCAAGGATCCATTACATGTTCCAAATGGTCCAATGACTCGGTCCAAGATAAAGGCATTGAAAGAGGCATTGAATGCATTGGTTTTGAAGGTTTCGACGAAGTCAGAATTAAAAGGTTCATTGGAGTATCAAGAGGAGGCGTTATTCATCCTAGCTACACAAGGAAAGAAGGGTTGGTGCTATTTAATGACAGATTAGTTATTTTTACTATTTTCTTTCATGGTTGAGCTTAATTAAAACGTTTTTAGAGCTAGGATCCAAGGCTTGTTTGGATCAGGTTATAGGCTTTTCCGTTTTGGGTTTTGGGTTAGTTTTGAGTAGACCTCATATAAGTTCACATAAAGGGGTCTATTAGGGTTAATATTTCTATAACGATATAAAATCATGTAACCAAAATTTTGGCGGCCATTGATGAATAACTTTTTAATTTTTCAGTTTTAACTTGTGAGAGTGATTCTTGCATTCATCACTTCTTGAACGAATTGAATCTGACTTATTGAAGATTAACTGGCTTGTGACGTCATTCTACTCATTCCAATAGTTTTTGTGCCTTGGGGCAGGTTTTCATTTTGTCACACTCCTATTAGACCTATTTCGGCTTTTCAAGATCAAATCCCAGTCTTGATTGTGGGTTACGTGACCACGCGATCATGAGTTCACATAAAAACCCTAATGGACCCCTTATGTAGACTTATATGATGCCCATTTACAATTTTAACCTAAGGTAGGATAATATGTCAGGAGACTCCACGTAAAATTTCAGCCCAATCCAATGGTCGGATTAAGACTTATTACTGTTGTTGTGAAACTAGACAGTTTTGCATTTTATGCCAGAATCTGATTGTTTTATCGTTGCCCAAATCGTATCAGAGAATATCTCACAACTCACACATAGTTGCGGTCGATGATGTTTATTAATCTGCAAAATTCATAGCTGCCACATGTCTGGTTATAGCTTTATTTATAATGACTCTAGACTGAGATAAACCCTAATGGACCCCCCCTTATGTGGACTTATATGAGGTTCACTTACAATTGACCAAAATAAATAATGATAACCTAAAGACTAAGAAGAAAATAATAAATATAATAAAAATCCAAAATTAATATCCTAGATATACTAGAATCAAATTTGTCACCTCTAAGAAGTTCAAAATTGACAAGGAAATTTGATCTGAATGTGGAAACAATTCTGAAGTTTTCTTATCTTGTTTTGCTCGGTTTTCTTATTTTTCATGGACAATCAATGAAGAAATCTCCCTCTTTTATACCTGTCAATTTAGTTTCCTTCCCATACTAGGAGAATCATTAACTATTCCTTTCTACCTTAGGAAATCAGATCTGACAACCCTTTGATCCACACAAATTGGGCTCTTTTTGGACTTGTATTAGATGAATTAGAGGCTGTCCTTCATGATCCCTTGGCGTCCCAAGCTCCTCTAGGTCCATCTTGCTCCATATGTTCTGAACAAGCTCATTCAATGCCTTTTTAAGCTTCTTTACCTTAACTCTTGTAATTGGCCCATTTTGTACCACCAATGAGTCTTTGGCATGATTAAGCTTGGTGTTGGGCTGATCCGCATCAAAAACAAGATAAAATTTCTTAATATCCTAGCTTAAATAACTCTTGGCTGAGATCCACCTCCCTAGATATTGATGCAAACCTCATGATACGTGGTCACGCAACCCACAATCAAGATTGAGATTTGATCCCAGAAAACCAAAAAAGGTCTGATAGGAGTGTGACACAATGTGATACGGTTCAGCCTTGTGATACGACCCAAGCACGGTCAGATTCGGATTTTGGCGTAAGATTTTCTACCGTTCAGTTTTACGCTATTGAGCATAACTTCAAATCCAACCATTGGATCGAGCTGAAACTTTACCATAAGATTCCAAAGGTATTTGTCTGTGTTGGGGTATATTTTCAAGTGAATTCACGTTCGAAACGGACTACGATATAGGTCAGAACAGGCTATACGAGTTTCATATAGAGAGATCCTCAAGATCACTAAATTATTTTATTATCTTATAGTATTAACTGAGAAATCATTGGCCAAGGTGGAATAAGATTTGAAAATAGTTTCAAATCTTATTCAAACGATCAATGACTATTATGTAGAGAACAAATATGATTTAACCTAACAAACATACTTCATGCTTTAATGTTAAATTAGAAAAGTATTGATGAAAGAAAATTAATTACACTGTAAAACTGGTCACTGAAAGGTTAAGTCAAACCACTAATCACTTTTTTAACATTTAAGGGATCATGACATATTGTTAGAGGATGCATCTGATCTTCAAATATAAATTAATCACTTTTTGAATTGATAATAAATTAAATTGTTTAATTTATTTAATTTTATTTAATTATAATTATAATTTATATTTAGGCTAATATATTATGAATCTAATAGGTCATACACAATAAGAACCATTAATCAGAAATTAAACTAGGATAATTAATTAAGTCTGACTTGATTGAAACTAATTTTAGAAATTAAGCACTATAATGTATTTAATTAATGGATGATAATTCTAGTCTTAAAATAATCAAGTAGGGTTGATTGATCCTTTTCCTACAAATCAGTTATTTTTATTATTTTCTTTCATGTTTTGGCTTATAGAACTTTGTTTTGAGCTAGGATCCAAGGCTTGTTTGGATCAGGTTATGGGCTTTATAGTTTAGGGTTTTTGGGTCAGTTCAGCCCACAAGGGTAGATCCATTAGGGTTACTTTTAAGAACTATTGAAACACATGTAACCTAAATTTCAGCAGCCTTTGATAATTATTACTTCTGAATTTTTCAGTTTTAACATGTGAGAGTGATTCTTGCATTCTTCAGTTCTTAAATGAACTGAATTTGATTTATCGAAGATATTGGCTTCGTAGCGTCATTCTACTCATTCCAATAGTGTTGGTGCCTTGGGACAGGTTTTCATTGTGTCACACTCCTATCAGACCTATTTTGGCTTTCTGGGATCAGATCTCAATCTTGATTGTGGGTTGCGTGACCACGTGATCACGAGGTTTGCATCACAATGGAAACCTGCCCCAAGGCACTAACACTATTGGAAGCATAAAACTGGACGCTAGAAACTTTTATGCCAAAATCTGAATCTGACCTTGCCTGGGTCGTATCACAAGGCTGAACTGTATTAGATACTCTAAGATTGCTTAGCCAATTTTTAAAGTCCTTTAGATGATAGAAAATCTTATCTGAATAGGAATTTAGTTGTTGAAGTCTTTTTTCCTTGTAGGACTATGATTTCCTTTCATAACATGGAAAACAATCTTAGAAATTAATCCCCCTTGTAACACTAAAAGAATAAAATCTTTAGCACTAAATAATCCTTCCAAGTTTAGGATTTAGATCTAACACCCCTCTTTAGTTTCCTTGCATGACTAAGAAACTTCCTCCTTTATTATTAAATATTCTCCTAAATAATAGGGACAATAATGAATGAATGTCCATTTCAATTTTAGGAGAATATTTTGTTGATCCTTGTAAGAAAAAGATCTCAACATCTTAATTCACCTAAGCCAACTTTGGACCCCATGTGGCCCAAACTCATACTCATTAATATATCCCAAATAAGACTTGATACAAGCTCCTAATAAGCGTATTTTTCTACCCAAATCAGACCCATACATAGGCTTGCCATGCCAAAAAACCCATCATGGTCAAATGGAACACAAGCTAAATTTTAAGGAAAAACACAATCTTGGTCGAATGGCCTCTCTATTCTGACTACTGTTCCAGCCAGATCAAACTGGATTTTTTTAGATTTGGCCATAATCCACCATTGAATTTTTTAAAAAAGTAAAAAAAGTAAGGTTGCACCTCCACTAGAGGTGGCGCTTGCACTGCTAACGCAATTGGCCTATGTTGTGTGCATAGGCCAGATCGCTGAAGGTTGGTGTTGCGAACCTCGTGATCATGTGGTCACGCAAACCCACATCTCTACCAATTTCCCGGAAAGCCAAGTAAATCAGGTTCATAGTAGTGTGATACAAAGATAACTTGTACCGAAACACCATCACTATTGGAAACGAAAACCCCCAACCAACGAATATTGATTCGCGAGCGAGAAGTGTAAGAATGATGCCATGAAGCCAGTTGTTCTTCGATAAGTCATTTTTCAGTTCTTTAGAGAACCAAGGAAGGGAGATTATCCCACCAACACACAACAAGTGCGGCAAACAAGAAGTTTTATTAATCTGAATTGTCTAACTTACATATCTGGTTATGCCTTTATTTATACTGACTCTAGATTGAAACAAACCCTAATTAACCCTTTATGTGGACTTAAATGATGCCCACTTACAATTAAATTCAAATAATATAAATAAACCCTAAACTAAGAAGAAAATAATAATAATAATAATTCTGAATTTAATATCCTAAATGATGTGCCGTGAATAATTCAAAAATCGGCAACAATGAATCTGATGAAAAATGGATGAAGGATGGGTATGGTTGGTTGTCTTTCTTTTGGTATTTCGATTATAGTGATTTTAAGGTAAATAAGATGGAGGATAGACTAAAAAGATACTTTGATAAGTCGATCTGGACGCCACAAAGATCAATCTAGGATTTCGACGCCACACTCTTTGTGATTGAAGAGTGATAAGTCAGGTAGGGTTCTTCACAAAAATCAATTTGGAAGAACAATTCTAATTATCTGAATTAATTTTAAATCTTGGCCAAAAGTGTTTATTACATATTTTGATACTATATTTATAATTGGAACATCCCTCAAAAGTTAGGAAAATTCAACATGACAGAAGTCAAGCCTAAAAACTAGACTTTAACAAAGTAACTAGACAAATTTAACACAAATTTAACTAGCACATGTTTTTTGATCCTTTTGAAACATAAACTGATCAAATTTAAAACAACTATAACTTCTTACACAAAAATCCAATGCAATCATGGTTGGACAATCTAGAAATATCACGTCTTGAACTTGAATTCCACCTAAATAAGTCTTGTTATCATATGCAATGGATGACTTCAAATTCGGGTTCAAATTCATCTACTATTCTGACCGTAAACAACATCAATTCCTTCACTTATTTGCATTATCAACCCAAATTCAAGTAGCCCGGCATCAAAAGAACCATTAAGAGCTTTTCTCATCTCCAAGTTTCAATTGTAGGCATTTGTAGTTGTTAATTTCAAACTGATTGCTAATTTTTAACTCCGACGTAGCTTCAATCATTCCAATTTGACTCGTCAAGGCCCTTTGTAGTTGTTTCGCTCTCGGTCTTGTCATTGGACCATCTGAATCCTCTTGTATATTAGATTTAGCTTTACGAGATGGATTATAATTCCCATTATGCACATCATCAGCCCCGGGTTGAAAATGATTTGTCCTCAAATCAGAATCATCATCATCATCCAAGTATGGAGTCAAGTCTTTCACATTAAAAGTAGTTGATACGTTGTAATCACCAAGAAAATCTACCTTACACGCATTGTCATTCACCTTCTCTATAATCCGAAATGGACCATCAGCTCTTGGCATCAACTTGGACTTATGTTTGCTTGGAAATCTGCCCTTGCTAATATGAATCCAAACAAGATCTCCAAGTTCAAACCTAACCATTTTTCGCCCCTTGTTAGCTTGTTTAGCATACTTTGTCGTTTTCTCCTCAATATGTAATCAAACCTGCTCATGGAGTTCCTTCATCAATTCTCTCATCAATTGGAATAGGAACAAGATCAATAGGAACACAAGGATTAAAGCCATACACAACCTCAAATGGTGAAAATTTTTGTAGCCCCATACACACTACGATTATATGCAAACTCCATAATAGGTTCAATAACATTAGCTTGATGTTCCATGATAGCCTAAGTTACAATACGCTGCTCCTCACAAAGAAGTTTCACTCAAACAAGCATCTAGAGATGATACATGATGTCAATTCATCATATTAGAACATGCAGTTTCAAAATCAGAACGAAGCTTCATCAAGAAATGATCTTTGTTGCTTGTTTCATGCACTGCTTGAACAATAAATAGAGCTGTTGATGCGAACCTCATGATCACGTGGTGACGCAACCCACACGCAAAGACACCAATTCCCAGAAAGCCAAGTAAATCAGGTTTGATAGGAGTGTGACACAAGATATATCACTTGTACCTAGGTACCAACACTATTGGAAACGGAGACCCCCACCCAACGAATATTAAATCGCGAACGAGAAGTATAAGGATGATGCCACGAAGCTAGTTGTTTTTCGATAAGTCATTTTCAGTTCTTTATATAACCAAGGAAGAGAGATTATCCCACCAACACACAACAAGTGCCGCAAAGAAGTTTATTGATCTAAAAATTATGTAACCTTACATGTTTGGTTATGCCTTTATTTATACTAACTCTAGACTTAAAGAAACCCTAATGGACCTCCCTCAGGTGGACTTATATGAGGTTCACTTATAATTGATCCAAATAAGTAATAATAACCCAAAGACTAAGAAGAAAATAAAAAAATTATTATCCTAAATATACTATAATCAGATTTGTCACTATTAAGAAGTCCCAAATAGACTAAGAAATCTAATCTAAAAGTAGAATTAATTTTGAAGTCTTCTTTCCTTGTTGTTGCTAGGATGAATAAGGAATCCTTGTAAGAAAAAGGATTCTGAAACATTTATGAATCCTCGCCACACTTGGAAACTATGTTGCAGCGCATTAAAGATCTTTGTAGAACTAGGAGATTCTCAAAACAAGCTGCCACAACCTTTTAGGAAAAGAATCCTAGCCAAATAGGAAGTCCACAAGTCAAAAGGAAGTAAATAATAAAATTCATACAGCCTCTGTTGACCAGTATTGTGGTGGCTTCCTGAACTCTGATTAACCTGAAATTGTAACCCAAGGTAGGACAACATGTCAGGAGACTCCACGTAAAATTTCAGCTCGAGCCAACTGTCGGATTGAGAATTATGACTGTTGCCATAAAATTACATAGTTGCACATTTTACATCAAAATCCGAATTTGACCTTGCCTGGATCGTTTCAGCTGCAGCGAGGACATTAGCTTAAATAATATTGGAATAATCAGCCCAAAGATTTTGAAAACCAGAAAAATATTCCTCAATGGGGAGACT
>Ga0307511_10007218_pt1 | contig 11196 bp, 5 predicted proteins | sample 13_EM_MG_FD_200266 | JGI IMG/M metagenome (GOLD analysis project Ga0307511, IMG submission 200266) | Populus trichocarpa ectomycorrhiza microbial communities from riparian zone in the Pacific Northwest, United States - 13_EM | ecosystem: Host-associated > Plants > Roots > Unclassified | place...
AAAGAGGGAGTTTTTATATCTATTTTTACAAATCAAGAGAGAAACACCAAAATTTCAAGAACCCATCCCAGATTGAGGGTTATAGGTAAAATAAACCCTGGTGGGAAAGGGATTAACAAGAAAAAAAAATTGAACAAGAAGAGAAGAGGGGAGGGTCGGCTGTCATTAGAAAGAAAAGGAGGGATCGAAGCCTTGATTCGCACCAGGTAAGATATTCTAAACCTGGTCTTATGAGTCATTTCAAGTCGATTATGAATTGATGCCTGGATGTTAATTTATATATTGAGATTGTTGTTTTATCCCAGAAATGGGGGATGTTACATTAGATGTACACTTTAATACTTAAGAGTGTAAAACTATAAAGTAGAGTATGCCCTTAGATATTTAAGATAAAAAATACAAAGTGCAAAATAAATATGATGCTAAAATTTAGACTTTAGAATGATTAAGATTTAGCCCGATAAGATAGAGATTTCCTCACAAAAGAAGATATGCTTTGAGCCTTAGACAAAACCAACAGATAGGAACAAGACATAGAATAATAGTCAAACAACAATGCAACTTACCTTAGGTAGGGTGCACTAGGGGTGATGCGTCTTTCTCTTGCACAACTAGTCTCTTACCCGAACTCTCGCAGACCATAGGTTTTTTAATAACCATAATATTAGGTGGCGACTCTTGAACCTTAATCCTAATTTTATGATTAAACTCAAAACCCTTTCTTTTCCCAATACCTCCCAAGAGGGAAGCCCGCCATTCGACGTCGCCCTGTGACAAGTAGTATCCATTTTATGACTTCTTCTACCGTTCTATGATCCAGGAATTGTCAAGTTTTTCATAGGGTAATTAGCTAGCAAGCCAATAGCTGAGTTGGATGTACTTGCAAATATTTGACGTAAAGGTATTTGATTGAGGAAAAGTTTTGGTATGCATGCCGAATGTTTAATGTAAGTTAAGAATGGCATAATTTGTTTTTTATAAAAATGTTAAAATTAATTTGATGCATGAGGACTTTTAGATGAAGTTATTTGTTTTCTTAGTTATTTTTATTCCTATTTAATTTAGGAAAATTATTTTTTTATGGTGTTTTTATTCTACCTATTTAGCTTAGAAATTTTATTTTTTCTTATAATATAGGCCAATGACTGTTATAAATAGGGTTGTTTAGTTTATATTTAAGGAAACCATTTGAAGAAAAAATATTCAATAATAAAATTCAAATTAGAGTTCTTGTGGTGACCTTATTCAAAAAAATTATGGGTTGCATGTGCTTCCTATTTTTCTTGAGTTATTTTTGTTCGTGTCAGTTGGTATCAGAGTTTAACGATTCCTAGTGGTTAGTTGTTATGTGTCTCTGAATAATCTTTGCTAGAAGAGGTGGTTGCAGAATAAAATTTACTCATGTAAGAGGAAATGAGTAGGTTCTCCCTCAAGAAAACAACGTCCAGGAACTGGTGATAGAAGATACGCAAAGATAAATTACATAATTAACATGTCGATTGAAAGTGATAAAGTTGTTGCGGTGATTTTAAAAATTACCCAAAAATTGACGAAGATGAAGAAAAAACTGAGGATTGTAAGGAGAGTGATCACATATCAATAACCAATTTGAAAAATATGTTTCAAAGGCATAAGTAGAGGAGTTAACTTCTTGATCGAGATGAGTATCTTGGAGATTTATGATATTTATTTTGATGATGATTATATTGATAATGATAACATATATAATGAAAATAATGATGATAATGTCATCGATAGTGTCCTTGTTGATAAGTTAAAGATTGAGTGCAAATAGAACATGTACGGTACAATTATTAGCTTAGACTATGTTGATCACAAGTTTAAAATCATCACTAAGATAGATTTGTTTAAAGGTTATATGGATTAAACACATGTTGATAAATCAAGTTTGAGGTTTACAATTCATTACTTTAGAAGCTAGTGGAAGAGAAATCATTTGTCAATTGATGTTTCTTATGCAAAATCTAAAATGAAGAGAGAGAAAAAGTTAGAGGGTCTTGATTGGACATCCAAGAGATCGAGACAACAACAATTTGAACTCGAGAATGAACTCCTTCCAACCCGGGGAGATTGATGTAGAAGAATTTGTCGGGAAAGTTATTTGTTTCCTTAATTATTTTTATTCCCATTTAGTATAGAAAAATATTTTCTTTTCTGGTGTTTTTATTCTTCCTATTTAGTTTAGGAATTTCTTTTTCTTTTTATTCAATTGAGACCTATTATTATAAATAAGGTTATTTAGTTTGTATTTTAGAAGACTACTAGAAGAGAAAATATTCAGTAATAAAATTCAAATTTGGGTTCTTATGGTGACAATATTTGGTAGAATTATGTGTTGCTTGTGCTTGTTATATTTCTTGTGTTATTTATATATGTGTTATAGTTAAAAGAATAGAAAAAAATTCAAGTGCTTATTTTCCTTTTATTGTGGATTTATTTTGGACAACACATTATATCTATTTTCTATAGATAATATTTGATTAGAAAGAAATACTTGTAATAATTTATGTTAAAGGGTTTAAATACACTTATAATTATTGTTATAATTGAAATTGTGAAGGCTTGTTTTTTTTTTTTTATTAAATGTAAGAAATTTATAGATTAAATGAAACAGAGCTGGAGAACCAACAAGTCATTTATATATACAAATATAAACATGAAAACATAATAGGCTCCCTAAAACACAAACTGGGATGAGCTCCCACAGAGGCCGAGAGCAGCCAACAACATCCAAGAAACAAGAAAAAAAACACGCAGCAACTACCCATCTAGAATACAACTGAAACTAGGTATCCTAACAAAGAGAACAACAACTAATAAGCAGGGAGGCAATGCACCAGCACAATCAGCAACCAATAACATGAAATCAAGCTACCACAACTACAAAGACAAGAGCAGGCAAGGGCTTTAAAAACCAAAACCCAACTAGCAGAGCCAAAAGCAACAACCAGCAAATCAGCAACTAAACACCCAGCTAGCAATACCAAGAAAAGGAGATGCAGTCAAGCAGGCAAAGCATTAGCATATCCAGCAGCATGACTGCACAACAGGAAGCCAAGAACCTAAATGCTCAATCAGCAATGAGAAAGCAAAGGCAACACAGCCAGCAACAACAACAAAAAGCCAAGCAGTAACTCTGCACAATGGTAAACCAAGTAGCATGGCAAGCAAGCAGAGAGCCTGCACATAGAAAAACAAAATCAAAAAACACAGCACAAGAAGAAACAACAGCTAGCCAGCTGAAGGCAGAGACATGCCTAAAAGCAGCAAGAGAGAAACTCATAACCAAGACAAAGGGCAACCATGACTTGATCAGTTAAGGATCAAGGCCAACAAACAAATCCATAACAATATATACAAAACAAGGGAACAGACTCCCTATCAAATAAAGATCCACAAATACAATGAAACCAAAAGAGGAAATCAGAGAGAAGATGTTGGAGCAGAATCATCAGAGCTGCTCTGATGTCTTGAATCAGCTACAATAGCGGTCTTGGATACTCTATTTTGTTTCTCCTGTTAGCCAAAGTTATTAGTGGCTGTAATTTTGCTACGAGTTAAATATTAGCTCTTGGGAGGCTCCACATTTGCAATAGCATCACATTCAGCAGATATATGTACAACTTTTAGAGAAGTAGAGCGTTTAGCACCAGAATTTCCTACTTCAGCTAGCTTGGTTCGTTTGCGCCCAGGTGATTTATGCCTCTTTTCAACAGCCGTGGAAGCTTCAGCAGATATTGGATTAATGTATGGGTCTTCATGAGGGCCTTCACTATATGGTTGTTGTTTCTCTACAGCAACGGTTTCTGTAGAAGGGCTGGAGTTGCCAGAGCAAGCAGGAGCCTTATGGGACTTCTTCTTACATTTAGAACTGGTTTCTTTATTGTAAGTAGAAACAGTATGCCCGAGAACCCTGCATTACTTGTAGAAACGAGGGAGTGATTCGTACATAACCTGCTGAGATAAAGGTGAGCCATTGGGCAGGACTACATTAACAGAAATAGGCAGATCCATAAGCAGGTCAACCTCTACAAGGACTCTAGCGTATGATAGCCGAGTCATGGAGGTAGTAGAAGCATCGTAGTGTGTAGGCTTCCCAATCATACTAGCAATTTTTGAAAGGCAGATAGAAGTCCAGCATTTGAGAGGTAAGTTAGGAAATCTTACCCAAGTCGGCATATGCGTCATATCAGTGGCTTTGAAATTAAAGAAATTCAGCATGACCTTCAGAATGAGAGGCCGACCAAAGACATAGTAGGGACCTCCACCCAGGATATCAAGCATTTCCATTTCAGAGGAGAAAGCAAAAATTAGCCAGCCAGAGTCATGTATGGTAAAATTTGATTTGTGTTTCCAGGTTTTGCTAATAAAGTTCAACAGAGATGCAAATCCTAGGAATTTCCTAGCAACATATCCGATTAAACATAAATGCCACATATCTATGGGTTATCCAATATCGGTTTCCTTTAAGTGGCAAGATGTTGAAGATGCATATTCAAGGAAATGTACTAGTGTAGGAGATTGTGTATTGGTAGTACCTGTTGGGATATCAGTGGCGGCTCGCTGGTGACTCCCAAAAGGGATCTTGCCTTTTACTAGGGAAGGGGAAGAGGTAGCACCAATCGGAGGGGTGACGCTAGTGGGACGAACAGCAGGGAGGCCACTCCCAGAAGCTGAAATAAACTTGTGTTCTACATGATGCAACACGTTTTCTTTGTTGGAAAAAAGAACAAATTTGACTTATCAAGGTGTAACTGACCTTGTGACATCTTCCTTATACTTCTCGTTCATGAATTGGTATTCGTTGGGTAGGGGTTTTTTTAATTCTAATAGTGCTGATGCTTTTGGACAGGTTTCTATTGTGTCGCACTTCTATCATACCTGATTTATTGGCTTTCTAGGAGTTGTATCATCTTCATTATGGGTTGTTTGACCACGTGATCAAGAGGTTCACATCATTTGGTATCAAAGATTGGCTCCATTAATCAAGTTATATCCTTATGTTAAATTCATTTTTTTTCTCTTATTTCACGTTAAATCTACTTGTTTCTATCCATGTTTTTATTCTGGGTCAGTTTTCTTTAGTCCTTAATGTCTTCTTACTTTCTTTATTGTCATTAGCTTTTGTTTTAGGGTCTGTTATAAGAAAAAAAGATTGGTCAAATTTTTTATTTTCTGACTAGTTTTAAAATTTAAAGTAAATTTTTTTGAAAAAGGAGTATTACAATTAAGATTACATGTATTCTAATGAGGTATTATGGCAAAGAAAGAGGAGATATCAAAAGGAAAGGTGGTATCAAAGGAAGAGGAACAAACATATTGGTGTTTTTGATAAAGAATGCAAAGATCTATTTTATAAGTTTGGGGTTTTAATGAAAGAATTTGACAAGTTAAATGAACTATAATATGAATGGAAAGTTTTAGAGAGAGAGGAGTAACAACGCCTAAAAGATAAAAGATGAAAGATAATGGTTGCTACTTTCATATAAAATTGTTGGAGGCGAGTGTTAGCAAGAAAAAAGCTCTGAAGGCTTAAACAAGAGGCTTTTGAAAAATCCATTATACTTATTGGTGATTTGAGGTCGAATCATCTTGAATAGAAAGGGAATGATACAATCGAAGAAAAGGTTGAATAAAAAAAATTGTATTATAGCATAATTGTCCTATTGTCTAGTTTTATAGAAACAATTATAATTCTTAATCTGACCGTTGGATCTGGCTGAAAATTTACCCATCGTTTCCCGAAAATATTGATTTAAGTTAGGGTAAAAATATAAGTAAACCAGAGTTCAAGAAATCCTTACGATATAGGTCATAACAGGTTGTATGAATTTTGTTATTTACTTCTTTTTAATCTGTGGACTTTTTATTTGGTAATAATCCTTTTTCTATAAGGATGTGATAACTTGGTTAGGGAATTCCCTAGTTCTATAAGAATCTTTAATAGGCTACAACATAATTTTCAAGTGTGGCTAGAATTCATTAATGTTCTAAAATCCTTTTCTTATAAGAAAATCTTATTCATGCTAGCTACACAAGGAAATAAGAGCTGATGATATTTAATGATAGATTAGTTAGCTTATTTTGGAAAGTTTCCTTATTGTATAAGGAAGGTTAAAGAAAGGCAACAAGGGTTTCCATGTTTAAGAGGATTCTTTAAAGCTACAATTACTTATCCTAGATAAATAAGGAAACTAATGTTGGCTATAAAAACATATTTGGGAGTCCCTAAGATCCCGCTAGATAGATCTAGAGTTGTTTAGAGATTTATTACCTGAAGATTTGGTGTTCTTGGTCTTTAAATATTTCCTTAAAAGCTGAGTTATCGTAAACCATAAGTCGTCTAATTATCCGGTTTCCAACAATAATCCACATGAACCACCTCTGAAAAATCTTCTAAATCCCTTTTTAGGAGAGAGGGATTGCTATACCTAGAGTGCTAGCTCTAATATTGTTTTTAGATAGTTTTTCTGTCTATTATACAACCACTCCTCTCTTAAAAAAAGAGAGGTATAGCTTATTATTTATAGGAAAATATGGAAAAACCTTATAAATTGACAAAATATCAATTTGCCCTTGAATAATATCCATATATTAATTCGAGATCATTTTAGAGATTAACTCAATCAAGTCCTTACTTTTTTTTTCTAGGTTTATAAATATAATCTCTGTATTAATGATAAGTTCTTAATTTCTAAAATATATTTTAATCAAGCCATACTTAATTAAATCATCTTAATTTAATTTTTGACTAATGGTTATTAATGTGTGTGATTCATTAGGTTCTTAATATATTGGCACAAATATAAATTATAATTCTAATTAAATAGAATTAAATAATTTAATTTATTATTTATTCAACAATTGCTTAATTTATATTTGAAGATCAAGTGCATCATCTAACAACGTGTCATGATCCCTCAAATATTAGAAAAGTTATTAGCGGTTTGACTTAACCTTTCAGAGACTGGTTCTTAGTGTAATTAATATCCTTTCATTAATAATGTTCTGATTTAACATTAAAGCATGAAGTATGTCTGTCATGTTAAATCATGTTTGTTATCTACATAATAGTCATTTATCGTTTAAATAAGATTCAAAACTCTTTTCAAATCTCATTCCACCTTAGCCAATGATTTCTCAGTCAATACTATTTGAGAACAAATGGAACATTTTTCCTAATTCATATAGGGTGATGAATCATCTCTTGATCACTCAAGCATCTTCATATAGTTCATGTTATACCTAATGTTTGGCCTTTCGTTACCTCAATTAAGATAACATATAACAGTATCAAAGCATAATATTCTCTATATAAGATGACTTAGTGATCTCAAGTCTAAGGATCACTTACATAATCGTCACGTGAGCCTTTTCATAAATATAGGTGAACTCTCTATATGAAATTCTCATGCGGTTCGGTTCAATGTACATGTCTTATGAGAAACACTTACATATTAGTTTTAGGCATCCCTTATACCCCAGCTTATGAGAACAGTTGCTTCCTTTCATAAAAAAAAAAGAACATAATATGTACCAGTCTTTGTGACTCCAATAAATGTCCAATATTTAAGAGAGCATCAACCATGAACATTTTAGGAATAATGTTTTGATGCAATAAAAATTTCATAATTATAACAACTAATTTATGTCCCATGAACTTTATCTTTACTCTATATTCATTAATATAATATTATATGAATATTAAAGATAAATTAAGTCTTTATTAATAATAAATATATATTTATATGAATATAATAATGTTACATGTAACCAACCGATTAACTATAAGACATATTAAACAAACAATCTTTCACCCGCACTAAAGTCAATTGCTCATGTATCTAATATCATTGCTTCATGTAGCATTAATGCTTCTACATGGATAATGACTTAGTAAGAGGATCTTCTAGATTCTCTTTGGTGGGTATTCATTCTATCTTTACATCTTTCATTTCATTGATTTATCAAATCAAATGGAATTTATTAAGTACTTGTTAGGATCATTGATGAGACCTTAGTTCTTTTGCTTATGCAATGACTCTATTGTTATCATAGTATAAGGCCACTAGATCAACAATTCTAGGAACCAACCTAGCTCATTGATAAACTTTTTTTATCCAAACGTCTTTGTTTCCTTAAACGTGCAAGTGTACTCTTATTCAGTTATAGAATTAGTTGTGCTCTCTTATTTGGAACTCTTCCAACTCAGAGCACTACCATTTAGACTAAAACATATATTGACTGATATTTACTATTTTTCCAACATTTCATTGAAAACAAATCTTAATTCAAACAATTTTGAACTTCTAGTTTATCTTCATCATTGATGGATCCTATAGCCAAGTATAGGATATAATTTTCATCATATCTCTCTTAATTTGTGTCTTAGAACAAATGTCCTTGGAGGGAGGTGTTCCATGAAAAAAAGATAAGAATCAAATCTTAGATTCTTCCATACTACACTATTTTATTATCTAATCTATATGCATGAATTGGGACAATTTAAGTAACCTTCTAGATCTATCTTTATAGATCTCTATATCCAATATATGTTGTTTCTCTCAATTTTTTTATGGAGAAATTCTTGAACAATTAAAACTTTACTGATTAAAGAAAAAATATGCCATTTCTAAATATATCATCTATATATAATATTAGAAAAAAGACATCATTCCCATTAACCTTTTGCAAACACAAGGTTTATCCATATTTTTTATGAAATCAAATCAGTTGATTATACCATCAAAATCGGATATTCCTACTCCTTAAATCTTGCATAGTATATTTGTATATTACCTTTCATATTAGTCTTTCTTTTAAAGACTCACTTAGATCCATTAGGTTTTATCCCTTCAGGTGGATCAACGAAGTTCTAAACTTGGTTAATACATGAAGTCTATAGCTTTAAGTCATTTCTTGGAATAAATATAATATATTACTTCCAAGTAATTCGTAGGCTTATTAATTATGAGCAACATGTCATTCACAATTTTCATGAGAGGTCCTTATATCATTGATGCATGACATGTCCTACCAAATTTATAGAGATTTTGTGTTTCTTAAGGTTCAAGCTAAACATTTAATGTTTTAGCGTTGAGAATATATTTTATTTGGATGTAGTGTTCTAAGAAGTGTAAAGAATCTCATTCTCTTTTAGATAATCCTTGAAATATTTAGTCAAATATTAACCACATCGATTCAATTGAAGTATCTTAATACTTATTTCAATCTATATTTCAATTTTATTACAATTTATATTGAACCTGGAAATTTTAAATTCAGGTATATACAAACCATTAGCATAATTACCTAATCTATAAAAACATCATTATTATAAAAGAACAACATTTGTCCTCAATAATAAATTTAAATCTATTTAATACTAAATAAAATGAAAATAATGTCTTAAAATACTGGAACAAAATGACAATTATAAAGTTCTAGTATCAACCTATTAGGCAAAACAAAATAACTAGTTCTTACAACTAATGCAACAACCCTTGCTTCATTACTGAGTCGTATATCCATTTTTTTTTCAACTAATCTTTTACTTTTTTTTAGTTCCCGCATGCTATTGCAATGTGAAAACCACATTCGGTATCCAATACCCGAGAACTACAATGCAAAGTAGTAAAATAGTTTAAAATTATAAACATACTTGAAGTAGAAGCTTCGTTAAGCTTTTTAACCTTTATGGTTGCAAGGTATTCCTTGCAATTCCTCCTCTAATGTCCTTTCTTTCCATTATGAAGATAAGTGCCCTTGTCTTTCTTCATGCCCCTAGAAGGCTTGTTTACTTTAGAGACAACACCTTTTTTTTTTGTTATCCTTCTTCTTAGACATTGTAGAAGACTGAACTAGAAGAACTTGACCTTTTTTCTTCTTAAGGACCCCTTTAGTAGTCTTAAACATATTAAGCAATTCTGACAATGTACTATCCAACTTGTTCATGTGATAGTTCTTAATAAATTGCGAAAAGCTTTGGGGGTAATGACTGCAAGACCAAGTCAATACTTAACTCATAGTCCATGACAAAAGCCAATTGACCTAATTTCTTAATATAGCCAATCATTTTCAAAACATGGGTGCTTATTGAAGAACCGTCTGTCATCATACAGCGGAATAATTCTTTAGAGGTCTCATATTGTTCATGTGATAGTTCTTAATAAATTGCGAAAAGCTTTGGGGGTAATGATTGCAAGACCAAGTCAATACTTAACTCATGGTCCATGACAAAAGCCAATTGACTTAATTTTTTTAATATAGCCAATCATTTTCAAAACATGGGTGCTCATTGAAGAACCCTCTGTCATCATACAACGAAATAATTCCTTAGAGGTCTCATATCTCTTTGTCCTACTGGCCTCATCAAATCAAATTCTAAATACTTCAACAAGCAAGTATAAGCAAGTGTTTTTAATAAAAGGCAAGTTTGGTTCACCTATTATTCTTCAATTCTCTGAAAACTAGAAAACACCAAAAATATTGTTTTTCAAATTCTCCAATATTTCAATAAGAGCCATGTTTGGTTCACCTATTTTTTTATGTTCATTTCTTCTATTATTTTTAAGGTAAACAAATCCTTGTTAATTGTTTTAAAAAATTTGTATAGAAACTAAAAAACTATTCACACCTCAAAGATGAAAAATTCTTTTTACATTATTTTTTGTGTTTATTAGAAATTTGTTTATGGTTAATAGGAACATTTAAAGACTAAATTAAAAGTTGAGACCACTTATTTTTAGGATTAAGACTTTCTTGAAAATTCTTCTTCAACAAAAATACTTTAACATAAAATATTAATTTGATTAAAATAAATTATGGGTGAATGATAAATTGATCTCTAAGAACTCTTAATTGACATGTTTTGTAAATCCAAGAACCTTCAATCTCACTTTAAGAGATTACATGATTCTCTTCTAACTTATATGATAGAAAGTTGAAGTGTTAAGATTGAGCTTGTAGGGCACCGAAGTTTATAAGGAGAAGAAGGCCTATGCTAAGTAGGTTTTAGGCTTAAGCCACACACATTAGGCTTAAGCCACACACATTACGCATAAGCTCAAGAGCTTCGGGTCTTGGGTCCGAGTCTTTTATTTGGGTTTGCTATAAAATAAATTTTAGGCCCTTAAAGATTTTTTATCCAACCCATGAATAAGTTTTAAGCCCTTA
>Ga0307511_10007219_pt1 | contig 11196 bp, 5 predicted proteins | sample 13_EM_MG_FD_200266 | JGI IMG/M metagenome (GOLD analysis project Ga0307511, IMG submission 200266) | Populus trichocarpa ectomycorrhiza microbial communities from riparian zone in the Pacific Northwest, United States - 13_EM | ecosystem: Host-associated > Plants > Roots > Unclassified | place...
ATAAAAACTAATTGTTTATAGCCGTTGAAGTCCCAATAACAGATGAAATGGTCGATCGATTGTTGTAGAATTCTCATGTGCTCATCACGAATGAACAAACGGTAGATTAATTCATTTGGTATACCCAAATAGTTGACCGGTTCATGCAAAATCCAAATTTGTTAGTTTTAATCCTAGGTAAATTCTTAGAACTGTTTTATCAATCATTTTAAAATGCATGCAAAGTGAATTGTGAACATTCATTTTAATTTGTACTATCAAGTAGGATATAAAAATTTACATTTAACACCAAAAATATTTACTTAAACTAAGTCTTCATTTTACTTTCATCATGCTTGTAGATGTGTTCTTCGTATAAAACCTATTTAAAGTTTATTTTCAACCAAGCATATTATTAATTTAATTTTTATATTATTGTTACCATCAAAATATATAAAAACATAAATGTATGACCTAAAGGTCAACAAAAACTAGATTTCATAGTAACCACTTTCGACAAAGAAAGAATTCTCATGAGCCGGTCAAAGTTGTTGGTTACCATTCATTGCTATAGTACATGCTTAGAGCGGGTTTTATAATTTTCAATTTAGTTTCTAAAATCTATAATTGCTTCAAATCTAGCATTAAACTTTGATTCTATCATTTATTTGATAAATTTTAATCAAAATTGACACATAAACTTCCAATTTTGATAATTATATTTTATTTTCACAATAAAAAATATCTATAATAATTTATTGTGAGAATTTAATATGATTAAATAAATTTTAGTTAAATGGTACTAATTTGTGTGAAATTCCAAGCAACAATGTACTCATTTAGCTAAAAATATATTCAACATATAAAACTCTCTTAACTATATTTATTTTTTTAGACATGTCCATTTATTTTTAAGTTCAAGTAAGCTTGTCTTGAGGAGGAATCTATAAAAATAAAAATTTTCAACCAATCAAAATTTGTTGTGTTATTTTTATTTTATTGTTACATAAAAATAAAATAAATTTGAGATAAATGACATGGAAAATAAATGAGCCTTTATTTTTTAATTTTTTTGTCAATGGAAAGCTGACACATGGGAGGAGATATTTAAGATATTTATCATTAATACAAGATCCCACAAATAAAAATCAATAAATAAATTATATCATGCAGTATTGACAAAAAACTTGAATACCTCTACAAATCTCTATATAAAGGGTCTCACTCTAGATATAAAGAACATTTTTTTTCAAAGAAAATACAAATTTTTTTTCAAGATAAGCTTTTTAAGTAAGGAAGCTCTTACAAAAGCTCTCAAGCCTTCTTCAGCAACACTTTGAAGACAAATCAAAGATATTTTATAAAATATCAAATTATCAAATCTTGTTCTGCGGTGCACGCCTATATTCATGTTTTTGTAAAACACAAATCTTAACTTGATCTCATAAATAAATAAAGTCACTACAAATCAAATTCAAGAAAATAATCAAATTATTATTTTATTTTTTTGTATGAATAATTTAAATAAATACTTAACCTATTCATATATTTTGATAAAATTAAATATTTACACACAAGAGCTTGTTTTTGCAGGTACTTAAATTTGTGTCCAGTAATATTCTTGACAGTTCTAAGGATTTAAAACTTTGTTGTAAAGTCTTTCAGCAACAAAGAAAGTGTTTATACAGGAGAAAGCATTCATAAAATCTCAGTTATAAAGCTTACAGTCATCCATTTAAAAGTTGCAACCATGTCCTGTTCATAAGAGGAAAGATTTGACTATATATAAGGCAACGGCAACAAGAGAGCAAGCTAAATACCTTAATCCGGTTTTGACAGGGAATCAATAAGCTCGTATCTAAGCATTTTTCTGAGGCCTACAAACAGCAGAATGACGGCAAGCCAACTTTGAATAAATTCTGTATAATTTTTTAGACTGATCAAAAAGTACAAAATAATGTAATCAAAATGTTGTGCTAGAAAAGGAAGAAAGGAGAGCATAATAGAAGCGTTATTCTCTTTTGATGCCTCCATGCGACCACCCTGAGAAGCCTCCATGGCCATCATTCATAGGGCCTGAGTAGTCCCCAAACGTAATACAACTTCCTGTTGCACAATGCCCCCTTGTAATTTTTACCTTCACACGTTCCATCAATCTCAAAGTATATCTATCCTCTTCTTCTCTAGTTGCTAGAATTGAGTGCCCTGTCGAGTGTGACCTTGACATTCCCAATATCTTTTCATGCCCTTCGTTTTGTCTGTCCACATCCTGAGTCGAGCTTCCTCTACCATGTCCTTCTCTACCTTCCTCGCCACTATCTTCGCTAACATGAATGCTAATGGCATGCTCTAGCAATACATTTGTTTCATTAGTATCATGCACATTAATGTCCGCTCGGTGATCTCCTATCCGAGCCTTTTCCAATGCTTCCTTAGGCAAGTCAAGATCTCTACGACAAACTGGACATGTTTTGTGGGATTCAAGCCAAAGATCAATGCATTCTTGGTGGAAAACATGGTAGCAAACCGTTAAAAGGCGTACTAGATCTTCATCGGAAAACTCTGCCAAGCAAATTGCACATTCAAGTCCGTGTTGTTCGCGTCGAAAATCTTTGACGCTTGAATATGTAAATGTTGGAAAAAGTTGTATTTGTGAAGAATCAAGTCCGGGATTCTCTTTTGAACTAGCCGGATTTACAAGGCCAAGTGAACTCTGCCTGAGATGCCAACCGTGGACGATGCCTTCCATAAAAAATCTATAAAAGCATATAGAGAAGAAACCTATAAAGAAGAGCACAAGAAGAATTACGGTTACAAGTAGGGCTATTGCCGGTGAGCCAATTGATAGAGTTGTTGGGTATGATGAAGAATTAGACGACATCGAGGATCAGAGATGTAGCCTAGTCGGCTAGCCGGAGCTTGGAGTTTCGCCGGCCGTAGGTTTTTGCATGGATGAAGGGAAATTCAACCAAGAGAAAATGAATCTATTTCTGTTGTGTTGGTTGAATTTGAGGCCTAATAAGGAAGAGAGAAAGAGGCACTTCAATGTGGTTGGGATCATATAAGAAGGTGGCTTAATTTGGAGCGGTGATGTAGAGACATCAGTTTCTTGTCCTTGGCTGTGGAATGATTGGTTTCTTGCCCTTGACAGAGATAATGGCCATTGAACGAGTCCTTGTGAGAAGGGTGAGGAGCTTTGTCTGAACAGCAGCAATTTTGGCTCAGCTAATTTCTCTCATCCTATAGTGCCAAAACAAATAGTAACACTTTTCTTTTTTAGGTCATTGGTCCTCTTTTCACATAATCACCAAACTCAAAATGTCCCACTCAACCCAACCAGATTCAGATCATTTGTACCAATCACACGAAATCACAATCAAGATTGAATCTGGAGTGATGTTACTGTCACACCTGAGATTAATATGGTCTTGCCTTGGCCGTCCGGGGTTATGATGCCAGCCAGCCAACCTACCAACCAACCACTAGACGAGGGTTCAAGCCATGGTACCTCTCAGTACATAATTAGTGCAACTACTTTTTGTAACCTTAAAATGCAATGTTTCAAGCTTTGGCAGTAATAATGGCGGAAAGCTTAACATGGTAATAACTGATTGCGCACTTTTTGGTTTCATTGTTTCCTCGATATACTCTGCTAGCATTTGAACCCTTGGAATTAGAATAGCTTCTAGTAGATCAGTTTCTGTCTTGGTTTCACATCTCAGCTACAGGGACAAAAATCTGTATATCAAGGGAATCGAGAAAAACAAAATTAATGTCCTGCAAATAAGGAATCTTTTAGGCTTTCCAATTCAACCACTGCAGGCGGCAGCAAAAAAGCTTCCATTTTCCAACCACACGGTATCACTAGTTCTGGATAAATTCCACAGGTCTTTATGTGGAGTGACTAAAAACAATGTCGTCGCCCACATATACCAGCATCAAATTTGATCAAAACCCTCCTTGAATAAAAATATAACGCAGGGTTGATAAACTAGCGACCGTTGAGTAGGTTATAAGATGCTGCTGGGACATCATTATACCAGATCCTAAAGCAAAGTGATTTACCCCGGTCTTTTCCAACACCTCCTCATAGGTTTTTCTCTCTCCTTTTATTTTCTATTTTCATATTCCCTTCTTACAAATGCTAATGGCAAACAGATCTTCTCGAAAAGAAAAGAAAAAAAATGGCAAGACAATCATATCCAAAAGGCAAACTGTGCATAAATTTTGCACAACAAGGGTTCATAATGATATTAGAACAAAGGTAGGATTCATGGTTTTTTTCATCCAAATAATAATCTCAAAATTTGCCCAGCTCAATTTCGACTTTCTGTTTACCTAAGCAGATACGGCCTCACATAACCAGTCTCCCTTGTCGTCCATCTTATAGCTCAGAACGTGCAAATTTCATGACAAAAGTTGTTTGACACCTGCTGACCTGCACATCCCAGCTAAAACTGCAATTAATGAGAGGGGGAGACCGTGGGAGCTAAATATTAAATTGGGAAATTAATCCAAAGTGGTACAACTACAAAGACAACAGATCTCCTTGGATACGAGACATCCAGTTATCATACTTCACTACAAAGATCAACACTATAAATGCAGTACAAGCTTCAAATTTCCACACTGGAAACTCAAATTCATGCATAAACACTACGGGTTTGACATTCCAATGAGCAAGGGATCATCCTGAAACTTCAAGCCAGTAAACATAGACCTCTTCAATCTAAGAGCTGAAGCTTCCCAATCTCTTCAAGTCTCAAGAAAACAAACTCTGCACTTGGCCATTTAAACCTTCTTGCACGTGTCCTTGAACATTTTAAATTCTATCAGAATGCTACACAGGAAAAAAAAACCTGACCCTATTCAATGTCATCAATCCAGTCACCATATATCCTACTGATTTTGTCTGGGCCCTTCCATTTCTGATGAGTTCTTTGTCCAGGCCTCTGAATAAGAATAGATGATTTCTGTGACGGAACTCCAAGGTGATAAACATCTGAATTGGGCACAGAAGTAACTGATGCGACCACAGTTTCTGGTGGAGTTTTTGAAGGCACTCCTCCCTGCTTTGACTCAACAGGGACAAAAGCAGAATCTTTTGCATCCATCTCCACAAGCCCTCCACCGTAACGGTGTAACTCTGCAGTCAGACAATTCAACTCCAAAGTTAACATCTAGCATGCTTCAATCACATCAAAGGGGGAAAAAAAGAACAAAGAAAGAAAGGGGAAAACAAAAGAGCAGCTCCATCATCATGCTAGTACTCTGAACCGACATTAATCCAACACATAGAGAACAACAACTAGTATTCCTCTTTGAAAAAAATAACTCTGTGTTTCATGTTCTTATCCATGCAAAGGGGAAAAAGGATAAAACCAGCAATTATCAGATGTTCATAAACATGACCAAGGAAATCTAATCACAGAAAACATGCCACATGTTAGGCATTTATACTTTTGAATAAGATAAGAATGGCATTTCAATTCTCATTTGATATGTGGAACCTTTCAACAGTTTGCATTAAACAACAAACTTATAAATTGTTAAAGAAACACGCATCAAGCAACAGCATCTCAGACCAGAAGTAAAGGAAATGAAATCTCACTGCAAATTATCTAATACTATGGAAAGACATTTAAATTTTCCTTTAATTTAATTGGGAAATAAGAGGGGAAATAAAACAAAGCGATCTTTAGATAGTCATGTGGTGTAAACAACAGCAAGATAGCTCATGTTAAGCATTCATAAAATGTCAGCAGTTTATGGCACCAACTAATGTAACAAAACTCAAATGAAGTCCCAGGTTAGCTGGAAAATTGTCATTCACCTTCTGTTATGAAGGCATTGCAGCTAGTTACTTAGCAGTACAAGAATCAAAATGCCCCCAAACCGAAGCGTTTTCAGGTCAGGAACATAAACAAATATCTATTTTATTCAGAAATTGAGATGTGTGGACATCTTAAACCATTAAACTAAGAAATATACGTCCTTCAACTGGTAGTACATGCCAGCTAATACTTCCATAAAAGATATGCACAGCCATTACACACGACATACCAAAAAAAGAAAAAAAGAAAAACATAAGTCTTCTATTTGTCTGGCATCGAAATCAATCAAATATGTTCCACTTTCTAATACTGGGGCACCCTTAAATAACATATGCAACCAAACAACTCTTTAAAAATTATAGAAGTCACGACCTTTTACATTTATTCAGTACCAAATAATCAATAGAAAATTTCTCCTGCTCATAAATCCTAGTCCTTACCGAAAACTGAAATCATCAATGGTACAAAATTCACAATTCATGAGGCATACCTCCTACTCCATGAGCAAAGTGACACTTATTCCCAAATGGGCAATATCCAGTAAGTTCCCACTTGTTACAAATTCTTGTCTTCCAATTTGATGGCTTCACATTAACTGCATTGCTACCTGCATTTCCTCCTCCTCCTCCTCCACCACCTCCACCTCCACCTCCTCCTCCACCTCCTCCTCCTCCTCCACCTCCACCTCCACCTCCACCTCCACCTCCTCCTCCTCCACCACCACCACCACCCCCTCCATACCCTCCAGGCCCCAAACTTATTGCCACACTCTCCCGATTCTTTGACTGCTCATCGTGCAAAAACGTGCAATTATCTCCATACGGACACCCTTCCTCTGTATAAAACTTTTTACAATGCCTCCCTTTATAAGACCGCTGTGTCTCCGCTCCAAATCCCACTATTGATGGGATTTGAAATTCCTCTCTGGCATCCACTGTGTTCCCTCTCTCTTCTTCATGCGCAGCCACTATCTCCTGCCAGTTTGGAGGTGGACGCCGAAGCTCCTCCATGCTGTGTGCAAAGTTGCAGTTTGTGATGTAAGGGCATGTGCCTGCCCGGAACTTGCAGCAAAGTTTGGTCTTGAAAAACATTTTCCCAATCGATTTCTTTGAATTCAATTCCTGGGAATTGTTTTTCGATTTCTTATTTGGTGGTTCGCTACCAGAAAGTGTTTCTGAGGATTGGTAATTGGAATTGGAAGGAGTGTTGTCATTAAGGCCATCAGAATTATTCCAAAAACGGTAGTCATCTTCTGTGGCCCAAACAGAATTGGAATCAGAGGAATTTGAAATCCAGCTATCTGGACCAGTAATTGGAATTACATTTACACCAGAAAAATCCCTATTGTAATCCATTTTATAACTTAAAACCAACTAAACAAATGATATTAAAGTTGAAAACTTTGAAGATGAAACCCTAACTGGTGATGAAGATGAAAAAAACAGTACATAAAACACGAATCCCATGAACTAAAATTGATAGAAATGAAGCAAGGATGTGAAATTAGCAAAATTTGAGAAACGGATATTTTAATTAACACACCAAGGACCGAGTAACACAGAGCTTGACCTAAAACAACATCCGGTGCAGAAAGAACTGAAATTAAAGGGTTTTCAATTACCTGATCAAAGGAGGAAACTTGACATTCAATTACCTGAATTCTTGAAATGGGTTTTTAGTTAACACTTCTAAGACTAGATTCAAAAGGGTTTTCAATAAAACTTGCAGCGAAAATGAGATAAATATTGAAATACAAGTACAGCAGCAGCAGGTAAAACCTGAAAATTCATGGATAAATGGGTTTTGGATCCAGGGGCTTGGGACATGGAGGAGAATTTAGAAACTATTAAGAGAAAAATGGGAGTGAAAATAGAAAATTTGAGTGTCTAAAGTGGAAACAAAGCATGTAGACTTTTTGAAGGGTGGTGATAAAGCTTCGAAATATAGAGATGGATTTTGGTTGTAGGAGAGCGACAGGAAATAGATAGATTAGATTTCGATTTTCCAAAAATACACAAAAACTCTGTTCCAATAATAATAAAAAAAGAAATCAATGAAGTTATCGAGAAGAGAAATCTGAAATGTACTCCATGTCCAAATTTCTTCCTTCCTTCCTTCCTTCCTTTTGTTTTTGTGTCATTTCGTTTATAAATGATCTGCTCCAATCTTCATTGAGAAGATCTCAAGAATGTTTGGATATGATATCAGATAAAGAATTTTATTTAGTACACCAGCTTCTCACTTTTTATCGTAATAAAAATTAAAATTCACATACTTGATTGATTAAAATTAAAAAACATTTATACTAACATTACTCTTTTTTTCCTTTTTCCACCCTTGTTAAAACCCAAAGGAAAAACCTCAAATATACCCCCAAATTATTGGGATATAATCAATTTTGTTTCCAAAAATATTTATATTAATTGTATCCCCAAGCCATTTGGGCTTTTCAATTGGGTTCTGTTGAATGTTTTCGTAACCAGAAAACATGGATGAAAAGGCTTAACTCAGAATCCTTAAAATGTTAGGATAAGCTTGGTACAAATATTATTTAGAAATAAAATTAAAATTATATTTATATAAGTGGGGACTATTTCTTGGGCTAACCCAAATCCAAAAAAGCCATGTATCAGTGACGTGGCTTTACAATGGAGTGGTAGATTTGGGTCAACGGAGAGAAGAGTGTCATTCAGAAGTAGAGAATGGGTTCAAGCCGGGAGAATGACCAGAGATTGCAAGGGAAATTTTGTATCGGTTTTCCAGCTGTGGGTTGGTGGAGTGCTATAAAAAAATAAAATAAAAAATACATATAAATATTATTAAAATAAAATAATAATAGCATTGCAAGTGTTAGCGCTTGAGCCACTTCATTCAAGCAACACATGAGAGGTTATGTGGTGATCAAATAATAGTTCAAGTTCTGGCGATGTTTGGATCATCTTGGTAGCTTTTCTCTTCAAGGTGATATGTGTTATTTACAAACTTTATTTTAGTATTAATAAATTTTTTTTATCATTCTTTCCACTCTTCTCCTTGATTTTCTTACCATAATCTTTTTTATTTTCAAAGCAGCCTTTTAAATTGTTTCTTTTTTCAAATTTAGATCATATTTTTATTTTTATTATTATTACTATTATTATTTATTTTATTTGAGACTATTTATAATATTTTTCTATTTCATTATTTAATATTAAATTAGTTGAAAAATAAGTTTCTTGATTGAACCCAAGTTTAGAATTTCAAAGGTTACGAGTTTAAAAGATTAAACTTGGAAAAGTTTTTAGAGATTATAAGAGAATTTTTTTTTATTGGTTTTCCAACTAGTGTGGGTTGGTGTGGTGCTATAAAAGCTGAAACAAAGAATAAATACAAATATTATTAAAAACAAATTGATGCTAGCATTGCACGCATGGATTGAAGCCACACCGTTCGACCTGGCACATGCAAGGTGACATGATAATCAAATGGTGGCTTTCAGAGTAGCGTTTAAATCATCTTGATAGCCTTGCCCTTCCAAGACGGTGCATGTTGCGTGCGAACCTTTATTTTAGCATCAACGACCTTTTTATTATTCTTTTCTCTCTTCTCCTTTATTTTCAACCTCCATATTTTCAAAGCAATCCTTCAAATTAAAACCATGTTTTTATTATTATTATTATTATTATTATTAATTTAATTTAATTTAAGATGATTTATAAAATTGATTTTTTAAAAAAAATTATCTATCAGATTTGATTCTTGTTTTTTTTTATTATTTGTTTTGTTTTGCTTCCTTTTCGTAATTAAATTTACTTTTTAATTTTACCCTTCGACATTTAGTTTAATTTTAATTTTACATCAAATTTGATCTTTATTCTTTTGATTGTTATTTTAATTACTTCGGAATTTTTTTTAGATTTAAATATTTTTCTATTTCATCATTTTACATTAAATTAGTTAAGAAATGAGTTTCTTAGTTGAACCCGAGTTTAGAATTTCATGGATTGCGAGTTTAGAAGATTAAACCTGAGAGATTGATTAGAGATTATAAAAGAATTTGTTTTATTGGTTTTCTAGCTAGTGTGGGTTGGTGTAGTGCTATAAAAGCTGAAATAAAGAATAAATACAAATATTATTAAAAGAAAAATTAATGCCAACATTACACGCATGGATTAAAGCTACACCGTTCGACCTAGCACGTGCAAAGTGGCGCAATGATCAAATGATGGCTTTTAAAGTGGCGTTTGAATTGTCTTGACAACCTTTCCCTTCCAAGATAGCGCATGTTGTGTGTGAACCTTTATTTTAGCATCAACAACCCCTTTTTTTTTATCATTGTTTCTCTCTTTTTCTTTTTCTTTTTTCCCACCTGAACCTTCATATTTTCAAAGCAGCCCTTCAAATTTCTTTTCCTTTAAATTTAGACCATGTTTTATATATTTATTTTTATTTGAGATGATTTATAAAATTGATTTTTTTTTTATATTTTTTCATCTGTCAGATTTGATCCGCATTCTTTTGATTACTATTTGTTTTGTTTTGCTTCCCTTTCTTAATTAAATTTATTTTTTTAATTTCATCCCTCTAAATGTAGTTTAATTTTAATTTTACATCAAATTTCATTCTTATTCTTTTGATTGCCATTTGAATTACTTTGGCAAATATTTTTAGATTTATTTTTTTTATTTCATCATTTAAAATTAAATTAGTTGGAAAATGAACTTCTTGATTGAATCCAGAATTAAGATTTCATGGGTTGTGAGTTTAAAAGATTATTTTTTACTAATTTTAAAAATGACACGGGTTATCCTGGGTCTTTTTTACCGTTGTTATTTGTTAGATTTAGCATTTTTAATTTTTTTTTGTTTTTTAGTTAAATTAAATTAATTGATTAGATAAACGAATGAGATATTTACTTTATGATATTTTATGGTTTTTAGGTCGTTGCATCTTTTTTTATATTGTCATGCAACCTTTCATTATAGCATTAGAACCATCTTGGTGAGCATTTTCTGGTGGTGAGGCGATGTCCACGATGAAATGATTGAGAGTCTCCAACAATTTTTTTTTTCTTCTCCTTCTGAGTATGATATTACTAACTCCTTTTTTATAGTTATTATTGCCAAAAAAAATTCGCTTTATTTATTGTCATGCCTTTTTTTTTTACCATGTTATTAAATTAACATTTTTTTATTGGATTTGGTTAATTTAATGACTCATGTCTCCAATATTTCTTATTTCTTTAAAAATATTCGTATCTCCTGAACATTCTTTTTTGTGTTAGTAAAAATATGACCCAACCCATGATGTAGCATAGTAATCAATCTTGTACTATCTATTACCAAAATAATACCCAAAAAAAATTGAAATTCACGTGCTAGAGTGAATTCAAGTGGATGGCACT
>Ga0307511_10007220_pt1 | contig 11196 bp, 13 predicted proteins | sample 13_EM_MG_FD_200266 | JGI IMG/M metagenome (GOLD analysis project Ga0307511, IMG submission 200266) | Populus trichocarpa ectomycorrhiza microbial communities from riparian zone in the Pacific Northwest, United States - 13_EM | ecosystem: Host-associated > Plants > Roots > Unclassified | place...
TTGTGGAATATTCCTTCAGTAGCTACCCGAGCCATGTAACACAGTCAGAAGGATTATATGGTGCATACAGAGGAGTCTAGTACTAGGTTACGGAGCATTCGTTGGGGGTTTTTAAATTTTTTTTTTGCTTTTATTGCTACAGCAGTTCGTCACCTCTCATGTGGGCGGCAGATTAATTTGCTAACCCTTGAATCCACCCGGAATTCCGGGTGGCTCGTCATATGTCCCTTGTGGATGTGCATACGAGTAATGAATTGGGGATTAAAAAAAAAAATGACGAGGCTGGTGGCAAAGATCAGGAGAATGAATTACCCTGAACTACATCACATCTAATTTACACATCTTCAGGAAACGATATAAATAAATCTCGGAATGGTTGTTCAAGGAGAAGCACCTCTTGTTACGAATTTCATTTCTCAATAAGTGACACAATTTGGTGGAGAATAATCTTATTTATCAGAATCATAGTCTGATCTCACAACACCACGAGCCAAGGGATACTCCAAGGTCTCTTATCTATGGGCAACATCTGACGTAGACTACAACGGGAAGCTATATTAAACTGAACATTGCAACAATATAATATGGGAATTTATATATCAAGGGGAATATCATAAGAGCCCTAGCTCTTGAAATCAAGCTTCTATGAAATAGGGGAAGATTCACGAATTGGTTAGTTTTGGAGATAGCGCTTCTTCAAGCTCGCTTTGTATTCACTTCAGCAGGGGGCTATTCTCTTCCATACAGGCTCGGATTCTGCTGGCTCGCAGTTTTTCTGTGTTTTGAGGGAATACCTAGGCACCAAAGCGAGCTAATTACCTGTGTCTTCCCCTACGGTTACACGCATTTAGGATCTCGGATTTAACCTCCAGCTTGACAGGCATGCGGGCTTCTATGTAACTTAAACATGCGATGAACACATGCGGTGGGAACATGAAACAGACATATGTAACGGCAGAGTGCAGGCGACACCGTCAGGTGGTAAACCTTACAGGCTGGGGGGGGGGGGGGGGGTGATTTCTACTAGAGGAGGTACTAAGAATGCCCACGAGGGGCAAAAGGATGGACGAACTTACTTTCTAGCTGGGGCCTGACCTGGGGTAGATTGTTTAATCTAGACGGGGCTCGGATCATGAAATTGTACGCAACGTCATGAACCTTGAAACATCCAATTTTTGATTTCCTGTGCAGCTTCTCGACCTCGACGTCAGATTCTCCATTATGAGGAATGGGAAACCTTGTTTTTAGCGTTTTCAGGGTTCTGGAAAATCCATTATCGGCGCAGTGCAGTGAGCTGTTGGATATATGTTGTCAATATAGCTCAAATTGGGCTATACTTAGGTACATATAGTGAGTTGCATATGATTTACTTTGAAATCACTTTATGATATTGGCCGAAGGCGTGTTTTATGGAGATCAACGGGTTCAAATGGGTATTTAATTTGGGCTTACCCCATCCAGCCTGTAGATACATATATAGGAGAATGTTAGCTGGCGAACCACAAAGCGATTTTGATAAACGGGATACATACATTGTTCTGACAACACATTTCGTGCATAGGTATACCTGGAATAATTCTCGGGAGCAGTTAGTATCACAGTGATACCTTCATGTAAATCAAGTATATAGGGTGCTAATACCTGGCGCTTGATGCAAAATAGACTACCTACCGATATCCAGCTCCGTAACCATGAAGCAAACCACCATTACCATTTTCTTCTTCCTCACTCTATTATGTGGGTTGGTGCATGGTACACCACTTACACCTCAGAAGGACTATCCTGTCCCAGCAACGTCCATCGATGTTTTTAAGGCACAGTCCCCCAAAGATATTGGTCCGGCAGTCGTCTGCGGAAACACCGGCTGGGCGTGTGGTTATATGGAGACGTGCTGCTACTGCGTCAATCCACCTGTTTGCTGTGGCTACCCAAAGAAGTACTGCAATAGGGAGGGGACTATGTGCTGCGCTTATACTTTTCGATGTGGGGGCGGATGTTAGAGTCAGAGGGGGCAATGGTCTGGAGAGAAGTAGAGAAGTGCGTATTTGGCTTTCTCCTGGTGGGGAACATTTGGAATATTGTGCTGCATAAAGATTGAGGAAGAGTGGACCAAGAGGTCTGGGAGTGTGGGAGCAGAGCTCACCTGGAGTGAGGAATAGCTTGCGGGTTCTAGTGAACTAGTCGGGGTGGTTTTTGAGGCTGGCTTCATACGTCACGGACTGACTGACTATGGGGGGAAGGCGGTTCTCTGGGTATTTGAGCTACATCCTATGGGGGTATAATGGAGCCCCTGCTAGCTGCTGTTTCAGAAATCTCGCATACTATCCCAGCCCCTATGATTATACAATACAGCGGAATCATGGATAGTTCAGGGTAACATCCATAGGACTTGCTCACGTGCTCTCATGATCCGGTACTCGTGGATGTGTAGCTATAACTTGTTTTTCGTCTCGCTACCAATTTCTATAGAATCCCCATCCTGTGCTTGAGGTTTTCATGTGTGTAGTGATAGGCCGGTTGTAGAGAATACCACTAGTTATCCCGTGCTATGTACTTGCATTCGCACGAAAACATACTCTCTGCTCGTCACGGTGGATCCCTTTCGGGTTGAGCGTTTTTGTAAATATGGCTGCTCTACGCGTGTCAATTCACTACGCAGCCTGGTTGCTCACCTACCTCGCCACCTAATTCTTTATATTTTGTAGCTTACCTGCGATATTGTTTGATTAAGGTTGGATATGTATCTAGATTAATTATCTTTTGGTGCGTTTACCTCAAATGCATATATATATATATTATAGAAACTCGCGAGTAAGACCTACCCTTGGTTTAGGACCCCTCCCAACCAAAATGATAATACATTTGTATGGGCATGGAGGCCCCTACCTGCGTTCCGTGCTTAAGGCCAGGTTCTTACTAGTGGGTCTACGGTATATATATATATATATATAACATGGTGGACTCTAAACTGACAATAGGTCTAGGAGATTATATAACAATATTGCAAGATGCTATCACAAGTAGAGTTCAGGGTAACACCTTCCCCTACTGACTGATGTAGGTTTCTGGGGGGGTTCTACTTTTATGCCATTGCCTGCAATGCGTGATGAGATTGGCCTTTATCAGGGTCCCCCGGTTTTTGGGTTAGACAGCCAAACCCCAGTCTAAACACAGGGACCCTCGTCAAAACCCCAGCTCTTTTTCCTTCAAATTGGTTTATATTTTGCTGGTTCTTGGGGTCTTATTCGTGCTCTTGACTAAGAGCACGTTCTTACCCGCAAGCTTTAACGGTATACCTATGGCTTGGTCTAGGTATTTAAGTATAGCTGGCAGTCTCTATAGCTGAAGCTGAGGAAAGCTATTTGGCTGGGTCAATATAACATCTTCTGGCTGTATGTTGCTACCTTAATGAGCAGATTTGTATATCTTTGAAACCACCTACCATATTGTTTATTGCGGCTTAAGAATCACCCAACTAAACGATCTAGCAGTGTGAAATTTGATTGGTCTCTGGAAGATTACATAGCCTTCGGCATGCTCACAATGCCTTAGAAGTTTTGGAGGTGACTTTACAACATTCACACGCTTTGATGATGAGTTTAGGGTAACATTTTTAGTCATGAAGCTTGTTTGCTCGTTGATGACTATTTACATAATAAATCAATACAATGAGAACACCTTTTTGACCAATATTGCAGCTAGCAATAATTATCGTAAGGGGAGAACTAGGAATACTTGCTTGGAGAAGCTGATCGAGAAGCTAGCATAGTTGCAAGTGAAGCTGAGATCAAAGGCGAGGAGCTTAGGCCTAGGAGAAACCAGACCACTTTTATTATTATTTATATACTCAGTACTCGTATGCGGTCCCAGTAAGGGGACCATGACAAGCCACCCCGAAACCCCGGTGGATTGAAGCTAGCCCACGGGGGTATATGATTGGCACAACTGAACGTTCCGACACAACTTCAAGCTGAACTGAGCACACCTATATCACAGCAGGATATCATCAATCGTAGGAAATACCTTCGTACGCGTGATTGGGATCACGTGTGTGTCGCCGGTTGGACAGAAGTGGGCAAGTTAAAAGGCGTACAAGGATAGCTCAGAGTGATACGTGCTTACATGTTTGGAGTTCTGTTTAGTAGAGTCTACTTTATTAATTTCTGGGAGGAGCAAAGACAGAAAAGTACTCTAAAGACAGATTCAAAAAGCGAAATAGTAGCTTAGTAAAAAAGGGAGGAGAAATCCAAATACTCTATTATGCGGCGTTTCAGTGCCTTATTGGTAGCTCTTAACGAACGCCTAGGTGCTTCCTTGCCAGATTTGTAGGGCCATTCCCTGCTGAGGGCATGAGCTCTGCACAAAGGGCAGTGTTAAATTCGAGCCAATGTCTCTTCAACAGAGCATGGATTCTATAGATAAATTAAGCATAAATTAGTGTCGGTACCGTATTCCTACGATGTGACTGTTTGGAATATGATCGACAAAGATGCTGGCGCTATCCTCAACTTCTGTAATATTCAGGTACGAGACTAATTCTTGCATAGTCTCGTACCATTCTTGTAGTGTGACTGCAATGAGAAGGGTATCTGCCAAGAAAGAGTATGCCACTGTCTCATCTGTTATCTGTAATCGAGATTCGATAATTAGTGTTCGAATTACTATAATGTAACACTGTAATAACTGACCTTCATCGTCTATATTTAGCAACTCTTTGTAGCTGTGTGGAGGGCTCGAGCCCACAGGAGAATTAGTATTCACGTCGTTTTCCGTAATTATAACAAGAATCTCCATAACTGTTTGCTGCAACGCATTCATTACTACCGTATTTCCATTTACTTTTCTTTTGGCTTATGCTCGACCTTGCAAGCCTTCATTGTTTCGGGTGTATCAACTGCTATCACGGCCACCTCCTGTAGTCTTTCGAATCCCTTCTTTGCAACTTCCATTTCATGTTTATGCTCCAAACGTTCACGCTGCAACATGGCCTGCAAATTGGCAATTGTTGCTTCTTGTGTCCGTACAAGCTCCTCATAATAACTTAACTCCTCTCGGGGGATTATCGAAGTCTTGCGTTGGATAGATGTATCAGTTGTAGGGAAACACTCGAAGGATGAATTGTGGAACCCCATTGTACACTCGGGGAGAAATCCTTGGTACTGAAATCGGAATCCTAGAGCTTGAAGAAGCTAACTGCATCTTGGGTAAAGATTGGTGAGCTCGAAAGTCGATATAGAGAGTTGCGTGTTACAATATTTGCTTGCTGCATGACTAGGCTGTTTGCTGAGGTTTCAATGTGTAGTAGGGAACAGTATTTGGAACGAGCCGGCCTGAATACAGTAAAGTCGCGACCTCGGGACTGGCCTGAAGTTTTCTAATAACGCGAGGTTTCTTACATATATCGATATATACAGTATTTTCCCATTTAAATTCCGGCGGGACCGGAGCCCACATCACCAAAAAAAATAGTGGCGTCCCGATGACATGGTATGGATTGTGCATCCATGTCTTTTCTGTCTCCTGGCTGTCTCCTGTTGTCTCCTGAGTGTCTCTTACTGCCTCTAGATTGTCTCCCAGTGGCACCCAGTGCCTCTGGTAGACACCTCATCCAGACGGTGTCATCTACGATTGACACAATGCCTCTAACGTCTCTCAGGGAGTCTGACGCCAATTAGGCAAAGTCAATTTTTTTGTGATGCAGTTGCTTACTATCGAGAGGGTTCTTATATCGGGTTTCTTATATTGCGACTCCACTGTAACTCGGCCGGCATGACACTTGACCGGGGCGACCTGGACCACCTATTTGGCCGGTTAAGCCTGCATGGCCCGTTTGGCCGTTCGGCCCAGCTAGCCCGAATAGCCCAGTCAGCCTAGCGGGCTGCTTCAGGCCGTGCACGTACCTTGGCTCGTTTCCAACATTGGTAGAGAAGGGAGCAGAAGAGGAGGTGAATGGGTCGTATTGTGAACGAATATTTACTGAACACAACAGACAGCCTCACCACGCCTGGGGAAGAGGCTATCTATAGTGAACGAGGCAGTGTTGTTGTTGGGTGTTTCATGGCTGTTTGGGCAATTGTCTCGGGTGCAGGCTGTTTCTCTAGTCTGGTTCTGTTTCCTGGGCACCGATTGGCTAACGGTGAGGGCTAGCCCTGGCACCCTATAGCGTGCCCTATAGCATGTCTTTTCCATCTAAGGTTCACCTCACCCTTTGCTCCCACTTGATACTGCTTGTTTCTTCCATACAATTTCGAGCTCGAACCTTTTAGTCAAACCATCATATCTCCTACTTACTCTTATACTACTGCAGCTACACTTGTGATAGTACATCTGGGATAACGAGGTGTATATCTTTTCCCTCCGGGGTCACCTTCTGCCCAGACTATGTGCATAACCTGCTTTCTTATAACGAAAAACGCCTGTGATGGGAGTCATTCATTAAGAGAAGTTCAGTTCGACTGTACCGTACCCAGCAACACTCCTTTCAGCATCCTTCTCAATTGCCAAATTGCATCCACGGCGTTGCCAGTTGAGCCACCAGTTCAGTAGGTTTCTGACCAGAAGAGACCCCCTGGATCCAGGCAGAGTATACTATTAGCGAATAACTCGAGTTACGCAGAGTTTTTTCATTCCTAGTAGATGTGGTAGTTTTTCTTCTGTCTGGGAGAAGGCACATACAAAGCACAAAGCACAAAGCACAAGTCTGCACCCATCACTATCCTCTCGCCACACTTTAAACTCCCTATCAGCAGTTGCAACCCCAGACCGACCGGGGAAACTGGCAGAAACGGTAAATCCCTTTATAAAGTCGAAGGACAGGACCAGGAGAAAAGAGACATTTTAAGACCAGGTAAGTACCTACTTACGAGTGAGGAGGGAGTTTCTCAAGAATGCAAAAGTTCTATTGCATAGATACCATTCCTTCTGTGGATGTACTAACAATATATAATGAGTTACTAAATACAGTGGAGGGTTGCAAAGGAGTAGGAGAGGGTAGAGAAAGGAAGGGGACAGGAGGCTGATTTTTATTTTATTTTTACATACTCATTACTCGTATGCAGCCTCGTTGGGGGTGCCATGATGAGCCATCCGGAAGCCAGGATGGATTCAGGGTGGGCCAGGTTAATTTAGGCCCTCCCACGCGTTCTATATACAAGTTATAGTGTAGGAGATACAAAATGAGATTCGTTGCTCTTCCTCCGCCGCGGCCCCCTCCGGCCCTAAGACAATCAACCGAGTCAACTCAAGTTCACCAAGAAAATTCATCTCTCTTCCACCGCCACGCCCCTTCCGGCCCTCCAAGTCCAAAAGTTCGCGTTCCAAAGATATTCGTTTCGCCTCCACCGTCACACCCCTCTCTGGCCCAATTCGAGGAATATCAACTAAACAATAATCCTTCCCGCTCTAGGTGGTGTTCTTTGAGGGACGGCCCCAATCCTAGGTGGTGGTGCGGAAGAGTTTTCTTCCCATTCTCAACTTCCTGATCTCTCCCGGGGATTTCAAATAAATGACTAGGGACGGCGCTGTCTTCCCTGGTCGGTTCTCCTTCAGTAGCCCGGGAATTTACCGCTAGTAAACGAGCCAGCTGCTCCGCTTATCCGCGTGGTTCCCCACGCGCACGGCACTGGTACGAACGATAGACGCCGCTATCTCCCAGATACGTTAAAACCCCCGAGGGTGCGGCATAATATTACACCTCCGGTTGGACAAGCCCCGCCATCCATCACGGTGACAGTCTTCAGATAGAGCTACTTCCCTTCGTCACGTACCCCGCCTCTCACTACAGTGACTGACCATTTCGGCCCAGTGCCCGGGGGCACCACAGCAGGGAGTGTGTCTGCAAGAGTGGATCAATGCCCGGCTTTCGCTCAATCCTATCCCTCCCAGTGTGAAGTCTAATCTCAGACTTGCATTCCAGGCTTTAACAGCCCATCTTCATGGGAGTTTCCCTTTGTACCTTAAGCCCCGGTTCGCATGCCTCCGAAGAAGCCGCCTAGGGACCGACACCCGCATCTATCCTGTCGAGCCCCGAGTACAGTTACCTGCACCCGGACTACCGCTCAGCAATCTTATTAGGATCACCTTCCAGTTGCCTTTGCCCGCAGGATGCAAGTGGTACCAGATCTACCATAATGTTTGCTTCACTACGGATAATAGAACGGTCCTCAACGTGTAGACATCAGGCTGACTTCGGCCAACGGTGTCTCGCTACACAAGCCGCTAGGTAGCAAACCCGCGGGGTAGATATCTACCTTATAGTAACTTACCAGACACATGTGACCATTCCTCGCGTAGGACTCGGAAAGAGGGTCTGTGCCAAGAGCTGTCCTGTCCACCACTATTCTCATAGCGGTCAGATGGTATTTCACTTGGGCCTACCCGGCATTTAAGTCCCTACGACCCGCCGTACCCATGTGACCCCTACGAACGGTTGGCACGGCCTTAGTGCGGGTTCTTATGTAGGGCCCTTAGATCGATGCTTCTTTTCCACTTCCCGCGCCTATGTTCTTTAATGATACTAGAGCAGGATAGTGTCTTCTAAGGAGTTTTACGCATCGGATCCCCTGGATCTCGACCCCTTCGCTGTCTTCCTCTATCCAACTCCTTATCGTCCCTGGTTTGTGAACTTTGTGGTGGAGGGGGGCACCGTGCATACCAAAGTTCGTGAGGTAGCCGGTGGGGGTCGTGTGGGTGGAGTCGTGACCCTGCCCTTGGGGGATTTGGTAGACGAGGTGGTTGCCTGAGTGGTCGCTTCCGCATATGTGCGTGCTGGTGGGGGGGTGTTGGAGGTGGAGTTGCAACGCTGTTGACTGTGAGTTTTGTCGGTGGCGGGAGTGGGGTAGTTTGTGGGGAGGTAGTGGTCTTGTTGCTCCCTCCAGTTGCCTAATCGTCTCTTCGTGTTCTCTCCGATTCTTCCTGGCCTCCACCTGTTGTTCGAGTAACTCCGTACGTAGTCGGGATAGCTAGGACTCTTGAGCTGCTATGGTATCTGTCGCTTCCTTTCGTGCGACTAGTTGCTCGTTGATCCTCGCCGCATTCTCCTCCCCCAGACTATTAGGTAATTGTTGCTTGTCGTTCTGCTATCTCCGCGTATAGCCTCTGTGTGAGTTCTTGCCATGCCCCTAGATCAGCCTGAGGAAGTGCTTGTCGTGGATGACGTCGTGTGGCTGGATCGAAGTCTGTTGTGGCGGTGTCGTCGGCCGTCGGCTGTAGTAGGTGATCGGCAGGCGGGTCTTGAGGGCGGGTAGAGTCTCTCTGACTTCATAGTGAGGTGTGGGATGCGTTGAAGCGTTGAAACAAGACGTGTCTGCGGTGTGGGCAGCCATCGCAACGGGCGGGCAAGGCCGGCCACCGCGAGGGCCCGAGGTGGCCTGGACGGGGTATGGCTTAGCCAAGGCCTCACCTGAATGATCCAGTGTAGGGACTCGGCGGGGCTGCCTATCAGGCGGCATGGCCGGACTGAACCGGCCTATATGTGGGTGGGTCTGAAACCGCCGGGCCCGGCATGGGCCTGGAAGTCTTATGCCTGGGCTGCCGGATAGGCCGTCTGTATGGCCTACAGTCGAACCTCTACAAATGCATCAATTCCGTCAGGACACTTGATGCATTTAGGCAGGTTTATGCAGTTAGACCGGAAGTGAGAAAACAACTGATATTTCACTAGGTACATAATATCCCGAGTCCATATCCAGTAACAATGTGGGATTCTGGGGTTGGATGAGCTTCTAGCCAAGTGAGAAGGCCTTGACAATACAACTGTCGACTGAAGGCCGGTAACGTTGGAATAATTCCTTGGCCGCATGGTTGCAAGTGGGAGGTAGTATTCGGAGGCAGGAACATTATTCGGATATTGGCTGGAACTTCATCAGCGGGGACCTGCAGCTACATATGAGTAATAGGTATATATAAAAATAAAACAAACAATCAGTGGGTATCTTATGTCCAGAAAAGTTATATAAAACTCATGCAAGCTTACGACCATGATGCAGGCGCTTGCTGAACCACTTCAGCCACACAAGTAATAATATCATCGTAAACCAAGCCTTTTCATTGCTGGGACGGTAGTGGATACCATTGAAAATCGTTGCTGTGTGCAGACATAAACATTGTGCGGGACAATCGACTTAAGCCTACCTACAACACTGTCGGTGCCTAATACGCACTCTATAGCTGTTTTTCAGTCTCTGCTTGTCTTGACCAGTCACACCATAATATCCGCCACTTTAGCCTAAGCTTGCGCCCTAGTTATGCATATCCGGAGGGCCGCCACACACGAAAGTCACTTTTGGGAATTAATCCGGGCTGATGCATGCAATTCAGAGGTATGCGGTTTTTTCGTGAGATATTAGATGCTGGCCCTAACAAAAAACTCGTCAGCCGGCCGTGATGCATTTTCACCGCATATGCGCTTAGAGGGGATGCATTTATAGAGGTTCGACTGTATTAGGCAGTCCAGGCGGTTCAGACCAGGGACTCCGCCGGCCTGTTGTTTCAGGCCAGGCCCAGGCAGACTTCCTTGTGGTCCAGGCCGCCCCAGGCCGCAGGTATCGCCGGCCTAGCCCGCCCGATCCTGACAATGGAATGGTCAGGCAGCCCAAGCATTTGCCTGGACCGGCCTGCATAGCCTGGGGGCCGCTCCAGGCCACCGCTTCCTCCGCCGGGGCCGGTCCAGGCTGTTTCAGGCCAGCACGGACCTCGGCCCTCAGGCCAGGCCTCCGGGCCTGCATCGTCGCCTGGCCGGTAGAGGACGCTGCAAAGTATCGATTGTTATTCCGGGGACTCTGCTGCTGTCCAAGTTTTTTACCCCTAAGTATAGTGGGTTTGAGCGTGCACTGACCAGGCCTTCCACCTTACCGAATATCTACTGAATCTTGCAGGTAAGTAACGTATTTGACCGGGATCCGGCGCATTACCGGGATCCGGCGCACTTCCGGGATGCATGTATTTAATTGTTAAAAAATCGAATTATAATACAAATAGGCTCAAATTAAACCCAGAGTTTGTAGTGTATACATAGAAGTCATTTGCAAGTGCTGCCCTAGGGTGAGCATTGCAATATGAGGTGGTGAAAGGTATGGACTAGCAATTGATGTGACGGAATTGTGGCCTCAAAGGACTTGTGGGGCTCAATATACGTTGTACGTGATGTATAATACATGTGGACTCAGTATCAGGACAAACCGCCTACCATGTGAAGAG
>Ga0307511_10007222_pt1 | contig 11195 bp, 10 predicted proteins | sample 13_EM_MG_FD_200266 | JGI IMG/M metagenome (GOLD analysis project Ga0307511, IMG submission 200266) | Populus trichocarpa ectomycorrhiza microbial communities from riparian zone in the Pacific Northwest, United States - 13_EM | ecosystem: Host-associated > Plants > Roots > Unclassified | place...
AAAGAGCTTTTTACATGATAGTGTACAAGTCGACCAAATCAGTAATTTATCCCAAGTTTTTTTTTCATGCGAACAATTTTTTTTTATTTTTCAATTATTTCTTTAATCCAAATAATCAAGCCTCCGGTTGTTCAACGGCGGTATGAATTTTACAGCTATAAAACAAACAAATCCTATAAACAAAAAAGAAAGCATGCACAAGCCCAGCCCAAGTATTATATTCGAACCCTAGACCCCAAAATGGCCCATAATAAGAACTACCCAATAGTAAAACCCGGTTACCCATCTCTCCGTTTATGAAATCTCACCGCCACTAATCCACCAGGGTTTATCTCTCTCTCTCTCTCTCTCTCTCTCTATACTCTCAAAATCCCTAATGTCACCTTTGAATTGAAAACAAAAAAACCTAAATTTCGCGCTCGTCTCAGTAACTTAAGAAATGACGAAAGTATACGGCACCGGCGCTTACGATTTCAAGCGCCACCACGTGGCCGAGTACCCACTCGACCTCTCTGCAACCCGAACCGAGACCAAATCAGCCGATTCCAAACCTGGTTCAACAACTCTCCCCAGCTCAATCACTCTCTCCGAGATCCAACGCGACAGATTGACCAAGATTGCCTCCGCAAACTGGCTCAAAACGACCCCTTCTGCTGTCGCGGATGGCGGAGACATGTTGGCGGAAGAGGAGGAGAGGAGGGGGTTTGATGCGGAACTGGTGAAGAAGATATATGAGACGGAGTTGAAGGTGAAAGAAGGGAGAAAGACTGTGCCTTTGCAGAGAGTGATGATTTTGGAAGTTAGTCAGTATTTGGAGAATTATTTATGGCCCAATTTTGATCCTGAAACGGCAACGTTTGAGCATGTTATGTCTATGATTCTTATGATTAATGAGAAGGTTAGTGATTTATTTCAGGTTTTTTGCTTGTGTGTGTTGCGCTGCATGTGAATTAGTAATGAAGTTTAGGGTTTTTTTGGGGGCTAGCTGTGGAAACTGAAAATGAGAAAGGAATAATGGGTTTTTTGTATTTTTTTCTGTTTGTTTAAATATATGAGAAATTGGAAACGGGGAGGTAATTCTTAAGTTGATTTGAAGTGTTATATTTGGATAATTTAACTTGATCTTGAGATGGAATTTTTGAGAGTGGAAGCTTGATGAATTGAAAATTTGAGTCAGCTGAAGTCAAGAAGATGTACTAGGTTTTGTCAAGTGAGGACTTGGGTTCATAGTGAAACCCTGCATTTTATTTATTTATTTTTGTATCTTTCATTTGCTACTGTTGTGCTTGATGGTCGAAGAACGAAAGTTGGGGAAGATGTGATTAGAGGAAATTTTGGTTTTGGTGTATTCTTTTGTTATAGCAATCATGCCATATTTTTTTTTCTATTTTTTATTATTAAGTATGAATTTAATTGGATGAAAGAATTAATGTTTTCATGAATATTATCTTTGTAAATTGCAGTTTCGAGAAAATGTGGCAGCTTGGTCATGCTTTTATGATCGGAAGGATGTCTTCAAAAGATTTCTTGATAGAGTTCTTCACCTGAAGGAGGTTCGTGACCTTTTCTTTAAGTTTTTGACCATATAATTTGCCAGTGTTAAAACTTTGCTAGGAGGGACATAATAAAAATTAAATTCTAATAAACAGGTCTACTGTGTTACAATTTTTATTTCAAATTCTGTTGGTAATTATATTTGGTTTTTTTCTTCATTAATTTCCTATGAGATGTTTTGTAAAAGCAGGTGATGCTTCAGAACTACCATGTTAAATTGATTGATGATGTTTTAAATGCTGTTTCAGGGGAGAGAGTTGAGTATAGCAGAGAAGACAAATTACCTAGTTTTCATGATTAATGCCTTTCAGGTATGCTGCTTTCCTACAAGTTATTTTTTTCCCTTTTCCTTTTATTTTGATAATTCCTCTGGTAGGTTTTTTTGTTGTGATGGAATTTGGCATACCATGCATCCCCATGTAGCATCATGTAATGGCTCATTTGCGTCGCAGTTGAGTACCAAAGTGCACTAGACATCATGTAGATCTTTTCTATTGAATGCCATTTTCCCTTTTGTTTTTGGAATGGCTCATTTGTTCTGTTGAGGAATAGTGGATCATGCTCTAATTTTAATTTTTCTTCTTGTGTCATTTAACAACTTCGCCTCATAGAGTTTGGAAGATGAAATGGTGAGTCAGACGGTCCTCAGAATAGCAAGTTTTGAGTCATGGCACAGTTTGTCATATGGCCGCTTTCAGGTGAGATTTTTGTGCTCTGTGTAATCCTATTTTGCTAACAGTCTTGCTTGTATGCTGTGTAGCCTACTAAGCCTATAATTTGTTTCTTTTGGTTGCAGATGGAGCTTTGTCTTAATAATAAATTGATTAAGAAATGGAGAAAGACAATAAGAAAAGAGGCTGAAGAGGCAACTAAACGAGGAGAAGTTTTCAACCCGTCAACCTCGCTTGAAGTGAGGTTTTTGAGGAATTTCACTGAAGAGTTTCTTGATGTAAAGTCTTACCTTAAAACACAATGCAGTCAGTATCTGTTTTTTTCCCCTTAAACTTGTTTCAAAGCTAACCTATTATGTTTTTATCCCTCTCTTAGGTGCTTGATTTCAAAGTTTTTCCCCAGAAAAGCTCTGCAAACGAAGATGAAATTGATGATGCTGCAGTCTTGTATTGTGAGAGGTTTATGGAGTTTCTAATTGATCTGTTAAGTCAACTGCCAACAAGGAGGTATATTCATCTCTCTCTTCCTCTTTCTCTCTCTCTGTTTCATTTTCACTTAGCTTTGTTTTCTTCTTCAAGTTTTTTAATTATTACGGGCCGGTTCTTATATAGTTCATGTCTTGAATTTTTCTAATTCAAAACCAATCTTGCTTTACAAGTGCATCTTATACTTTCAAGATGTTGATATTCTCCATACACCAGTTTATTTCATTCTATGTTTTTTATTTTCCCTTTTCTTCGTTTTCCATCATGTATAGGTATCTGAGGCCTCTTGTAGCTGATGTTGCTGTTGTTGCGAAATGTCATTTAAGTGCTCTCTACAGACATGAAAAAGGGAAACTCTTTGCTCAACTGGTTGACTTGCTGCAGTTCTATGAGCGGTTTGAGATTAATGATTATTATGGCACACAATTAACAGATGATGAAGTGGTTCGATCTCATTATGAGCGTTTCCAAGCCTTCCAGCTCCTTGCCTTTAAGAAAATTCCCAAGGTATTTCATATGTAACTGCTGAAATTCTAACTATTGTCTGTTGCAAAAGGATGCAGCTTTTTATAGTTGATCTTTCTTGTGACATTAATTATCTTTTGATTTCTATTCTTTGTATTAATTTTCTAAACAACCCACTTTGGTTGTAGCTGCGAGAACTTGCATTGTCTAACGTTGGTGCAATTCACAAGCGAGCTGATCTCTCCAAGAAATTGTCTGTGCTCTCTCCCGAAGAGTTGAAGGACTTGGTTTGCTGTAAGGTATGTGAAGGATGATATGTACTCCAACTAGGTTAATGTTCTCCATTTTATCTCAGCTGATTTTTCTACTCCATGCTAGTGTTATTTCATAATTGGTTATTGTCATCATGTTATGCTTCCATGTATGCTCATTTGTCATTTGTTATTACTTTGATTGGTCTTTACTATGGTATAGAGTTGTTTGCAACTTATAGTGCAATGCGCCTATTAATGTTCAATCGAACTTATTTGTAACTGCCTAAAGTAAATTGCTGCTTGTTTAATTGGTAATTGGAACTCAAGTAGAACTTCATAGCTTTATTGTTTTCATGAAATCAAAGTCCTCAACTTTTGATAGCTAATATACTAAGAATATCATTGAGTGGAGTACATATGCAAGGAAAATGCTAAAAGTTCAATACATATGAAGCTGTAACGCCAAATCAGATAGAAAAAAGGGGGTGCCACTGAGTTCTTAGATAATCATAATACTTTTTTTTTTCTATAAATCGAATGTAAAAGCTGCAGAGGTAGACAATCAATCACAGGGAGAAGAACTCTTTGTCTATGTTATGTCTAACGAGAATGTTTTAACTCCAACTGACCATGCCTTTTTGTATATAAAAGACAGCCTGTCAAAAATCAGCTGTCAGTTTGCTGGATTTTTTGTTGCCACATGTCTGTTCAAGTCTGAAGTGTAGATGTTGTAGTGCAAAAAATTCAGATCTTTTTGAATTTTAGTTTTTACATTGATCAATGTGCAAGTGTGCTGATACTGGAACAAGTAGACATCTACTCACTGACATTTTAACTTCTTTTATCAGCTCAAACTGGTCTCCGCGGAAGATCCCTGGTCTGAAAGAGTTGATTTTCTTATTGAAGTCATGGTCTCCTTCTTTGAGAGACAGCAGTCTCAAAAAGAAGCAATAAATGCTCTTCCACTTTATCCAAATGAACAGATTATGTGGGATGAGAGTGTTGTGCCTAGCATTAACTATTCAGGAGAAGGTTGTCTGGCACTTCCTAAACTTAATCTGCAGTTTTTAACACTTCATGATTACCTTTTAAGAAATTTTAATCTCTTCCGGCTTGAATCAACATATGAGATTCGTGAAGATATTCAGGAAGCCACACCACATCTCCTTCCATACATTAATAACGAGGGAGAAACTGCTTTTCGTGGTTGGTCAAGAATGGCTGTGCCAATAAAAGAATTTAAGATCACCGAGGTCAAACAGCCAAATATTGGTGAAGTCAAGCCATCATCTGTGACAGCAAAAATTACTTTTAGCATTTCGAGTTATAAAACACAAATAAGATCTGAATGGAATGCTCTGAAGGAGCATGATGTTTTATTCTTACTTTCAGTTCGCCCATCATTTGAGCCTCTAAGTGCCGAGGAAGCTGAGAAGGCCAGTGTTCCAGAGAGGCTTGGCCTCCAATATGTGCGGGGATGTGAAATTATTGAGATCCGTGATGAGGAGGGAACACTCATGAACGATTTCACGGGAAAAATTAAAAGGGAGGAGTGGAAACCACCAAAAGGTGAACTTAGAACTGTAACCGTTGCTTTAGATACAGCCCAGTACCACATGGATGTCACTGATATTGCAGAGAGAGGTGCTGAAGACATTTATGGGACATTTAATGTGCTGATGAGGAGGAAACCTAAGGAAAATAACTTCAAAGCAATCTTAGAATCTATAAGAGATCTTATGAATGAATATTGTATTGTTCCTGACTGGTTGCACAACATTTTTCTGGGCTATGGGGATCCTTCTGCAGCACAATGGACCAAAATGCCTGATCATCTTCAGAAAGTAGATTTCAAAGATACTTTCTTGGATGCAGACCATTTAAAGGAGAGTTATCCAGATCACCAGGTTCGTATTGCTTATTCTTTGCTTCTATGATTGGACTTTGGTTTTTGTTTCCCCTTTTATTTGCATATATAGGCCCTTGCTAACATGCTGAGATAGGGGAAGTGATGCAGGACAGCTTAGGGGCTGTTCTGAATCTTGACTTTTAGCAGTTGTTTAGGGCTGTATTGTTGTGAATTTATGAAGGAATACAAGGAAGGATGTAGATAGGTTCTAGGAGTCACACCTATGGTTCTTAAGAGTCGCTCCTAAGAAGAGATTGAGTCATGCAATCAAAGCTTTGATGGAAATTATTTGATATCATTGCATTCTAAAATATTGATAGACTGCATGCTTATTTATAGAGTTTTAGTTGTCCAAATCCAACAAGGACATGGATTCCTGAACCTCCAACATAAGTATTCCTGTTTGGAATAGGAAAACCTGATGAAGCTAATTACTTTAGAACCGATAGAATACTAAATAGAAAATAACCTAGACTTAGACAATTTTTCAGATTTCCCATCTAAAATGAAAATTACAGAAATACCCTTGCCTATAAAAAGTCATCATTCTTGATTCTTTTGCCGTCCGCATCAGGGAGTCATCTCCCTCCCTTCCAAACACTTTATTTAAGTTGTTTATCATCATAAGGTGCAAATGAGGTTTTGTAGCTTTCTTCCTTTTCTGTTCCTTTTATTTTGTTTTATTTGATCAGTCAGTATTCATACAATTGTTTTTAAATGTGTAAATATGATGCTCTATATAGGTACCAAACCTATAAGAAAATTGAAAAATCTATACCCAATAATGACAGGAAAAGTAGACTACATGAAGCCCTATGGAATATAAATGTAATTAGATTCCTAATAAAAGCTACTTTTGGCTACTCTTTAGCAAATATAGTACTGCAAAAAAATATTGAATATAATTTAAGACTATAATCAGACATTAATTCTTGTAGGCCTTCATTATCCATGAGTTTTAAGCATTTCTGTAGTCTACAGCGAAATTTTTGATTGTGGGATCATTCATGAGCTATATGGTTGCAATGGCAATGCCTTTTACAGGTGGAAATTTTATAAGTCACATAAATTTCTGTTGTTTAGAGACAATACAAACACATTTTAAGGAGGTTAATGCCTTAAAAAGATGGTGTGTGGTGAATGCTGATTTTCCCTAGTAGTCTGTTCATTCTAAAGAGAAACATAAATTTACAACGTACTCGTCTTTCTTTTCTGCAGGTTTGTTTTGTAAATCCAGATGGTTCGGCTAACTTGAATCCAAGACCTCCTTTTCGAATTAGGCTTCCAGAAAAATTGAAGGGCTACACTCATGCAATTCCAGGGAATGAGAAATCTACTATTGATTCCAAAAATGGTGTCAATATGGTGGATTCTGGTAGGGAAAAAGAAGAACTTATTGTTGAGGCGTACATTCCTCCTGATCCAGGACCTTATCCTCAAGATCAGCCAAACCAGAACTCAGTCAGATTTACATCGACACAGGTGAATGGCAACTCATTTACCTAGTCTGTGGGATCTTTTGGTATTTATTTAATGGGTGGAATCCTTTGTTAGTTTCTCTTTTCTCTTTGCTTTTTATTGTTCGTCAAAATGGGTGCGAATCCAAGTTTCAAACACATTACTTCTGCAATGAGAAACAGTTCAACTATTTGTGATTTACTGGATAATTGAACTTTTTGTTGCTTTTGACGTCCATCATTTTCTCAAGCTTTTATGTGTCTACATTGGGGGTTTATAATCTAACAGATTCTTCTAAATGTTGGCATCATGGTCTCTTTTTTCACTTACAAGGTTGACAAGCATTGAAGTGGATAATGATGGATAAGAAACATGCTATTACTTTCTTTTTGAATGATTGCATTTGTTTTTCTTGTGCAGATTGGAGCGATCATGTCTGGTATCCAGCCAGGACTAACCATGGTTGTGGGGCCTCCTGGTACTGGAAAGACTGATACAGCCGTGCAAATCATGAATGTTCTATATCATAATTGTCCGTCCCAGAGAACATTAATAATCACCCATTCCAACCAGGCCTTGAATGACCTGTTTGAGAAGATAATGCAGGTATTAGGTTTGAAATATATTCATGTGGATATTGACATAAAGACTAGTAATTTAGATAGTCGTTAAATGTGAATATGATCCCTTGAGTTTTGCACTCTTGATATGGAGCATTCACTGGTGTTCTTGATATTAAAGCCTGTTCTGTATCTAGAAAAGCTTATTTCGTGTATATGTTGCTTTAATGCCTGGAACTTTTTCATCATTTTCTTAGAGAGATGTGCCAGCACGGTATCTTCTTCGACTTGGTCAAGGTGAACAAGAACTAGCAACTGATCTTGACTTCAGTAGGCAAGGGCGTGTCAATGCAATGCTTGTTCGACGGTTGGAATTGCTTAGCGAAGTGGAGAGGCTTGCAAGATCTCTCCAACTTCCTGAGGATGTAGCTTATACTTGTGAAACTGCTGGATACTTTTGGTTACTGCATGTATATTCACGTTGGGAGCAATTCCTTGCTACTTGTGCGGATAACGAAGATAAACCAACACTTGTCCAGGACCGTTTTCCTTTTAAGGAGTTCTTCTCCAACACCCCTCAGCCAGTTTTTACTGGTCAATCATTTGAGAAAGACATGCGGGCAGCAAAAGGGTGCTTTCGTCATCTTAAGACTATGTTCCAAGAACTAGAAGAGTGTAGGGCTTTTGAATTGCTCAAATCAACAGCTGATCGAGCAAATTACCTAATGACAAAACAGGCAAAGATAGTGGCAATGACCTGCACACATGCTGCTCTGAAGAGAAAGGACTTCCTCCAGTTGGGTTTTAAGTATGACAACTTGCTGATGGAAGAAAGTGCCCAAATATTGGAGATTGAAACTTTCATACCAATGTTACTTCAGAGGCAGGAGGATGGTCATGCACGTCTTAAACGCTGCATACTGATTGGTGATCATCACCAGTTGCCTCCCGTTGTGAAAAACATGGCTTTTCAGAAGTATAGCCACATGGATCAGAGCTTATTCACTAGGTTTGTTCGGCTGGGTATTCCTTATATTGAGCTCAATGCCCAGGGTAGAGCCAGGCCAAGCATAGCTAAGCTTTACAATTGGAGATACAGAGATTTGGGAGACCTTCCTTATGTAAAGGAGGGGGCTATCTTTAAGAATGCAAATGCTGGGTTCTCCTATGATTACCAGTTAGTGGACGTGCCTGATTATCATGGGAGAGGCGAGACTGCTCCTTCTCCCTGGTTCTATCAAAATGAGGGAGAGGCTGAATACATTGTTAGTGTTTATATATACATGCGTTTGCTTGGATATCCTGCAAACAAGATCTCCATATTGACCACTTACAATGGGCAAAAACTTCTTATTCGTGATGTTATCAACAGAAGATGCGTCCCTTATGACTTTATAGGCCCACCCTGCAAGGTAAGATGCTTGATTGCTTCTCTTACATTAACTAGGCATAATGACTATGAAAAATGAGTAATTTTTCTAAAGGTTGATTTTCACATATTTATATACTTTTGCTTAGAATGAGGTTCATCTAGTTGCTTGATGGCCAAATAAAAGTTATACATGTGAGTTGGTGCACATGGAATGACCAATTCCATCCATGGGGCATCTTTTGTTGCACCAATGCCATCTTGTTACTCTTAACACCATTGTTGCAATTCAGGCAGCAGGCTTTCACACACACACACACACACACACACACACACACACACACAACGTACCATATGTACGTATGTATTTGTTCAATATCATTATAATCACCATCAATGCTCATGTACAGGTCGCCACTGTTGATAAGTTTCAAGGACAGCAAAATGATTTTATTTTGCTCTCTCTAGTGCGTTCTCGCTTTGTGGGTCACCTTCGTGATGTTAGAAGATTGGTTGTTGCCATGTCCCGTGCCCGACTTGGACTTTATGTATTTTGCCGCAGATCTCTGTTTGAACAATGTTATGAACTGCAGCCTACATTTCAACATTTGCTTCAGAGACCTGATCGCCTTGCGCTGAATTTTGGTGAAGTTTCGACATATACAGAGCGGCAAGTTGAAGACATTGGACATCCTTATTTTGTTAGCAGCGTTGAGGAGATGGGCCACATTGTAGTGGATAAAATGAATCAATTGCATCAGGTATATAGCTCTTTGCTTCATATACCTTTCACGTCTTGTTTTATGGTTGATTCTTCAATTCATTAAGTTGAGGAACAGTCTTGAGAAGTTGGCTGTCTTAAAACCTAAACTTATACTGTGGCCACACACCCAAAACTAGCACAGCCCGGTAAGAAAATGGGAGAATGCCTTACTTAGTTCCTTTATGAAAATGATTTGTTAAAGATACCTTAATAAAATATGAAGGGCAACCTGCCTCATGTTAGGTGAAAGTTGTGCATATTGCAGAGTAAAGAATAAAGCATTTTAGGCTGATGAAGCTTACACACACCTGCAAACGCCAGTGCACACACACAAACACACACGGTGTGAATCAACTCTTGCCTAACAAGTTGTAGTTTGTGATGGATCAACTTGACAAGACCTTTGGCTTTGTCTTGTTCAGATATTTTAAAGTTATCAGATTTTCACCTGGTCTGAACTTTAATAGCTTATTGTCAGAGGTATCAAACTGGCTTTTGGTTTTGAGCACTTTGGTTTGTACTTTTCATATCCGTTCATTTTCAACTCCTAAGAAAATCTTCTGCATTATTCTTATAAGGGTGTGCTTGTTCTTGTTAATATCTCCAAGACATTGGCACTGTCACTCCCATCTGTTGGGTGATGGTGTGGTACATTCAAGTCGCACCAAGTACTGCACAAAGCAGTGACAGGCTTGCAATATTGGTAAAGTATGTTTTAAGTACTTCAAATGTAAACATTTGGGCTTATAATATGCTAAGTCACGTGCATAAAGTAGCTTGATCTTTATTTTGCAAGATGAAGAAACCTTTTCCAGCCTGTGATGCGGTGCATCCGCTTTGTTGTTGGCTGCCAATTAAAATCCACTTGCAAATTTTATCTTGCAAATTTTATCTTAGTCTGCTGTATAAAGTTCCAGTGGTTGAAGTCATGGTTACTCTTGATTCCAGGCACGTATGATGAGCTATCAGCATGAGCACTACATTGCGTATCCATCTGATGGACCTGCTCCTGCAAAGGGCGCAATAATCAATGATACACCAGATGAAAACAAGGCAGAGGAATCGAAACAGATTGATGATATTCCAAGTGGTGAAGACAACCAGGCAGAGGAATCAAAAGAGATGGATGCTATTCCAAGTGGTGAAGACGGGGATTTGCAACCTGATAACCAATTGAATGGGGAAAAGGTGAGCGAAGCTTGCCCAAATGATGAAGATGGCATGCCACCAAGAAGTGGTGCAAACGGGGAAACAAGCATGGAGGAGTAGCCTTTACTTTCTCCACCTAATCGCACAAGTTGTAAGCATAACTTGCAGATAGAGACGAGTAACGCCAACTGGCAAGTAACTGTTTAGCTTTTCTGGCAGTATCTGTATCTGGTAGGAAGAAGATGAAGGGCGCTCTCGTGTGGAGTCGTTTATCTGTACTGTACAGTGCAAAAAAGAGAAATCTTGCTTGCAAAGGGATTTTGTTGTAATATTCATATCAACTAGCTAACCTAGTCACGGAAAACTCTTCTAAGAATTGAAATCACTGCCAGTCATTTGAAGTCGTTTTGTGGAATTTCGTTTATTTTTTTCCGCTCGTTCATTATGTTTCTTGTGCCCTGGAATTCAGGAATATCATCCCATCATACCCGGTGCTGGAAATTGATCATCCCGGTCACCTTTTCAGATCAATACTGTCAAGGGCATTTATTTTCTAT
>Ga0307511_10007223_pt1 | contig 11193 bp, 14 predicted proteins | sample 13_EM_MG_FD_200266 | JGI IMG/M metagenome (GOLD analysis project Ga0307511, IMG submission 200266) | Populus trichocarpa ectomycorrhiza microbial communities from riparian zone in the Pacific Northwest, United States - 13_EM | ecosystem: Host-associated > Plants > Roots > Unclassified | place...
CAATATCAGGTGACCGGCCCCTCTTAAGATTCTTAGAAAACTCCATGCTTTTTTAAGAAACGGTCTCAATATCAGGTGACCGGCCCCTCTTAAAATTCTTAGAAAACTCCATGCTTTTTTAAGAAAAGGTCTCAATATCAGGTGACCGGCCCCTCTTAAGATTCTTAGAAAACTCCATGCTTTTTTAAGAAACGGTCTCAATATCAGGTGACCGGCCCCGCTTAAAATTCTTAGAAAACTCCATGCTTTTTTAAGAAACGGTCTCAATATCAGGTGACCGGCCCATCTTAAAATTCTTAGAAAACTCCATGCTTTTCTAAGAAATGGTCTCAATATCGGGTGACCTACCCATCTTAATATTCTTAGAAAACTCCACGCTTTTCTAAGGAATGGTCTCAATATCGGGTGACCTGTCCATCTTAAGATTCTTAGAAAACTCTACGCTTTTCTAAAAAACGGTTTTAATATCAGGTGACCAGCCCATCTTAAAATTCTTAGAAAACTCCACGCTTTTCTAAAAAACGATCTCAATATCAGGTGACCGGCCCATCCTAAAATTCTTAGAAAACTCCACGTTTTTCTAAGAAATGGTCTCAATATCGGGTGACCTGTTCATCTTAAACTTCAAAAGAAAACATCTTACCTCGAGGAAATGAAGCAGTGCTGGTTCACAATTCCTATCCCTTTCTGTAGTTCCGTTGACTTGAGATTATGTACCTCAGCGGTTTTCCCAAAAACTTGAAACTATTTTGGCTTTCGTCACACCTTCTCCTACTAGGTTAGTGTTATGACAATATAGCATGCATGTTTTTTTGTTACCTATTTTGGAAACATAGGTCACCATTTCTATTATAGACTTATTGAGCTCCTATTTCTATTTGTTTGTCCGACTCGTCCTCTTGAAACGGAATATGCTCCACGCGCTATACTTCCTATTCTCTTGGTGAAAAGATCTTTGGTTCCTTATAGGGCTTTTTCTTGCTCCATTGTATTGTCTTTTATTATTATTTTAAAAGGAAAACTCAAAAGATTTGGTTTTGTTCATGAAAACTGAAACTTTCAATGCAATCAGCAATTCTCATAAAAGATGTTTTTTTAAAAAGTTTTATGATGATACCCCTTTGAGCTTTGGTTCATTATGGACCCCTATGTGCACTTTCCCCCTCAGTGTGGTGTGCAATACCTGTCAATTTTAAAATTGGTTTGGTTCCCTCCAATTGATGGAGTCATTTCCTTAGTCATGCGCAAGAAAAGAGTTTGTTTAAGTAAAAGATTTCAAATGCTATGAGATCATGCGCTTTATGAAGAAAAGGTTCTTTACAGAGAGAATTCATGGCCGAACTTTATTTTATTGATTGGGAAGCACAATATTTCTTTATAGAGTCAGAATTCACAGGTCTAACTAGATCTTCTCCATCCATTCTAGATAACTGTTGTTACCTATTTTTGGGTTCCCACACAAAAATGAGAAAATACAAAAAAAAATATAATAATAATAATCGGAAGAAATCCAAAAAATAATAGGAGTGAGAAAAGGATGATGGAATACCGAAAAATGGCCAAAAATTGGTTGAGGAGGTTCAAAAATGCAAAATGTTGAAATTTGATAGTACGTCGTTGATTGATGAGAATCCTGTTGACAATGAAAATTCAATTTTGAAAAAACTATATTCAAAATCAGATGTTTATGGACTTAATTAAATTTTATCTAAGGTTTAATTAAATTTATGGAGGGTTTGATTGCAAGAAAAATTGATTTAGACTTTTATTGGAAGAAATTAAAGTTCCAGGGTCAAATTACAATTTTTAAGGATTGATTTAGTCAAATCAGGGGCTTAATTGCATAATTATTGAAATTTGATGGCCAATTAGGGACTTAATTGAAACAATCTGAAACCAAGGACTAAACCGGAAAAGGCGTTAAAATTAAGGAATCCAATTACAATTCATTCGGGGGGCTTGATTACAAAATTGTCAAAACAGCCAAGGACTGAATCGAAAATATTCATTTGAATTGTGAAACGGCGCCGTTTCCTTAGACACTATTCATCACCATCTTCAAAGCAGCCGTTTCAGCAGACAGGAACCGCAAGAAGAAAATGCCGCAGATTGCTTGATTACTTCAGTTATGGGACCGTTACCGAACGTCTTTAATATAAAAGAAAAAATGCATGCAGTTTTGGCTATAAAAGCATAGAAAAAGAACGAGACAGGGAGAGGGAAAAAGGAGATAGGAGAGGAGACAGTGAGGAGAAAGAAAAGGAGGAGGAGGAACGGGACAACAAAGAAAAAAACAGTGGAAACAACAAGAGGAGAGGAAGCAGTGAGGAGAAAGAAAAGGAGGAGGAGGAACGGGACAACAAAGAATAAAATAGAGGAAACAACAGGAGGAGAGGAAGCAGTGTTGGCGGAACAGCCCTTCCACGCTGTCATCTTCGTCTGCAACGGCGAAGCCGCCACTATGAACCAACGAGAGCAGCAGCACCACCACGAAGCCAGTGCAGAGAGGGGAGAACATTGAAGAAGGGAGAAAAAGACGACATAGAGAGGGAAAGAAAAAGAATAAGGCAGAAACACAGCAAAAAAAAAAGAACGAGACAGTGAGGAGAACGAGAGAGGAGAAAAAGAATGACAGAGAAAAGTAAGAAAACAGAGGGGGAAGAGGGCAGAAAGAAAAACGAGAAAAAAACACAGGGGGAACAGGGAGAATAAAAAAAGAAACAAAGAGTAGCACTGCCAGCCAATGCACGAGCATCAGCTGCACCAAAGAGAAAAAAACAGAGAGGAGGGAACGACTGGAGAGAAAGATTACAGAGGACGAACATAAGGAATAGAAACACAGAAACGAGACCCACAAAAACAAAACACATAAATAAAAAAAACACAAGGGGACGAAGGGAAAGACGGAGAGGAGGAGAACACAGGGGCTTCGTCATTTCAAAAACCAGAGACGAAGAAGAAGAAAAAGAGTGCAGACAAGAATTTGTACTAAAAGGGAGAATCAGAAACGAAAACAGCAGCAGAGGGAAAGAAAGAAACGTCGCTCGATCAGAGCACTAATCACCCTCATCTTCGTCTTCATCTTCAGGCAGCAGCTCCAGGTACGCTCTTCTTCCATTTCACTCGCTTTGCAAATTCAGCTGTTTACAAGGGCAAAATAATTACCCGTCACTGTGCAAAGCGTGCGTGAGTAATTCACGCATGCATGCACAGTGACCAGGCGGGGTCACTGGTTTGAATCAGTGACCGGGTTGGGCTGCTGGGTCTAACCCATCCCATACGGGCTGCGTTAGACCCAGCCCAAAATAAAAAAAAAAACAGGAAAGTTTCTTCAAAAAAAATTATTTCAATTTTTTTTTTTAATTTTCCCATATATATATATATATTATCAATTTTCCACAATATTGGTTTGTATTTTTATACTGTAAAGATACAAATCCGGTATTAAAATACTCAATTTTCGTTAAGACATTAAAAAAATAAAAATAAAAATAATGTTTTGTTTTCGTGCATACGGCCAAGTCTCTCAAAAATAAAATAAAAATTGTATCTTCATACATCAAAGAAAAAATTCAAAAATATTTAGCATGCATTTTGGCTTTAATAACCAGTTTATTAAAGTCACGAGAACTAGGCCAATATTTCAAAAATTCCAAAAAAATTATTTTGTTTTCTTTTAGTATCTGGGGTACGACCTTATACGTAAACGTATTCCGGATATTAAATTCTTTTGTTGACGTTAGAACGGTTAGGTTTTACTCGATAAGATAAGGATCTCTTTACTGAAGAGAACTTTTCTTCAACCGTAGACGGACCAATAACTAGAAAATACAACAAGACCTTAGATTTTATCAGACAATAAAACAATGCAACTTACCTTAGGTAGGGCGTATTTGGAGTGCTAATACATTCCCTTTACGCAACCAGTCCCTGTACCCGATCTCTGAGACCAGTTAGGGTTCTTAGTGACCAAAACACTAGGTGGTGACTCCCATTCCAATTTTCCATGAATTTTAAGGGTGAATGTTTTCGCCGCGACGCCGCACACGTGCGACAATAACAATAAAGCTCCTCCCGAGAATGCTTTCTTTACCACGTAAGGGCCCTTATTGTTTGGTGCCCATTTACTCTGATCTTCTCCTGGTAAAGGCAATATTTTCTAAAATATAAGATCTCCTTCATGGAATCCTCGAGGTCGAACCTTCTTATTATATGATTTGGTCATCCTTCTTTGGTATAGTTGATAATGACAGATTGCAACTATCCTCTTTTCACTGATCAGATTCATATCTAACTTTTACACATTCCACCTCTTCTAACTTAGAGTCTACCAATACTCTTAATGAGGGGATTTCCACTTCTAAAGACATCACCTCCTCTATTCCATATACCAAAGTGTACGGGGTGGCTCCTGTTAAAGTTCGGACTGCGGTGCGGTATGCATGAAGAGCAAATGGCAACATCTTATGCCAATCCTTATAGGTGATTAACATCTTCTAAATAATCTTCTTAACATTCTTGTTAGCAGCTTCTACCGCACCATTCATTTTGGCCTATATGGCGAGGAATTGGAATGCTTGATCTTTTATTTAGCGCAGAGTTCTATTATCATCTTGCTATTGAAGTTCTGGGCATCGACAGGTCAAATATCTTTTCATAAATTTCTTCACCACTTTTTGCCTCCACGTCATCCAAGCATCTCAACAAAGTTCCGTTAGATGATTTCTTATACAAAGTTTCCCCATCAAGATAGAAATCCATTGCCAACCTCCTCAAAGTCTTCTTGTCGATTTTGGATGCCCTCATGGGATATGTCTGGTTGTAGATGAATTTCTCGATATCATAGTACCAAGGGTTTCCATCTATTTCTCTTTCAACTAAGCAACAATGAGTTGGGTTATTTCTGATATCAATGCGTACCGATTGTACCTTGTGCTCAAAGTCTATTCTAGCCATAAAAGCTAGTGTGACCAAAGCGTCAGCAAAATGGTTTCCTTTCTTTTTTAGATGGTGAACTTTATTTCCTCAAATTCTCTAGCCAATTTAGACAAGTATTCTTGGTAAGGTCTCAACTTTTTGTCCTTGGTTTGCCATTTTCCTTTCACTTGGCAAATAATCAAAATCGAGTCTCCATACATATATATCATTCTAATATTCAACTCCAATGCCACCTCTAAAACGAGAATGCAAGCTTTATACTCCTATGTTGTTATTGCACTCAAATTGCAACTTAACTAAAACCGAATACTGCTTTTTATTAGGAGAGATTATCATTGCGCCAGCTCTGTTACCACATACATTTACAACACCATCAAAGTATATAGTCCACCAATCTAATTTCCATTCCTCAACTGAAGGCACATCTTCATTAGGAAAGTCAAATTTTAATGGCCCATAATCTTCCATAGCATGGTTAGCTAGGTGATCGACAATAACACTCCCTTTCACAGCTTTCCTTGTTATATATACTATGTCATACGTCAGTAAAACTTGTCATCTTGCAATTTGGCTTGACAGATAAGGCTTTCCACAGATGTACCTTAATGGGTCTAATTTTGAAATCAACCATGTAGTATGATACAACATATATTGACGCAATATCTTCACAACCCATGCTAGTGCACAACATAGTTTCTCAATCATAGTATACCTAGACTTGCATTCCTTGAACTTCTTGGTTAGGTAATAAATGACCTTTCATTCCTTTTGGTTTCATCGTGTTGGCCAAGCACACATCCCATTGTTGTTTCAGTTACTGTTAAGTACAAGATCAACGACCTTTCTGGTACAGGAGGAAGAAACAGGGGTGGATTTAGTAGGTATTGAAAGTTTCTCCACACTCTTTATTCCAAATTCCAAGATTTTTCTTCCTTAACAATCGAAGATTGGGTCACAAGTCGTGGTTAATTGGGATATGAATCGGGCAATGTAATTCAATCTTCCTAAGAACCTTATTACATCCTTCTTAGTTTTGGGAGGTGGCATAGATTGAATAGCCTTTACTTTGTTGGGATCCATTTATATCCTTTTGTCACTCACCACAAATCTTAACAACTGCTCAGATTTCACCCCGAATGAACACTTTGCATGGTTAAGCCTCAACTTATACTTTCTTAGTCTTTCAAATAATTCCTTCAATTTTTGGACATGACTATCTTCCTCTTCAGATTTAGCAGTCATATCATCCATGTATACCTCAATCTCTTTGTGCATCATGTCATGAAATAAAGTCACCATGGCCCTTTGGTAGGTGGCCTCCACATTCTTCAACCCAAATGGCATGACCTCGTAACAAAGGATTCCCCATGGTGTTACAAATGTTGTCTTTTTCTTATCCTCTTGCGCCATTTTCATATAATTGTAGCCTGAAAATCCATCCATAAAGGAATATGTGGATCGACCAATACATCCATGTGTGGTAGAGAAAAATTATCTTTAGAGCTAGCCTAGTTTTAGTCCTTAAAGTCCAAACCCTGATTTTATCTTCCTTTTTGGGCACGACAACTATGTTGGACACCCATTGTGGATACTTGACTACTTTTAGAAAATCAGCGTTCCACTGCTTTTCAATTTTTGCCTTTACTTTGATTAAGACATTCGGATTGGTCCTTCTCAACCTTTGCTTAACCGATTTGCATCCTTCTACTAGTGGTACCCTATACAAACCAGGCATATTCTTGTAGGACCAGTCAAAAACATCTACATAATCTCGGAGTAGTGTAATCAAACCTTCTCTTTCTTTAGGGGTGATCAAAGTCCCTATCTTCAACTCTCTCTTGATTTCTTCATTGCCCACATCTATGGTTTCAAGTTCCTCTTTAGCGGGTTTCCAAGCTTGTTCATGTTGTTCTTATTAATTTTTTTATGAATCCCCTAATGTCATTTTTCTCCCATTCTTCCTCTTCTACAACTAATATGTATTCTTTAAAGTTCGGCCATTCATTCTCAGTGTAAAGTGTAGATGTTGTTATGGGAGGATCCACTTTGAAAACAGAAAGTGATGTGTAAAAACACCAAGATGAACTTTTGAAAATGCATGATCTCATTAAAGGGAAAATGTTGTCTCAAAATATTTGCTCGAGCAAACCGATTAGGTGCGCAACATCATTCCAAATTCCTTCAAGCTTTTTTTGGTACTGAGTTTCTAGGTGTGACCTTTCTTCATTTTCATCATTTTCCTTAGTCAAGTGTTGTGAATTCTAGAAGAGGGACCTATGTTTCTAGGTCTGCAGATGCCTGCATAGATGTATAAGAAAATACATGATATAATGTATGATTGTGATAAGAATGTATTTGTATATTGGGTATGGATGCAGTCTTCTTGTGAACAAATAATAGCCATTACCTTATAAACATAGATTCTCTTGTCACATTGCTTTGCTAGGAGTACTGCCTTTCGAGTCGTTTGCTTGAATCATATTCACCAAGAGACATATTTTGCATAAGAAGATGGGTCAACGCCCTTTTCATTAAGGCTTCATAAGTTTATTACATTTAGAAATAAAAAGGAAATACAAAATTTATTAATCCATTTCCTCCACAAACTCTCTAGCCAAAGGTAAAAAGGCAAAGTCGCGGTTCTCAATCTTCCCTAGAAAGGCATTGATTTCAGCTAGGCTTCGGCGATAGCGAATGATGTCCCCTCCCATATTTCGCGCATTGATTCTAATAATCCAAGCATGTGCAGCAGCTTCGTCCATTTGCTCATCTGTCTTGGTCATCTTTTCTATGAGTAACATATTGGTTCTGTTCAAAGCAGCGTTGTTGGCATCGATTTGATCCTTGTGTTTTTCCATTGCTGCTAGCTTCTCGTCTAAATTCACCGTTTCACGTTCCTTGTCAAGTTTTATCCTCATAACTTTTATCTCATTCTTCTTAACCGCTAACTCTGCTTCAACACCCTCAAAACTTTTCCTTTTACTTTTTTATTTTGCAATCCCCGTTGAACGACTTTCCAACTCCATATATTTCTTGTTCAAATCCTCATACTTCTCAATCCTATCCATCAGTTCAAACTGAACTTGTGCAAATTTTTCTTGGTAATATTCTGCGCTTCCTTGGCAATCGTTAAAGTCAATCTCCAATGCTTCAAGTTTAGAGCAACTTTGCATCCAATCCAAACTCATCCCTCCTAGCTCCTTCTCATTTTCTTCCCTAGCAATCTTCTCCTCACCTAGCTTTAACTCAAGCTTTGTTATTCTCGCATCTCTAGATTGTATTTACTCATCTAGAAATGCTCTCCTTTTATCCCCTTCCAGCATCATTTCTTCCAACATTGCCTTGTATTTTCTGCTTTTGCTCAACTCTATCCGAAGTTTTTTCCACTTGTCTTCTCAACTCATCTTTATTATTGACCCTTTTCCTCTTAATAGGCTCTTTTACAGTTTGGGGAGATTTGACTCCTACACAAGGCATGGCTGAAACTGTTAAGTCTCTCCATCTTGCATATCCTTTACTTGCACTTGGATCCTTTAAACCTTCTATCTCAACCAAAACCAAATGCTTCCAATCTTGTTTGATGATCTCCAGAACTTCTTGTGCAATGAGATCTTTGAAAAACCAAAGAATTGAGCAATTCTTATAGTCCTTGGAACAAAATGCATGCCCCCAAGTTGCCTTACCACAAGGGCAGGAGCATAACTCACATAACCTGTAATCCCTACCAATGGCACCCAACGTCTTTGTCCACAAGTCATCAGAACTTTCACTGTCGTTACCCATGGGGCTCTCCACTTGAAATCACTATTAGGCCAACCTTCTAATTTGTCAACTCAACCTTGGTTGTCTAGATTTCCCAATTCTTCTTCTTCTACTAACTTCAAGGGTCTTTGGGTGAACCACCAAAAATTATTGAAGACAGACTTTTTTTGTTTCGATATGGCTAACCATCCAGATATACAACAACTACGTGCAGCATCTCATTACTCCTTTTTCGGTCCACCTACTATGGTAAAGTGTCAAGATGGTTTCAGCTAAAATAGCAGCCACTGGATTGATTTGTGTATTCTCATACTCTACATAAGCAGCAGCGGTCTCCAAACTCACTACACCCGTTTGGTTTGGGAACAACACAAGGCCAAATATGTCCAAGGCAATCAATCTCTCTTTTTTTGATCCCGACTTCTTTTCCAGTTCAATTTCTAGCATCCTCCATTTCAGATCGGTAGCATTCTTTTCCAAAAACTTTTCCAAGTTGGAGATTCTGAGCAGTTTTGACAATTCGGGGATGATCTTGTCAGATCTCAAAGGAAAATAAATCCTATACAGATTGTTTGGAAACTCAGTCAACATTCCATATTCCACCATAGTGGGACATAGGTTTATGTTTCCAAAAAAAAAAAACACTGGTAGTCTGGATCCCAAAAATGAACTAAGGCTCGCACAGCTGGGCTTAAAACTTCTACCCTTGCAATTTCCACCAAACGTCTGTATTTCCTAAAAAATGCATCCTTATCCACATTATGAAAGTGAGTCGCTAACTTGTTCACCTCATTCATAATGCAATTCAGGTTCTTGATTGGTGACAGCTTCTTAGCATCGCTTCTAAGGCAACCTCCTTCAGTCAATTGTGACAGTTCAGAATTTTTCCCATATTCTATGATGGAAAATTTAGCAATGATGGCCATTTCGTTCACAAGTCCTGCAATTCGAGATGCCTTGGGGTTAGACTTGTTTTGATGCAAAAGATATTATGGAGCATACACCCTAAGGATATGTTCTAGTTCCTTTACATGAGACATATGGTAGGTTTACTATTTGGTCTCTAAAAAGGGTCTCTTGTTGTCCCAATGATCACCCTTGTAAAGGCAATATGGTGGTTCAACAAATAGTGTGACGACACGTGTACCAATTATTATTAGTCTAAACACTCAGTAAAGAGTTGGGATTTACACAAACTTAAACCTTGACTCAAGTCATAAGACAAGCTGCTAGTTCCCCACTTAACTTAAAATTTAAGGACTCCCAAATTGAAGCCAAATAAGGACCTCCAAAACCAGCTAGCTGCCATGGACTAGTCGAGAGTGGTGTTTTTGTTCATAGCTATGATGGTAATATGGCTAAAGGCAGTTACAGGTCACAGAAAATATGAAGGAATTTTGTTGATTTGCCAGATGAGATTTCCAATGTCGAAAATTCTAGCTTCAATGAAAATGAATGGTAGCATAACAAATTCTTGTAGGTCTACAAACGCACGTCTCTGTTTCAGTGTAAGACAGAGGTTTTTTATTTCAACAGCGAAAAACTCAATTTGCTCAAATGTTGATAATAAATCTTCAATTTTTCCCATTCCGCAATCAAATTTACAAGGAAAACTGTACTCGCAATATTGTTCAACAGGAAGATCAAAAACACAGGCAATTTTGTTCCTCCTTCCTTTTCCTTTTCCTTTTCCTCTTCATCTTCTTCTAGGTTTTTTTTTTTTTTAGATGCAGAGCCTATGCTGTACCTCAAGCAATAAATTCATGCTATTTTTTTAAAAGTAATCATTTTTAATTCAGTCCGGTTTTTTTTTATAAAAACAATTAAACAAAATTTTTGTAAAATATAAAAAACCAAACCGAAACCGGTACCAACTGACCGATCTTGGTTCTGTTCAGTTCAGTTTTTTTTTTATTCGGTTTAGTTTCGGTTTTGATTCGGTTATTTTATATTAAAAATAAAAAAACTATATTGTTTTTTTGGACTTTCCGAAGAGCTTGGTTTTGGTTCGGTTTGGTTTTTTTCGGTTTAATTTTTTTTATTTGGTTCAATTTATTTTTAACTAAATCAGTTTGGTTGGATTGAGGTTTTTCAATTTCAAGCTTATGAAACCGAAACCAAACCAAACCGAATATTTTTTTAAATATTCTAATTGGTTTAATCAGTTTTTTTTCATGATTTAATTTTTTTAATTATTTATTTTTTAATTTTCTCGATTTAATCAGTTTTTTGGTTTTTTACCCCTATTTCCTTTTTAATTTACTAGTTGTTATTTATAGGGTAATAATGAGCGTACTGCTGCGATGGGTTAAACCTGATTAACAATTCTAAAATTCAATTAGTTTTATCATTCGTAATTATTTGATGGATTTAACAAGTATAAAATAAATCACTCCATATCACAGCTTAAGTAATGTCTAGAAATGATTTATTGGGGGGTTAATTGAATTCAACCTAGATCGTAGATAAGGTCCATAAAAAAAAAATATGATT
>Ga0307511_10007224_pt1 | contig 11192 bp, 7 predicted proteins | sample 13_EM_MG_FD_200266 | JGI IMG/M metagenome (GOLD analysis project Ga0307511, IMG submission 200266) | Populus trichocarpa ectomycorrhiza microbial communities from riparian zone in the Pacific Northwest, United States - 13_EM | ecosystem: Host-associated > Plants > Roots > Unclassified | place...
GATGGCACTGTGCACGCCCACGGTTGCAAGGCTGTGGCTGACGTGTTCGTCGCTCCTACGATCGTCGATTCTGAAGCCACCGAGCATGCCGTCGAGTACCGTCTGCACGCTCGGGCTCGAGTAGACGCGATAGCGAGCGAGCAGCAGGCCTCCCGGGTCGCCTGCCACGAGGGGCAACGCATACAGCAGATTGGTGCCGACCGTGAGCTGATCGGTCACGCCCCAGAGGGCCGAATGCCACGGCAGATAGCCGACGACGGTACCCTTGGCTGCCAGGTTGGCGTCGAACAGACCGGGAAAGTCGCTGGTCGGTGTGCGAAAACGCGGCGCGTCTTGCCGGCCGTAACACTCGGCGCGCTGCGCGTTGGCGGCGGCCGGCAACAGCGCGGACAAGATCACACACGACATGAGCAGACCCGAACGCACGCGGCCATCCTGCAACAGTCTGCTCATTGGCTGCACCGACTGGTAGAGTCGCCAAGCGCACGAGTGTTGCAAGAAACTGCAGGGCCAGCAATGTTCGGGAAGCGAAACGATGAGTGACCGTTCGGAGGTTGCTGGCTGAAGGCATTTGCCCGAGCTTGCCCGCAAAGCGAGCGAGCGCCGCACGACTAGCGCGCCAGTACCCGGGGCCAGTGTGAAGCGCTTCATATCCGAGTGCGTCGCACATTGACTAGGCTTGGCGCTGGAGCTCAGCTATGAGCATGGGGCGACAGCCAGCGACGATTGTTCTGTTCTTTGCGTTCGGATGGGGCGCGTGCGGGCCGTTCCGACCGACCGCGACTTGCGAAATTGCAGCCGGACCGAGCGGCGTGCAACTGTATCGACAGTCAGAAGCCACGCGCTTCGAAGCGCACATCGTTCCCGTGACCGGTGTGGGTGTGCCGGGACCGATCTGCGAAGGCAGTAGCGCGGCCGATCGTTGCGAACTGTCAGACGACGTCGAAGCGTTGCTGGGCGGAGCATTCGTGGGCGGTCCAGACGGCACGCTCAGACAGCAGCATGTCTGCCCGCAGATCCAGCAGGCCATCCGCTGCGAGAAGGCGTCGTTAGGCGGGCCAACCTGCCCCGATAGCCAGTGTCCGAACCTGCAGCTCAGCGTCGAGGGTAAGGATGGCATGGTTGCGCACGTGCTCATGTACGACGATCCGAGTTGTCATCCTCGCGATGGCGGTGCGTTGACGCATAGGAACCCATGCAGTCCAGCGCCCACGCTTTGCTACTACCGTGTGCACAGCGTCGCGCTCGACCTCAGCGGCCCCAATCACGAGGAGTCATGAAGCTGCTCGACGTTCAACAGTGGTTCGCCGCTGGCGGCCTACCCTTCAGCTGGCGACTCGAACAAGCCAGGCCGGCGTTGCTCAAGCCGAAGGCCAGGCCCACGATTCCTCTCGGCAGCATGGAGGTCGGCGTCGTCATTCCCGATGTCCACCTGGGTTGGGGTAACGACATCTTTCGCTACGGCGCCAACGACCGCAACGTTCGGCTCGAAAAGTTTCTGGCGTTACTGCTTCTACTCAAGAACAAGACACGCCTCGCTGTCGTTCAACTTGGCGATTGGTACGATATCTGGCGCACGCCACCCGGCAACCTCGCTGCTAAAAAGCATGCCATCGAGCAGCAGTACGCGGCGATCGTTCAGATGGATCGCGAGCTGGGCATTGAACACTGCATAGGCAATCACGATGCTGCCTTCTATTCGCAGCCGCCTGCTCGTAGCGACATCGATATCGCGATCGCGCGCCAACTCGGTGGACCAGACATCATCTGCTTTCATGGACACGACTTCGTCACGCTGCAGAACGTGGTCGTCGAAGCCAACGCGCAAGCTGCGGTGCTCGGTGCCGTCAACGTCTTCGCCACCGCGGTGCCGGTTCTCGGGCAACTTGCAGCCTGGGTGCAGATGATCGCCGACCGCACGCGAGATCCTCACTACAACGAGCCCACGAGCCTCGCTTGGCCCCATGCTCCAGTGGGGCTTGCCAACTGGGACGCGCCGTGGATCGCGCGCGACGGTGCCGTCGAGATCGGGCCCGTGATTCGTTCCGCCGAACACGCCCAGGCAAACCAGCGCGTGACGCTGGCGATCGTGGGCCACACGCATCGGCCCGGCATCTCGTGGAGCCCGGTGGCCCCCAACCATTCGGTACCGCTGGTCGATGCCGGCTCGTGGACGTACGGCCGAGCCGAGTTTGCACTCGTGTGCGAAGACGGAGTCGGCCTCGCGCGGTTCAGTTAGCGGTCCTGCTAGCCACATCGAGCCGCACCGTGCGCCTCCTGTTAGGCGCGGCGACGCGCCAGGATGCGATAAATCGGCAGGCCATCGGCGATCGCGCGCCGCTCGCGATTGCTGCGCGCGGCGTAGGGGTTTTCCTCGACATAGCCGGCGGCCGGCACATCGAACGCAGCGTGGGCGCGTAGATCACAGAGAAAGGCCTCCGCACGCTCTTCGACGTCGGTTTGAATGAAGAGCTCGCCACCAGCACGCAGCAGCCGCGCCGCCGGATCGAATGTGCTCGGTCCGCGCAGGCGACGCTTGTCGTGGCGCTTCTTCCACCACGGGTCGGGAAAATGCATGAAAACGCGCGCTAGCGCCCCGGCTGGTTGCAGCCGCAACAGCACATCGCGCGCGTCCGCCCCGAAGACGCGAACGTTCACGAGGCCGAGGCGCTGTGCCCTCTGCTCGACCAAATAGGCCCATTTGCGTTTGACTTCGACGCCCAGCACGCGCGAGTTCGGCGCGGCCTGCGCGCGTTCGAGCAGGAACATGCCGCGTCCGAAGCCGATCTCTAGCTCCAAGTCGGCGCTCGGGTCGGGAGCCGCCGGCCAGAGTTGCTGCAGCGCGATCGGTCCAGCGGGGGGTGCGGGCGCGAGTTGGACATAGCGCCGCGGGTCAGGCTCGCTGGCTCGAGCTTGCGGCAGGTGAGGGATCGGGCGCGACATCGCGGTCGCGGCATAAGCTAGCTACGCCTCCGGCGCAACAGGCGGCCACGGCGCCCCGCTCTAGACGTGTAGGTGAGCGGATTCCTTGACCAAATGGCGCAGCTTGTGGTTTCCTTTGCAGTCTACTGGCAGTGTCTTGGCGAGATACGCGCAAGATGCGCTCAAGCGTAGGAGGGCCGCGTGGCGGTGAACATTCTGGTTGCGGACGACAGCGTGACCATGCGCCGAATCTTGGAACTGGCTTTCCAAGGCGAAGACGCCAAGATCACCGCGGTCGAGAGCGGTGAAGTCGCGGTCCGAAAGGCGGCCGAGGTAACACCCGACGTCGTGCTCGCGGACCTGTCGATGAACGGCATGGATGGCTACGCGATCGCGAGCGCCATCAAAGGCGCGCCAGGCCTCGAACGCACGGCCGTGGTCGTCATGGCCAGCCAAAAGCACCCTTACGACGAAGAAAAGGGCAAAGCCGCTGGTGTCGATGATCACATCTTGAAACCGTTCGATACGCAGCACGTGATCGATCGAGTCAAGCAGGTCCTGGCCAAGCCGCGCCAGGCGCCGGCAGCTCGCGCGGCGCAGCCCGCAGCGGTCGCCCCAGTGGCGGTTCCGGGTATGGCTGCGGCGAACCGCGTGGGGACCAAAACGATCGCCTTCGGCAAGCCGCCAACGGCGGCATCGGTGCCAGGTCCTGCAGCCATCGGTGCGCGACCTCAAGTTGCGGCGGCGCAGCCGGCGCCCAGTTTTGCCCAACAGCCCGCAGTGGCGGTGAAACAACCGAGCCCACCGACGGCACCGGGCATCGCCGCGGCGGCGGTATCGTTGGCCGGCAACGACATGGAGCAAAAGCTGCAGGGACTCGGGCTCACGCCCGAGCAAGCTGCGGCAGTCTTGAGTCTTTCGCGCGAGGTCGTGGAGCGTGTGGTCTGGGAAGTCGTGCCAGATCTCGCCGAGACCTTGATCAAGGAAGAGATTCGTCGCCTCACCGCTAGCTGACGGGGCTCCCCACTCGCCACGCTCGGCCGGCCTGGCCTAAGCTTGGCGTTCACAGTCGAGGAGCCGATGCTGCGGCTCCAAGAGGGATGCTCATGCCCGAGCTAGACGCCGCGAGCGACCGCAACTTGCGATTCTACTTCTCCTTTCGCAGCCCCTACAGCTGGCTCGCGACACACCGGACGCAACTTGCGGCGCGGCGCACCGGACTTTCGGTCGAATACATCCCGGTGTTTCCGCCGCCTGATCTACCAAACGATCCGGCGAAGGCTCCGGCCAAACTTGCCTATATTTTCCTCGATGTGGCGCGGGTAGCGCGCGCGTACGGCCTCGCGCTGAAGCTGCCCGAGGTGCTCGACTGTGACTGGGTACGCCCGCACGCCGCATTCCTGTATGCGCTCGACCACGGGCACGACGCCGCATTCGCAGAGCGCGTCTACGAGGCGCGATTCACACGCGGTGAGAACGTCGGCGATGACGTCGTGATCGCTCGCTGCGCTCACGACGCCGGGCTCGATGAAGCGGCTGCGGTGGCGGCGCAGAACGACCCGAGGCTGCAAAAGCGCGTGCTGTTGGGCATGCTGCGCGGCGTCCAGGAAGATGGACTGTTCGGCGTACCGCTCCTGGTGTACCGAGGCGAGCGTTTTTGGGGCAATGATCGCGTGGACTGGTTGCTGCGGCGCATCGCTGAGCTGCGGGGCGACGCCGTGCCAGACCTGGTCAGCGCGCCGCTGAGCCCCGTGCACCATGCGCCTTGAGTGGTCGGACGGAATGCGTCATAGAGCCGGGCCTGCGAGGATTGCATGACCACCGAGTCGACCAAGCCCGAAGACAAGCCGAGCCCGCGCGCTGCTGACGCCGGTGACGCTGCCGATTTACCCAAGGCCTACGAGCCGCGCGAGACCGAAACGCGCTGGTACCGGTTCTGGGAAGAGAGCGGGTTCTTCACGGCGAGCGTCGCTCCCGATGACGCGCGTGCGCCCTACACGATCGCGATTCCACCGCCGAACGTCACGGGATCGCTGCACATGGGGCACGCGTGCAGAATCACTTTCGAAGACGTATTGGTGCGCTACCAGCGCATGAGCGGGCGCAATGCGCTGTGGATCCCCGGTACCGATCACGCAGGCATCGCAACCCAACTCGTCGTGGAGCGTCAGTTGGCGCGCGAAGGCAAGACGCGGCAAGAGTTGGGTCGCGCGGCGTTTCTGGAGCGTGTGTGGCAATGGAAACGCGAGTCCGGGGGGCGCATCTTGCAGCAGCAACGCGTGCTCGGCGCTTCCTGCGATTGGACACGCGAGCGCTTCACGATGGACGAGGGTCTGTCGCGCGCGGTGCGGCATGCATTCGTGACGCTCTACCGCGAGGGGCTGATTTACCGGGACACGCGCCTGGTGAACTGGGACGTACAGTCACAAACGGTACTCTCGGACCTCGAAGTCGAGAACGAGGAGAATGTGCAGGGCGAGCTGTTCGAGTTTGCCTATCCGGTCGAGGGTGGCGGCGAACTCGTCGTGGCGACCACGCGCCCGGAGACCATGCTCGGCGATACGGCGATCGCGGTGCATCCGGACGACGTGCGCTATCGACACCTGCACGGCAAGTACGCGCTGCACCCTTTCCTGTCGCGCAAGGTGCGCATCATCACCGACGCCGAAACCGTCGATCCCAAGTTCGGCACGGGTGCCGTGAAGATCACGCCTGCGCACGATTGGAACGATTTTGCGACCGGCAAACGACACGGCTTGGAGGAGATCAACGTTCTCAACAAAGACGGGACGCTCAACGAGAATGCGGGCAGCTTCGCGGGCCTCGACCGTTTCGCTGCGCGCAAGGCCGTCAAGCAGAAGCTCAAAGAGCTCGGGCTGAGTCGCGGCGAGCGTGCGCACACGCTGACCCTGCCGCGCTCGCAACGCTCGGGCACGGTGGTCGAACCGATCATCTCTACGCAATGGTTCATGCGCATGAAGCCGTTGGCCGAGCCCGCGATCGCCGCGGTCGAACAAGGCAAGACGCAGATCATTCCGCAGCATTGGGAGAAGACGTACTTTCATTGGATGCGCGAGATTCAGGACTGGTGCATCTCGCGCCAGCTGTGGTGGGGACACACCATTCCGGCCTGGTATTGCCAGGCGTGCGCTCAGACGCACGTGGCGATGGATGCGCCTGCGCGCTGCGAAGCGTGCGGCGGCACGCTCGAGCAAGATCAAGACGTGCTGGACACCTGGTTCAGCTCAGGGCTGTGGCCGTTCTCCACGCTGGGTTGGCCGGAGAAGACCCCGGAACTCGCGCGCTTCTATCCGACCGATGACATGGAGACGGGCTACGACATTTTGTTCTTCTGGGTGGCGCGCATGATGATGCTCGGTCTGCACTTCATGGGCGAGGTGCCCTTTCGGCGTGTGCTGCTATCCGGTCTAGTGACCGACGAGCGCGGCGACAAGATGTCCAAGGTCAAGGGCAACGTGATCGATCCGCTGGATGTGATCTCCGGCGCCACGCTCGATCAACTGCTGGCCAGCGCGCAGAAGAACGGCGCCAAAGACAGTGGCCTCGACTATCTGCGCAAGACGTATCCGGAGGGCTTCGCAGCGTATGGTGCGGACTCGTTGCGGTTTACCTTGCTCAGCTATTCGCCGCACACCACCAAGATCGCGCTCTCGATCAAGCGCATCGAAGGTTACCGCAACTTTGGCAACAAACTGTGGAATGCGGCGCGCTATGCGCTGATGAACTTGCGCGGTAGCGGAGCGCTGGCAACACAGCGGCGGCCGAGCGCAACCGAGTTTGCCAACGGTTGGATCTTGTCGCGCTTGGCGGTCGCGATCGAGGCAGCGCACAAGGGCATCGCGGAGTACCGGCTCGACGACGCGGCCAGCGGGCTCTACCACTTCGTGTGGCACGAGCTGTGCGACTGGTATCTGGAGTTGGCCAAGCCGCTGTTGGCGGCACCCGATCAACCGCTCGTCGAAGAAACGCGCAGCGTACTCGTGCACGTGCTCGAAACTGCGCTGCGACTCTTGCATCCGATGATGCCGTTCATTACCGAGGAGATCTGGCAGCGCGTCCCGAAAGCCGCGGCGGTTGCCGCGACGCCGAGCATCATGCTTGCGCCCTACCCACAGCTGGAGCGCGACGCACTGCGCGCGCCCGAAATCGAGCGTGAGATGGCCGTGCTGCAGGCAGTGATCGTGGCGGCGCGCGCGATCCGATCCGAGCGCGACATTCATCCGCGCCTGGCTTTGCCGCTCTCGCTGCGCAGCGACGATGCGTCGCTGCGCGCACTGCTCGTGCGCGAGCGCGGGGCGATCGGGAGTCTGTGCAACGCGCAGGTGACTGTCGAGGCGTTGGCAGGCGCCATCGCAGCGCAGAGCAGCGCGACGAGTGTCGTCGAAGGCGTCACGCTGGTGGTGCCGCTCGAAGGACTGATCGACGAAGCAAAGGAAAAAGAGCGCCTTGAGCGACAGCTACTGAAGCTCGATAAAGAGATCGCCGCGATCGACAAGAAACTCGCCAACGCCGGTTTCGTCGAGCGGGCACCGGCGGACGTCGTGCAAAAAGAGCGTGAACGGCGCGTGGAGCTCAGCAGCGCGCGCGAGCAGCTGGCTGCGGCTTCGAAGCGCGCGAACTAGGCGAGCCAGCTAAGTTCCCGTCCAGAAATCACCGATTCGGAGAGCGAACAGGAAGTTGCGAAGACGGGAAGACGAGAATTCATTGGTTTTCGCGGCTTCCCGCCTTCTCGACTTCCTGTGAATCTCGTCTGCCGATCGTTTCCGGATGAAACTACCTAGGGCCCGCGCTGTCACTCGGCGCGACTGGGCTGACGCGGCCGAGCCGCGCGGCTGATCATCTACTCTGCATGGCCCCGGGTTCCAGTGATGCTGGTGTGCTCGGTGTGTCCGTGGCGAGCTCGTCGCCCGCTGCAGCAGGCCGCAGCGAAGCGTCGGACTCGGATGTACCGCTCAGCTTGGCCAGCATGCGCGACGACCAGACGCGTACGTCGTCGAACAGCGAATAGGCGACCGGTGTTGCGAGCAGCGTGAGCAGCAGCGACAAGAGCTGGCCGCCCACGACGACACCCGCAGTGGCGCGGCTTTGACCGGCGCCGATCCCGCGTGAAAGCAGCAGCGGCACCATGCCTGCGACGAACGCTACGGTCGTCATCAGGATGGGCCGCAAACGATCGCGGTTGGCTTGCAGGATGGCTTCGGTACGCCCCAACCCACGTTCGCGCAGCTGATTGGTGTGATCGATCTGCAAGATGCCGTTCTTCTTGACGACGCCGAATAGCACGAGCACGCCGAGGGCCGAAAATAGATTCAGTGACTGACCGACCAGCAACAGAGACAGCAATGCGAACGGCAGCGTCAGTGGCAGCGAAAGTAGGATCGTGACCGGATGCAACCACGACTCGAACTGGGCTGCCAAGATCAGGAACATGAACACGAACGACAGTGCAAAGGCGATCAAGAAATTCTGCGCCGCGCGGCCAAGCTCGCGCGAACGCCCGAGTGGCATCGCAGTGTAGGCGGCGGGCATGTGCAGTTCCGTGATGATCTTCTCCAGCTCGCTCAACACTTGGCTCTCGCCGTAGCCCTGCACCACGTTGGCGAGCAGCGTGACCTGGCGCTTGCGATTGTAGCGATTGATCTGCGACGGGCCCTCTTCGTGCGTCAAGCTGACGACATCGAGCAGCGGCACTTGCCCGAGTTTGCTCGACGGCACGGCCAACAGCGACAAACCCGCTTCATTCGCCCGGAAGGCACGCTCGGCCCGTACGTGCACTTCGTACTGTTCGCCGTGCTCCTCGTACGCCGAGACTTCGGCGCCACCGACCAGCAAGCGCAACGAGGATGAAACGTCGGCGACGGTCACGCCGAGATCGCCCGCGCGAGAGCGCTGCATGTCGGCGACGATTTCCGGCTTACCCACGACCAACGTGCTGTCGACGTCGACTGCGCCCGGAGTCTTGCGCAGGCGTTCGAGTACGCGCGTCGTGTATTGCGTCAGCTGGTCGAGGTCGGGGCCACTCAAGACGTATTGCACGTTCGCCGTCGAGGAGCCGCCTCCCGAAATGGCGGGCACCTCGCCGACGCTGATGCGCAGTTCCTTGGCCTGATGCGCCACGACTCGATCGCGAATCCTGGCCATGATGTCGGCCTGGCTCTCTGCGCGCCGCGAGGGGTCGAGCAGCCGGACATAGATGGTGGCCAGATTCGGCGTGCGCTGATCGTTGTCGCCGATGGTCGCGAGCGTGAACGTCACGCCCGGCTGGTGGCGGATTTCTCGCGACATGCGCTCGGCGATGATGTCGGTCGCTTCCAGACTGGTGCCCTCTGGCGCGCGCACACTGACCAGCAGTTGGGCTTCGTCGTTGAGCGGCAAGAACGACTTGGGCACGGCTTTGAACAGCGGCACGCACGAGCCGAGCGTGGCGAACGCGGCGATGACCACGATGTAGCGCCGCACGATCACGAAACCCAGCAGCGCCGTGTACGCGCGTTCGATCGGGCGATAGAACACATCTACGATGCGCTCCAAGAGCGGTTTGCGCGCCCGGCCGTGCGCAGAAGCCGGCTTGAGCAGCCGCGCGGCCAGCATGGGTGTCAACGTGAAGCTGACCAACAACGAGACCGCGATCGAGCCGGCCATGGTGACGCCGAAGCTCTTCAGAAAGCGGCCCGGAATGCCGCCCATGAACGCGACCGGGGCGAACACGGCGATCAACGACAGCGTCGTCGCGAGCACGGCCATGCCGATCTCATGGGTGGCCGCGATCGCCGCGTCGTAGGGCTTTTGGCCCTTTTCTTCGACGAATCGAAAGATGTTCTCGAGCACGACGATGGCGTCGTCGATGACGATGCCGACCGCGAGCGCCAGCGCCAACAACGTGATGCTGTTGAGCGTAAAGCCCTGCCACCACATCAGCCCGAACGTCGAGATGATCGACGTGGGAATCGCCAAGGCCGAGATGAACGTTGCGCGCAAATTGCCCAGGAAGAACAGCACGACCAGCGCGGCCAAGAACGAGCCTTCGATCAGGTGCGATTTGACGGCGTCGACGCTGGTCTTGATGACCTGCGAGTTGTCGCGCACGACCTCGATCGTGTAGCCGGCTGGCAACAACTTGCGAACGCCCTCGAGGCGCTGTCGCACGGCATCGGCCACGGCCAAGGTGTTTTCTCCGGATTGCTTGCGGACGTTCAACACGACGGCAGCTACGCCATCGCGGCGCGCGACGGTCTCGGCCTCGGCCTCGCCGTCTTCGATGCGCGCGACGTCGTCGAGACGCACGATGCGTCCGGCTTGCTCGCGGATCACGATTTGGTCGAATTCGCCAACCGACCGCACGCGACCGCGAATGCGTAGCGTGAGCTGCTCGGGGCCGGTGTCGACCGAGCCGCCGGGAATCTGCGCGTTCTGTTGACGGATCGCGCGCTCCACCTCGGGTGCGGTGATGCCGAACGAACGCATGCGCACCGGGTCGAGCCAAATATTGATCTGACGCTTGCGACCGCCGAGAATCGTGACTTGACCGACGCCCTGCGCGTTCTCGATCTGGCGGCGCACCAGCTTGTCGGCCACCTCCGTGATGTCGCGGATCGGCTTGTCGGCCGCGAGCGAGAAATACAGGATCGGCGCGGCGTCTGGATCGATCTTCGTGACAGTGGGTAGCTCGATGTTTTCGGGTAGGTTGAGCAACACCGCGTTGACCCGATCGCGCACTTCTTGGGCCGCAACGTCGATGTCTTTGTCCAATAGGAACGTGATGAATACCTGCGAGACGCCTTCGCTCGAGGCCGAACGCAGCTCGTCGATGCTGCTGAGCGTCGAGACTGCTTCCTCGACCAAGTCGGTGACCTCCGACTCGACTTCATGTGGACCCGCCCCGGGAAAGCGGGTGGTGACGGTGATGGTCGGCAGATCGATCTTCGGAAAACGATCGACGCCCAGCTGCAAGTAACCCGCCACACCGATGACGCACAGCAAGAGCACGATCACGCTGGCGAAGACAGGACGCCGAACACAGATTGAGGCCAGCCACTGCATACGATGCTCCGATTAGTACGTGTCAGTGCGTGTCAGCGCGCAACGACGGCGCCGTCTTTCGCTTCCAACGTGAATGGCGAAACGACCGCCTCTCCAGAGACGACACCTTTGCGCACCTCCACCAGATGCGAGTCTTTGGTGCCGAGTTCGACGATGCGCTCTTCGAGCCGCCCTTGGCGCGACACGAACAAGCGCGCCAGCTCGCCGTC
>Ga0307511_10007226_pt1 | contig 11191 bp, 8 predicted proteins | sample 13_EM_MG_FD_200266 | JGI IMG/M metagenome (GOLD analysis project Ga0307511, IMG submission 200266) | Populus trichocarpa ectomycorrhiza microbial communities from riparian zone in the Pacific Northwest, United States - 13_EM | ecosystem: Host-associated > Plants > Roots > Unclassified | place...
TTCTTTTGGATGTTTGGATGCCGAGAAAGTTTAGGAAAGTGAATTAAAATTCTGGTTTTATGTGTTTCGATGAATAAAAATCAAGTATTTGGTGGAAGTTGATAGTTTGGTTTTTTTTTTTTTTTTATGATAATGATGGGAACAGGTGATTTATTCTGGTTTCAAATTTGTGTTCTTATAGGTTAAGGTTTTCACTGAGGAAAACTACCTTGCAAATTGGATTCAGGTTTGATTGTTTCCTTTTCATGTTTTGTGGCCTTGAGTTCTGTGTTATGTTATGGTTTAGGGGGCATTTGATAAGGTTTTTTTGGTAAAGCTTGAGTTTTTTGTATGTGTAGGCATTGTTTAATTCATTGCCACCAGAGGATTACAAGAATGGAGTGCTGGTCTTGGGAGGGGACGGTCGTTACTTCAATCGAGAAGCTTCACAGGTGATTGCTGTTCCTTAATCAACCTTTTACGTGTTTAATTCTGTGATTCCTTCTCTCATTATTGGAGTTGTTTGGATTTAAAATGCAGACAATCATCAAAATTGCTGCAGGGAATGGTGTTGGCAAAATCCTTGTCGGCAAGTAAGTACAGTGATTGATCCTTTTGTTGTCATATGGAGGAAATGCTAATGTGCAAAGGAAGATCGATGTAATAGATGAGTGCTGAATGCTAAGACTAATTGTTTGAGACTATTTCTTGCGAACTGTGATAGCTGCTTTTGACTGATAGAACCAAACATTGAGTTGATTAGAAATTGGTTTTTTAAGTTAATTTAACTCCAAAAACCCAGGAAGTTTAACTGAGAAACGTTGGCAGTCATTTGGGCAGTTTTAATAGTCAAAAGTAAGGTTTGGACATCAATAAAATTGATTTTTAAGTTTGCTAACTTCATTTTCTCCTCAGAAGTCTCTCTTTTATCAGACGGTTTGCTTGAGAATCATTCTGGAAAACTTTAAAGAATTGCATATTTTTCCATCTTGAGTTATTTATGTGTGATACCTTTTGGAATCTTGAATGCCAAAATCATTTTTATGCAATTTGGGTATGTTTTATGGTGCTAATGTTCCACCATTCCAGGGAAGGTATTATGTCCACGCCAGCTGTTTCTGCCGTGATCCGAAAGAGGAAGGCAAGGACATACTTCTCATCTATACTTTGAGCAAGATTCAGCAACTAATTTCAAATCTTTAATAAAATTGCCCCCTTTCCTGCTTAACCAAACAAATATTTCTGCAGGCCAACGGTGGATTTATAATGAGTGCAAGTCATAATCCTGGAGGGCCTGAATATGATTGGGGTATCAAGGTGAATTGTTAACGCTCACCTCATACTCCTGTTTAACTACAGTTTCATCTCAACAGTCAACTCTAAACCCGAGTCCTACCCTTTTTATAAGCTGTATAAAAACATGAAGCATGATGGGCTGATATGCATACTGCAGTTTGCTACCATACTACTGGCAGTTGTCAGTTCCTTTTCTTCTTGCATTTATCATACCTGTTGATGATTTAAACCATCCTGAAATGTTCTGATTTGCAATTTAGTACCTGGTTAAAAGATATTTTTTTTCCCATCACAAATTAGTGGGTAGTTGAATGAACCGACACTGTTGAGTTTCCTTCAAGTAAGCCAGTTGATGTGAATTCTTTTATTTTTTCTTTGCATTTACCAGTTTAATTACAGCAGTGGGCAACCTGCACCTGAATCCATCACTGACAAGATATATGGAAACACCCTTTCTGTAAGTATCTGGCTGTTTATGTATGAAAAAAAGTTTTTGTTTGTTTACTTGCAATTCTTTTTGTTCTGTCATTCTTCTTTCTTCAGTATGGTCATGTTCTTCTTGTTTTCATGTCCTCTTTGAAGAGTTAGACTGTAATCATGTTCTTCTAGTTTTCATGTCCTCTTTGAAGAATTAGACTGTAATCTTTGCATATTTGTACCCTTGTACACTAGTTTCTTATGCAATTGTTAAGAATGTTCTCTGCTGTGCTATATGATTCTATGTGAAGAGTAAATGCTATAGATGAAATATTTATTTTCTTCCTAAAGTAGACACTGACATTGGCAATTCTGAGCACTACCACTTGTGAGTGGTTTTTTCTTCGAGTGAGTGAAAAATCTGAATTTTTAAAGTTATAAACCTGTACCAATGCTCAACCTTTGTGAAGTTTTTGTGATTTCTTCTCTAGGTCAGTTAAGCTACATAAAACTGAAAGCACAAGCATGGCAGTAGGTTGGCTGGTGCAGGCTAGTTACTTTATAAGCATTTTTACTGTTCTTATTCATCTATTATTAACTTCTTACGTGGGTTAATATCCATCTTTTCTTGTTTGCTAAAAAATGCAATATACTTATAATCTCCATAAGTAAAGATTTTGGGTTGCCACTTGACATCATCTAACGGCCATAATTATTTGAATGGCTTGCTTGATTTTTTTTTGGAGAATTGCTTGCTTGATTATTTAACTTCCTATAATTTGGTAGTTCCTGCATGAATCTGAAATTTTGTAAATGCTGTGCAGATATCTGAGATTAAGACGGCGGACATTCCTGATGTCGACCTTTCTAGCCTCGGAGTCACAGAATATGGAAACTTCATTGTCGAAGTAGTAGACCCAGTTTCGGATTATTTGGAACTAATGGAGGTTAGAAACAAATTGTGCATATTTGGGTGACCATTCGTTTGGGTTGTGTCAGTAATTGTATGGATTATTTTGCAGAATGTATTTGATCTTGAGCTCATCAAAAGTCTCCTTTCACGGTCAGATTTCAGGTACATTGGTTCTCTGCCAAGTGAAATTAATAGTTTCGAACATGTTTGTTCATGCATATGATAAATGGAGAAGATTCTCTATTCCCTTTGGCTATCTTATGCTATTGATATTCCTCCAAGTGTTGACTTATGGATGGATTAATCTGCATTGAAATCCATATCTTATCTCAACTTGGCTCAACAAAGATTCCCCTGAACTGTTTGCAGTAGTCATCTATGTAAAAGCCTGTTCCCTAGACCACTATCTCTGTGGCTGTTTTCACAGATATCGTTTTTCTTTTCCTTCTAATATGAAAAGTTCATAGCTTGAATATTGTGTTTTCCATCTTAATCATATATACTTTATATCATTTATTTTTCCTGTACAGAAGCATGTCCAATTGTTTTGTGTTTCAGGTTTGTATTCGATGCCATGCATGCTGTTACTGGTGCTTACGCAAAACCCATCTTTGTGGACAAGCTTGGGGCCAGTCCGGTATTTTCTGGATGACACATTTTGAAAATAGTTTTCAACTATAGTATAATTTCTGTAACAGATGTTAGTTCGGCATGTAGGATTCAATTTCAAATGGGGTACCTCTGGAGGATTTTGGTCACGGCCATCCAGATCCTAATCTTACGTAAGATGGCTAATAACTTCTAGACCATATAGTGAATTGCAATTATTTGATAGCAATTCAACTGTATCTTTTACTCAAACAGATATGCCAAGGATTTGGTCAACATCATGTATGGTGAGAATGGACCAGATTTTGGAGCTGCAAGTGATGGTATGTCACATGACTTTTGAAGAAACATACCCCCCTCATTTTTCAAGTGTTTGATGTGTTATTAATTCCTTGAATGTATGCATTGATTCATTGGCAGGTTAGGCTGCACTGAGTAATTCCCTTTAGGTTTTGAGCTGAATTTTGCACTGAAAGTTTGGCGTTCCACTTTGTGGCATGGACTAAATAAAGTTTCAATTGCAATGGACTTTAGGTTGTGGCCATAGTTTTTATTGATTGACAAGATATGGAATGATGAGCTCAGTGGTTTTACCAACAAATAAACTTTACCCTTTTATCAGGCTAGAAGTATTGACCATGTAAATAATGAATATTTGAACTATCAAGAGCTATAAATTGAATTTAGTCTCAAACATTGATGGAAGATATAACTAAGTTTTTAATTCAAAGATGAATAGCTAATAGCATAAACTGAAATTGAATTTGGATCATTTTGGAGAAACACCCAATTACAGAGCCACAAGTGTGTTTTTAATTAATAAGTCCAACTGAATTACTCTAAGCTTGGTCTGTTATGCTTACGTATCAGGAGCACTTTGTCAGTAAATGTTGGTACCAATAGTGAAATTACTCTATTTAATCAATCTGCAACATGCGTTTAGATCTGGATTATATATATTGTATGCATTTGTTGTTTTCACACTTTTTCACTGATAGACGAGCCAATTTGAAATCAACCCTCAAGTTACATTGCTTAACACAATGGTACCATACACAACAAGATCGTTGAGTCTGAAATTTGTTGTTTCAGCAGTTTTCACTGCTGGATCCCTAGAAAAACCAGTCAAATAGGAAGGAAGAAATTTTGTAAAGTTTTGGAAGGGCTGGTGCAAATCTTGAATGAAGTGATTTGGGTGGCAAACCATCTCATATAGCATTTATGCCAAGCTTGGGAAACATAAAACCTGCGAAGGCCAACCTTGATAAGGATAGTTGAATTTAAATCAAGGTTTGATCTGCACTTTAGTTCACTGTAGGATGGATTTTGATTAAAATAAGCTAGGTTGATTTGACCAACCAATATTTGGTTTGCTTATTTTGCTGCTATATGCTAGAGCAAAAGAAGATTTATGTTAAAGCACTTTAAATCCTTAGAATGAATAGGAATACCATGATCTATAATTCCAGGGCATGAACTTTGTTTTAGTCCTTGAAGTTTTGATAAGAGTGTTTGACAAGAACAGGGGCAGTTAGATTGAAAAAGGTGAAATGAAAATTTAGGCTGCCAGATGTCTTTCTAAAACGCAATGTGGCGTATTGCTTGTATCAGTTGAATGAGTAATTGGTGTTTCTTATTGAATCATTTGGTTCTACTTTTAGCTCCGTATGATGACTAATCTTGATGTCATTAGTATCTCTTTTTCACAATTAGCTTCTCTTACCATTATCAGGAGATGGGGACAGAAACATGATCCTAGGTAGAGGGTTTTTTGTCACTCCTTCAGATTCGGTTGCTATCATTGCTGCCAATGCACAGGAAGCCATTCCATACTTTATGAGTGGCCCTAAGGTAGAAAATTCTGCAGGTTTTCCTCAACCTTTTGATGTCTAATGAAACGAAAAATAAATGTCTTCTTCCAATCTTCAGGGTTTAGCTCGTTCCATGCCGACAAGTGGTGCTCTAGATCGTGTGGCTGAAAAATTGAATCTTCCATTTTTTGAGGTTATGAAAATCCTGGACAAAACTCTTAGTTTCATTAAAGGGGGAAAAGATAGAAGGTAGAATAGGGTTTGGGTTGACAGAGATGCTTGTCTTCTGACAATCTTTTTTCTTGTGTTCAGGTCCCTACTGGTTGGAAATTTTTTGGGAATCTTATGGATGCTGGAAAACTGTCAATTTGTGGTGAAGAAAGTTTTGGAACTGGTTCTGATCACATTCGTGAGAAGGATGGCATATGGTAACTATCTGAGATGCATCCAATGAACCTCCCACATATACCAGAATTAAGGCTCTAACCTGCCTATTAGCGTTAACAAAAAACAGCCATATAGCGGTCCAATTGGTAGGGGTAGAAGGCCTGCCAAATAATTGTCCTCGCTTATTCCTTGTGAAAGAGTAGAGGGTCTGATGGAAGGAATAGATTGGCTGTTTTGCTGATGGAACTACAATCTAATTCAAGTGGTTTACAGCTTTAGAGCTGAATTAGAATTTTAATAGTTGTTTAACATTATCTTTGTCGTTTGAATGTCTTACTTTAAATTGATAGCTATTGACATAATCAAAACACAATATTTGTCTCATTGCATGTTTCAAATTTTCCAACACAAGTATATTGTTTGGATTTGCTGTCTATTGTTGTGATTATTGCAAAACCTCATCAGATTCATTTTATGACCTAAGTATTTTGTGAATGTTTGGTGAACCTGATTCAGTGTCGCATCTGTTCCATAAAGTTCTATTTCACTGAATCATGTTCACATTTTCAATGCAAATTTTTGGTTTCTAAGAGTCCCTTTTTAGGAATTTTTTGGCTTGGTTTAACACATCTCACTTCTGTTATGAAAGGCAGCCAAATCCCATATAGAATAACAAATCTATCCAATTGCAGGGCTGTTTTAGCTTGGCTTTCAATTATTGCTTACAGAAACAAAGACAAGAAACCAGGGGAGAAGTTAGTATCTGTTGCTGATGTTGCGAAAGAGCATTGGGAAACCTTTGGAAGAAATTTCTTTTCTAGATATGACTATGAAGTAAACATCAGAATTTTTTTTGTAGATGATAATATAGTTGATGCTTTGGATTTAGCTATGGGCTAAACTTCCTTTGTCTCGGTGGAGGTGGGTACTGGGTACAATTCTTTAATTTGTGTAAATTCTTTTTCAGGAATGTGAATCTGAAGGTGCCAACAAAATGATCCAGAATCTTAGAGATATAGTCTCTAAAAGCAAACCAGGTGATAAGTATGGTAAGTTCACATCTGATCTCCTCTTCATAATCACATTCTTCTATTTGACAATGTCTAAGCACTGTATTTACAATCTGCTTTATAGGAAATTACACCCTTCAGTTTGCTGATGACTTTACGTACACTGATCCTGTAAGTTAAACACTGCATGTTTATCATATTTGACTAGTATAATTTCACCAAGCATCTGTAGTTTAATATCACTGCCATGTTTAACTTATCTTCATGCGATCTTATAGGTGGATGGAAGTGTGGTATCAAAGCAAGGTGTCCGGTTTGTTTTCACCGATGGATCAAGGATTATATTCCGTTTATCTGTATGTTCAATTGATAATTTTTTCCTGCCAGAATTTGAAGCTACATAGGCTCCTGTTTTTCTTATAACTGGAATATCCACATCTGCAGGGAACTGGATCAGCAGGTGCAACTGTCAGAATCTACATCGAACAGTATGAACCAGATGTCTCTAAACATGAGATGGATGCCCAAGTAGCCCTAAAACCACTAATAGGTCAGTCACATTGTTTTTTTCTTCAAATAAAATGCAATTTCTTAGGTTTTACTTGCATATGTATTCTTGATATGTTTGGTTTGTTTTAGATCTGGCATTGTCTGTATCAAAGTTGAAAGACTTCACAGGAAGGGACAAGCCAACAGTCATCACATGAAGTTAACAGCAATTGCGAGTCTCACAAATCAAGTGGTATGCCAAGTTATGCTTAATGGCAGGTTGGGTTTTCCTTTCTTTTCTGGCTTTACTTGCCATGCAGATTCTTTCTGCTCAATTTTGGTTGTACTTTAGCTAGCATGGTATTATGGTTCAATAAATATTTCCATGTAAAGTAAGTAAAAACATATCTATGCAAATAAAATCTCTTGCATTCACTACATGCCCTTGTTAATCTTCATCTCCCCCTTGTTGACTTGAAGTCATTGTGGATGGATAACAGTAAAAATGATAAGACATAAATATTGGCTAGACGTTAAATTGAAACCTCATGTTGAACGTGGTTAAGGTAACCTTCTTATCTGACCCCATTAGAAGACACCTACTCAAGCTCTATACGAGTTTCCTGTTGCTCCTGCCGTTCTTTACTGGATGTTAAATCCTCCAAATTAATGTCCTCGTGTTCTCTGCTCTATCTCAGCTATACAAAGATCCCACCCTCCAATTGAAGCATGGTTTGGAGCTGTCTACCTGATTTTTCATATTTCATAGCTTTAGTTTAAGTAAATCGTCTAAAAACATTATTGGAATTTTAGACCTTTTTAGGATGGAAATAGGAAAATAAATAACAGGAAAAGAGAACAAATGGAAAGTAGCAGACTGAAAAGGTTGAATAGAGAGAGCATTTGAGAGTGAGTATATTGGTACGACCTTTGTCATTTCATTTAGTTTCATCCACTGTTCCATGACAACAAAATGCAATGGTGCATCCATGATAAGACAATTACAAGTCACTTGCAGATATTGCCTTGAATTTGTAAACCAATTTACCCATATCTGATACGCAATTCTCTTTCAATATTGCTATGTCCATATAATATTTTGGCCCAACAACTACCAACTAAGAAGATCTGTTAGTATTATGTATCATTTAGTGACCATTCTTCATGCATTAGATCTATGATAGAGCTTGTTGCATGGTCATGGCTATCCCTTCAAAAGACATGATCTGGTGGTGTGTTTATGACAAGCAAAGCAGCTCTTTTTGTTGTCAAGTTTGATCCTATTGGTGTGCTTTTAGCTGATCAGATCATGATGAAACATCCAATGCCAGGTCCCGACCGCCTTTTGTGGGAGCTGAGTGTACAACTAAAACAAGCATGACCACAATATAAGATATAATGGGAAAATAAATGTCTTTAATACTTCCATAGTCATCTTTAAAATGCAAGGTAACACTCTCCAGCAGCCCCAATTGACATAATGGCGCAGAAAGCACTCAGCATGAGAGAACATGTTGGGACACTATTTTTGTCCTTTTAAAGTTCAAATGTAGCATCAGCCACTTCTCTCTCGGAAACTTTTATACCCTTAGTTAGGATGTGACATTGTCTAACTGCATTCTCTTCTACAGAGAAAAACACTTCAAAGAGGGACCCTAGAGTGCTTTTTCAGTATGAGAGAACACTTGTGATGTAGGCTTTTCTTTCTACATCCCCTTTTACTTCAAGCTGGGGGCATCAGAATGTTAACCCTAAAATCCTTTGTTTCTATGATGTTTCCTGATAACCATCCAATAATGCGAATTTTCTGTTGTTTTGCATTTTAATTGAAGGAGGTTTTGTACTCGTAAATCCCAAAATTATAAGCCTAATTTTTTGTTATTTGCTCGTTAGTTTCCCCTTAAATGGACACATGAAATTCTATGTTAAGCCGGACCAGGTTCAATAGTGTTTCCTTTGGCAAAGAGAACATACTTTTACTATCATTGAATGGAGCCCGCCTTTTTCTTCAAAAATCCAAAACCAAAATCAATCTGGATTGTCTCTGCTCCCCATTTCTAATGTGATTTAAGTCCTCCACCAGACCCACCAAGAAATAATTGTACAGACAAGAGAAAAGTAAGCGAAACTTGTAGTGCATGATATTAGAGGATAGAACTGTGTTTGTCCTAACTGATACACACACTTAAGCTATAGTTGTTGTAATAGATCCAACCTTGTTGGGTCTATCAGTTTCATGGGATTTGCTCTTGAAGAGAACAAGCTCAATCTGCCCCACCTTTTATCTGCATGACATTGTGACAACTCCACCATCATGTTAGTTGCTTCTAGTGATGGACCTTGATGGCCCCTCTTTCTTTTCCACCTACTGTCCTCTGTCCTGTAGTGAACAATTTCAGGTTTGTGGAAAGTTCTCAACTTGTAGAGAGTTTTTTTTATCATCAAAATGTTAGTATAAACCAATGTTGAGAAAATGACATCCACATTTATCTCTAGGTATTGTCTTCAATCTTCATAACTATGCCATGCTGCCAGCACGACAACATATTGCAGTTGAAGATTTTCTTGCCAGGGGGTTTCGATCGACAATTTCAGCTTCAACATGTCATAACCCTTCCGAAATACCTTAGGAAACATCTACATAAAAATAATTACAAAAAAAAAAAAAAAAACACTTTCAATCGTCATGTCAAACGCAGTTATGAAACCATGTATATGCTCTTAAAGTTTGACTAAACCATGAAGAGGTGGATACTTTTCTATATAACCTTTGTTTTCCTTTGATTTGAAGAGTGATTATAAGTCTTCCCCACAAGTTATTGTTAATGAGACGTAAATCCTAAGGCTTCGTTTTGTGTGGTCGGACGAACTGTATAATTAAAGAAGTGTTTGATTAATCGAGACATTATTTCTCATGAATTCCATTGAATTAATGGAGATTTTGTGAAGAATACCATGATTTCAGGTTTGAAAATAGTTTGTACGTATTCCTTACAAGTTTCTACTATCATTCATATACCTCTACTCCATACCCTCTTTATGACTATCATTGGTTTCAGCATCATATACTAAAAGGAAGAGGCAAGAATTCTTGATGTATACTTGCTGTAATGCATCCCTTTTTCATGGTTTGTCCCAGTTGATAGCTACTTTTTTTTTTTTTACTGTTTCTATTGGAGAACTACTTCTATACATTTTAGGGCTGGAAATGGACCTACCTTGTTACACCTTAAATAGTAAATTCCTTAGTCTTCAGTCAAGACAATCAAGCACTCCTCCACTATCCAATATCATGCATCTTTTCGTACATCTTAGGCTATCCATTTCCCTGTAATTCTCCATTTCCTTATTTGTATTTGACTTTAGGGAACAACTATTTTACATTCATCCATATGCATACAAGTTTGACTTTATGGATTTTATTAAATCAAATCACACTCTCCATGATTTAATGCTTGATTAATTACATCTCAAGACCTATATATAATTCATATAGTTGGATCTTAATAGTATTGTCTTAAAATATCTAATCTAAAATGTTTGAACCTAGTGCTAGTGGAGACACTTAAAAGCAACACATATAAATAATTACTTTGAAAAAAATAATTTAAAACTTAGAAGCATGTTTGATTCATAGAAATTAAGATATGAGTCTCATAGCATATTAAGATGCTAATATTTAAATTAGTAGCTTATTTATTTTTTTCTTACACACACACACACTTATCTTTCATACCAATTTTGTTTGAAACAAAATATATTCAAGGAATTAATTGAAATGCTCTTAATCTATTTCACATTTAGGATTTGTTTGTTTTTGTGGTGCGGTGTTGTGCGGTTTGCTTTTTGTTCCAATTATAAATTTAAAAGTGTTTGGTTAATCAACACACATCATAATTTTGTATGGTTCCGTTTAAAACTCTATTTTAAAACATTGGTTAAAAAATATTTCTTAAACCTACTTCTTTATGTCTTGTTTGGAAGTGCGGTAGCGGTTGTTTTTAAAAGTGTTTTTTGCTCGGAAATACATTAAAATAATGTTTTTTTTACTTTTTTTTAAATATTTTTTATATTAGCACATCAAAATTATCTGAAAACACTAAAAAATATTATTTTGAAGAAAATAATAAAATAAAATAAAATAATTTTTTTAAAAAAAATACTTTTAAAACACAAAAATAAACAGCCTAAACTATCACCGCAAAAACTACAGCATTGCAGACACACATTTCAAATCCCTAACTTTTCAAAGTTTATTGGTCATTTAGTTGACCCACATT
>Ga0307511_10007227_pt1 | contig 11191 bp, 15 predicted proteins | sample 13_EM_MG_FD_200266 | JGI IMG/M metagenome (GOLD analysis project Ga0307511, IMG submission 200266) | Populus trichocarpa ectomycorrhiza microbial communities from riparian zone in the Pacific Northwest, United States - 13_EM | ecosystem: Host-associated > Plants > Roots > Unclassified | place...
GTACCTGGCCAACTTCCGCTGCTCCCTAGCCCCCCCTCATCATGGAGCGGTGCCCCGCCCTTCGCATTCGCATTTGAGTAAGTTTCCAAATGCCATGCTCCCCTTACGTCTTTCTAGAGCTACATAGCTGACAGTGCTCACTAGCATCGACGGCGTGCTCGTGCACGACAGAACTCCCTACCCCCCGGCTATCCCCACAATCCACCATCTCCGACGCAACTCTATTCCCTTCCTCCTGCTCACCAACGGTGGAGGAACAGCCGAGCAAGACCGTGCTATTAGCCTCTCTGGATCATTCTCGCTTCGGCTCTCTGAAACAAACATCATCCAATCACATACACCTTTCCGCCTGATTGCAGCCCAAGGAAAGCTCCCTCCCTCTTATGACCCCTATGTTCCCGGGGGGCGGGAACTCAAGAACTCCGTCCTCGTCGTCGGCGGTCCAGTGTTTGGTGTATGCCGCGGCGTTGCAGAGCAATATGGTTTTAAGAATGTGGTCACCCCAGAGGACATCATGGTGGAATGGGCACCACCTAAGGGAGTGGAACGAAGCAGTGTATGGCCATACCGTCCTGTCACCCCCAAAATGCGGAATACCTCAAAACCGCTCCCGCGCCTTCCAAGCGGCGAAGTAATGCCCATCGATGCAATCCTTGTCTTCAACGACCCAAGAGACTGGGGGATGAATATACAAATTCTACTGGATCTTATAATTCCTGGGTTGGGAGGGGTTGATGCAGCGGGGAACCCTCCGCCGGCACTCATATTCTCAAATCCTGATCTCCTGTTTGCATCAGCTCATCCCACTCCACGCTTAGGCCAAGGTGCATTCCGCGCCGCCCTAGAAGGTACCTATCGCCGGGTTGTGGAAGCTACTCGCCCAGACCTTGATCCGCAGATGAAGTATGCCTGCATGGGGAAGCCTTTCCAAGAGACCTATGAATACACCGAGTATCAGCTCATGAAGCAGCTAGTTGGGAAAGAGACAATCGGGGCTGACGGTCAATTGAAACGGGTGTATATGGTTGGCGACAACCCTCTTAGTGATATCCAAGGGGCAAATATGTTCAAGAGTCCAGGAGGGGTTGAGTGGGTGAGTGTGTTGGTGGAAAGTGGGGTGTATAAACCCGGGCAGTCATTCCCACCGGGAGGTGAGCCGAAGGTCGTGGTGAAGGATGTGTGGAATGGGGTTAAATGGGCGTTGGAGAGGGAGGGGTGGAAAGCGTGATGGGCTGCGATCTCAGGGTTGGCTGTGCCTACTATAACAGATACCCTTTTCTAGATTGTGATTATCACTAGGATGTGCTTCACCTGATTACCCATCAGACACTGTCAGATTTATAGTAATGTACATTATATTTTCCTATATTCCTTGCATGAGGATATGTGTCTCGCCAGATCAGAACCTCATACGGCTGAATACGCCTATATAAAACAGAATGAAATATCATAAACACCATGCAATCACCTTGATATCCAGGCACGAAAATAAAATATTACCCGCTTATATGCGGCCATCCCCACCAGCCTTCCCACCCCCCCACTCTCCTCGCCTCCACAATCTGCCATATGCCCCAAACCCCCACTATCACCCTTCCTACACCTACTAGACCCCACAGCACCCATTTCGCCTTCGGTACCCACCTCGACCAATCTCCGACCGGCTCTCTCCCCTGCCTCTCCAGTGCCTGCACCCCCAAAAATGCCAATACCGCAAGCACGTATACCCCCGTCACCACACCAATCACTGCCGGAATCTGCGGAGCCCCGTTCATAGTCCCAGCTTTATATATCCCCGCTGCGTAAATCACCAGCACCACCGGATACGCCAACCCCATGAGTACCAACGGAATCCAAAAATACTGATGAACACCCCTTCGCGCACCGCGCTTCGGAGGGACAGGTACTTCATGGACATAATCCTCCCGGCGCATTTCCACAATTATGTACCCCCCACTACCAGAGCCGCCCCATGCGGGACGGCGACAACCTACGATAGCTACTCGTTCGATGAGGAAGGCGATAAGGGCGTAGACGGTGTACATCTCGAGCAGGGAGATTGTGGCCTCGCCTCCCAGCGAATAGGCATGACTACGGAGAGCTAAAGCTGCTATGGCCCATATTAGCTGGGAAATGAGGAGGACGGTTGGCAGATCTGGTGGGAGGGCGATGTGGAGATTTATTAGACCGATGTATGTTGGCGAGCCAGGGGGCAGTAGGTTGAAGATGTTGATGTAGAGTGGGATATCAGTTGCGAGTAGGCGGCGGAGGTGCGTCGGGGGGTCCAGACTCCAGGTGATGCGTGGTTGTCGGTGTGATGGAGATTGAGCACGATTGGGATTGAGTAGAACAGCAGTGGCCTGGGTTCCTGACGTGAGGTTCCGATGTAGTGAGGGTCTCCGGACCGACTGCCCCCCGGAGTGGGCACTGGGGCGTTGGATGTTTGGAGGGTGGGGGGGCACTAGTGGGGGGTTGTCTAGTGGGAGGTTGAACTCGCTAACCGGGTATGGTGGGTTTATTCGAGGGCCTGATTGTGGGGAAACACCCGCCGGGGAGAGAAATGGTGAGAGGTGTTCTTGGGTGGGATAATGCCCTACATGCCGTGGGGGATACCCTTGCTGCTGCTCCTGCTGAGGAGATTGCCCACCCTGCGGTGCCACCGGCATTGGCGGCAGTTCATCCTCCATACTTGTCATCTCCTTCCTCACTGCTGACTTCTCCCCCTCTGCATCATCAAAGAACCTGAAGAATACCCTCCCACCTTGTACACTCATTAACCTCTGCAATGCACTTCCTTCGTCCCACCCATCCCCCAATTGACCTTTTTCTCCCAATTGTCTCTCAATCTCCCGCACGACCCACCGCCTTTCCCATTCTTCCCGCCCAACAAACCATACTATGCTCTCTGGGAAGAAGATTCGGAGAAGTACATGCCCCAATTTTGTGAGAGACCACCATGGCCGGAGGGCATAACGCATGTGTAGAGACTGGGCCGCAAAGAGGGCGATGGGGATGATATGGCTCAGGAGTGAAGTGGTTGTATTGTATGGGGTGCGGTGGGTGGCATTTTGGCCATTGGAATCCGAGTCGGACATCAAAATTGTGGTTTATACAAGGTCTTTTGGTTCAAATATAGGGTATATAAACTTTGAAAGTCACAATTGCTAACAATGGAAACTCATGCCCAAGTGCTAGGTATCAATTCTCCCAAGGGTATCAAATATGTAAGAATACATGTAGCAAGCTTGGAGGATGGGGATGGAGTCTCATCGCACAAGGCTCAGCCTTGATTTCTTCTTCCGCGAGGTATCTGCACGGGCCTACTTACGTGTTCGTTACGGCGCCCCATTTCCCCCACCGAGACTCAGATTTGTGGCAATTGGGCCGTCGTCGAATAGAGATCTTGTTTTTTTCAAGTTAGCTTGTATGGAGAACAGGATCAGCAGTGGTGCAGACTACAAGCTCCCTCCTCGTACTACGAACATGGAGTGGCTATGCAGGGAGTCCGTTTTTGTTGGACAGCGGCTAGGCGCCGACTGGACAGAACTGGACATTCGGAAAAGCACGAAGTCCGCTGATGTGAACCCAAGGCTCTCCAAGGGGCAGCTTGCGTGAAGGCGTCTGCCGATCCCATCCAAATCCACACACGCGCAGGAAGAGCACACTGTATGCGGGTTACGGGATGTTGCGTGACGACTGTAGCGGGAGGCCATCTCGTATCGTGATTGTTATCCAGAGCACTCGCATCGAGGTGACGGGGTTGATCATTGCGGGAGTGTGTTTCTTGGCTACAAAGGCTAAAGCGTTAACAGCAATTAAGAACTCGAAAGCATCCAAGCTCAGGGTTTGCACCAAAACAATTCCACTCTGTTACAGAACTCTCCCACTCTCTTGAAAGTTCCTACCGATATCGACAATCTTGAGGTAATGGCGGCAAGAAGTCACGACGGCCAGCTCCCGAGGGAAGTCATAGCATGTCTGAAAAATGCTCGATATGTACTCAGCCCCATGATTCTCGAGGCTTTGTGGGTGACATGATTTGCTTATCTCTCCCTCCTCACAGCTTCATCTGGCCACTTCGGATGGACTCTGGCCCCATGTATGCAAATTGCTATAAACCACAATCTCCAGATAGCCAGTATGGGCAGCTTTCTCACTCTTGATAGGTATCGCTAATGAACTACACCTATCTTCCGAACTCCCCGTACCCTCTTCCGCCCATCCCCGGCAGGCCAAGCTCAACCAGTGAAAATGGCCCATTGATCATCCTCACCACTCAAGCCTCCACCAAGAAGACGCTCAACCTCACTGCGAACCCTAGAGTCAGTCTCCTCGTCCATGACTGGGTCTCCCACCGTCCCAGCTCTACCTCTCTTGACCCCACATCTACTATCACCAATCCCACCATGGAAGAAGAACGTGCTGCCCAGGCCCAAACTGGGGCCATGCCGTCCAGCAGGCCAGAGCAGTCATCCTTAGCAGCCTTGCTCGCCAATCTCAACTCCGCTGAACTCTCATCAATATCCGCTACACTCAATGGCTATGCACACATAATCGCACATGGTACCGAAGCGGAGGAGTTTTACAAGAGGAAGCATTTAGAAAATAATCCAGAGGCTGAAAACAGGTGCTATCTTGTCGGCGAGGAGCTGAGGGTTGTGGTAGTGAGAATTGGCTGGGCTAGAGTATCTGATTATAGTGGTGGCGTAAAAGATTATGAATGCCTTGACCCAGGGAGTTCCGAATGCGGGGGTGGCTTCGGAGTGGACAGTGGAAACTTTGCTGCAGGGATTCTAAATGGAACCTAATGATTGACCAAATGATTCCTCTTGATTTTTTCTTTTTTTAATTCTTAATTCTCTCTTCAAATTGGGATGCTTCTCAAAAGGAACTTATTTGAAGTTTTTGCATGGGTTCTTGCGTTTTTTTGAATTGCAAAGGAGCCTCAGAATATCCCCAATGTTTAACACTGTTATTCTATTCTATATTCCCCGCGAACCTGTGAATTTCATACATGTGATGCCTTACCTTGGATGGATTCTTGAGAACAATTATATTGCGTGATACGGGTACCTGCAGCAGATGGGTCATATGGCCTTGCCTACAAAGGCAATCTTATGTGGAATGTTGAAGTGTGGAAAGGTAAGTGCCCCAAGGCACAATGATAGATTTGTTAACTAACCGAAAAGATAGGAACACTGTACTCCCAGAGGAATAAGTTGGATATACTCGGTGCAAATGTGCTTATAAATCCCAATCTCATTACATGACACAGGAAGCTCTGAAGCATGACCTGGGTTTGAAGTAATAATCCACCAACATACCCGAACTTTCATACAACGCCCATCAAGATATTGAAAAGAACAAGAAAAAACAAGCGCCCCCGATTTGACGCCATCACCAAGCCAGATTCCGACATTACAGCCATACCATCAGAAACCAAGAGCCAGTTCAACCAGGCCGAGGAGTTCAAAATAAGCCCAAGCAAAACCCAAACCTCCACCAAACCAGAGAAGCTTCTTCAAGAAACATAACAGCGTAAACCAATCAACCGTCATAAACTACCTTCCCATCCTCCCTTTCCCTTCCAAACGTCACCCCCATGTCCCTAGGGGATGACTACAGCATTCCCAACACAGCCGCAATTGCACCAGCAGCTGCAGCCAAACGAATTGATCCAGAAAAGGTAGTGGCAGAGCTACCTGAGTCTTTGGTAGGCGCCGATGGGGTAGGAGCAGTGGAGTTGTGCGAGCCAGTTGCAGTTGGCTCGACTACGGTGTTGTTGGAATAATTTGTGGTGAGCGGAACGTAACTAGGCTCCGGGGTGGTTGTTGGGCGACCAGTCACAGTGACAGTACCCACATATACCGTATTGGTGACTTCAACATCCGTAGTCATGGTTACAAAAACCACCTCATCATTCGCCGAGGCGAAGCTGATGTTAGCGATGAGGAAGAAGAGGATGGCGATGATGTTACGGAACTGCATTTTGATGCTCGTTTCTGCGACGAGTAGTATGCTGATTCGAAGGAGTGATATGTATGGCGATAAGGTTATCGACAAATCTCGCAGATCCACCGACGAAGGAGTGAAGACGCAAGTAATGAGGTCGTCGAATGAAAAGAGTGCGCTGAACACTAAAAGACTGTGTGACAACGAAGTGAGTTGTTTTGAATGAGTGCACTTGCAGCTGCTTGTCTGTAAGGAATGAACAATGGGCTGCTGCAGAGGAGCGCGACGGGAGTAAGGTTTTTAATGAGTGGACTGAGGGAAAATCCCCTGCGTGTGCGGGTGCTCGCAAAAGAAGGCGTGTGAGCGAAAGACAAGTCAGAGCTGCAGTTGGTAGGGAAGGAAAAAAAAGAGAAGGAAAAATCAGGACCACGATGTCGAGTAATATACGGCGGCCAGGGAATCTTGAATGAGGGGTGTGAGACAATAATCTCCCCCGGAAATTCGCTATGGTGGCAGGAAGTGAGGTACTGTACCTAAAGTCTGGGGGCCAGGGGAGTCCCAGGGTCCAATAGCACGAGAAACACAGCCTGCCCCCGATTATACGACCATTTCACGACGCTGTACCCCTCCTCAATTCGACTCTCTGCACCTGCGTTGTATACTCCTCCTGTAGTCTTAAGATAGGCGAAACGTTTCAACTTGCTGATCTTCGATGCTACTCCTGGCGAACATCGCAAAATATGGGAAACAGCCACGAGAGACCACACAAGCTGGCACCCGCGACTGCTTCAATTGTTACCATTGTTACCTAACCCCAATCACTACCTATCCCCGTTGCGCAGTTCACCCAGAAGGTACTAACTTCTCCACAGTTAAATGAGCACCTCTCATAACCTATACTCCTCCAAAGTCAGGCAGGCAAAAGAAGCCAACAAGAAGCGCAGCGTTGGGGAGTTGAACGGTCTAATGCAGCCAATTAGGCTACTAATGCAGGAACAATAATGACCCCAGCGAGCCAAGTTCAGGAACCGAAATTTGTGCCTGAAGGTAGGGCTCAGCCATAATTGAAAGACCCTTGCCCACAGTAAAAACGTGTGTGACAGTTCAACCGATGTTCATCTGAAGCAGAAGGTGCTGCCGGTACTACCACTTCGAAAGGCGCCGGCGAATGGATGTGACAGATACCAGTGGAAGACTATTAGGAGCTACTCCGTCAACGTCGTGGCAATTCGATCACCACTGTCCCTGTCGGCAAATCACAGAATGTATCCCAGCCAAGTCACTAATATACATACCCATGGGTACCTCTGCCGTGGGTACAGCGCATGAAACACCAGAACTGCTTGGCCAAAATCACCATTCTCTTCTGGGGATGATGATTGATTCAACAGCAGGATGTGCTCATTATTATATCATCGCACTCGATGCTGGGGAATGTAGACTCACAGGGCTATGTACTGTACACAGGTAGGTGACAATTGCTACTCTTGTTGCTTTCTTTCCTTTTGCGCATCTAGTGATTCAGCATGCACGCCACCAATCGCATTTCCCGGCACACAGAGTCAATCCTACTCTCGGTACCAATCTTCAACTAGACAACTTGATATGTGTCGTTCCTTCCGTATCACCAAGCACAGAGGTCTTGGCACCCCTGACAGTTGCCCATTATTTCTTTATCGCCATTTGATGCCGTCATGTGAAGAGTTTAATGAAACTTTGATAATAATAAAAAAGGTTTCAAAGGACTGTGCGCGGACCGTCCAATAGTCCCAGCCACCTGCTCTCAGATGGGAAGCTGAGGTTAATGCGCAAAGAAAATGTATTTGCGTTTCGCAACTTCTCCTTTTCACCAAGAGCTCGTTTATTACCACAAACATTTGCCGCTTTAAGCATCGTTCGTTTGGGGGGTGTAACTGTGCGGTATCTACCACAGTCTATAGACAAGTTGTCGTCACTTTTTGCACCAGCCATGTGGGTCCCCCAGCAGCTTTCAATTGTTTTATTGTTTGATTTCTTCAGGGTAACAACAATGGAAATCATATTTAAAGTGGCGCCACTTTTTGACATGTGTAGGTCCGTAGCGAATTGAACATCCCTGGCCTGTAAAATACATACCTACAGTTACGTAGGTGGAAGCACGTGCGCATTTTAGCGAAAAGCTTCATTTTTTTTTTAAAAAAAGATCGGCGGAGCAAATCTCCACCTCATGGAACTGAGTTACTTTCAACCATTTCCGGAGTTTAGAGCTGATTGATATTGGAAATTTAAGTACTCCTACTACCTACTTACATAGCTTGGTTACTTTGCCTAGTCATTTTTTATAACTCGTTGAGAACTATTTTTGTAATGTACGTTGAATATTCGACCAAAAAAAATTAAAAAATTTAAAAAAAAAAGAAATCCGCATGTCGCATCAAAGGTCTTGTGTTACTTTTTAAAGGCTGTCTTGTGCCAATTTAGTTTAAAGCTTAATATTTACCATAGTAAGGCTTTGCAGTAGAGTTTTTAGACCCTGTATCATTTAAGGGGCGTCTCCGCATTGCCATATATTTATATTTCACGATGTTCGTCAATTTATCTGCTCTGCAAGCTCTACGGATATGTATATGGCACCTGGCTCAGACTGGAGTAGTTCACCACGTCAAGTTATCATCAAATATTCATTTTCAAATAAAAATACACACATCGGGAATCACTCTAATGGCATTTAGAAAAAAACTCCGGTTTTCTTCAACCTTGTACCCTTGCTGCCAATGTGATGAATGAATGAAAAAAGCTTGGCAGGCTTCCTCCTCATCTATGAGGGTAACTCCTCAACTGTCTAAGGCCTCAACCTAACTGGGTCTCTCGGGAACGCGCTCGCCTTCCTAATATTACCCAATCCCAACCACAAAAACACCACTCTCTCCAACCCAATACCACCTCCCGCATGTGGGGGCGCACCAAATCTAAACGCATCAACATAATCCTTCAGCCCCGGTCCATCAGGGTCAACACTCATCTCCTTCATTCTCTGTGCCAAGAACTTTGAATCGTGAACTCTCTGTGCACCACTCAGAATCTCCTCGCCCCTCATAAAGAAGTCATAAGAGTTCGAGAGCTTGGGGTTCTCTGGGTCGGGCATAGTGTAGAACGGCCTGACACTCAAGGGGAACTTGTCAAGGATGTAGAAATCGTATCCGTATTTCTCCTTCACTAATCCACCAAGGATACGTTCATTCTCGGTAGACAAGTCCTCGTCATCAGGGAGGTCCCCCTTTCCGGGGATGGTGCGAAGGAGAGCGATACCCTCGGCGAAGGTGAGGCGAGGGACTTTGCCTGGCTCGGGGAAGATGAACTCTTCGACGGGGTACTGTTTCCTGACGGTGGCGATTTCATGGGCGAATTTAGTGTGGAGACCGTTGAATATGTAGAGGAAAAGTTCCTCGAGAACGTCAAGGACTTCGTGATAGTGCTCTTCAAAAGCCATTTCCAGATCAAGACCGGTGAACTGTTGAATTTGAGGTCAGCTCAGGGTAATGATTGCAATTGTTATGGGGGTTATACTTCAGTCATGTGCCTGTGGGTCTGGGAGTTTTCTGCTCTGAAGACTGGTGCAATCTCAAATACACGCTCCATGTCACCGGCAATGAGCATCTGCTTATACAACTGCGGGCTCTGGGCCAAATATGCATCCTGTTTAAAGTATGTAACTTTAAACACGTTTGCTCCACCCTCGCTAGCAGCTGCAATCAACTTTGGGGTATGTGTCTCAATGAATCCCTTGGAGAGTAAAAATTCCTTGAAAAGTGTACACACTCCAGATGAAATTCGGAAAATAGACTGGTTCGCAGCTGTTCGGAGGTCAATAAAACGGTTGTCAAGCTTCGTTGCTAGCTTCACTGTTGGAGCAGCAGCATTCTCCTCTTCCCCCTCCTTTAAGTCAGGGCGGGAAGCATCACTGAACTGAATTGGTAGCTGCGGCTCCGCCTCACCAATGATATGAACCTGCTTCACATGTATCTCGATATCGGTAATTGAAGCGGACTTGACCGGCTCAGACACCTTTGCAACCACACCCCTCACAAGGACAATACTCTCCACGTTAATTCCAGCCGCCCACTTCACCATTTGTTTGCTGATGCTTCCTTCGGCATTGGCCACTACCAATGCCTGGATCGAGTGCATCTGCTGTCTTAGTTCCATGAAGCACATCTTTGCACCCTGTGCTCTGGCATTCTGCATCCTCGCACGGAATAGGACCTCCTTCCCTGCGTCCTGGACGGATAGTTCGCCAATCTTGGCTCGCTTCTCTCCGGTACGCTGGGTAGACTGGACCATAGGAAGGGTGCCATAGTTCGCAGTGGCGTGGTCGACATTAGCGGCCTCACGCTCGGCTTTGGCGACGGCTTCCTCAGCAAGTCGCTTGGCTGCTCGCTCGGCCTTCTCCCTTTCTTTCGCAAGTTTTTTTAGAGCAGACTTGGATAGAGGTTTGCCATCTTCCCTATTCAAGATATTAGAAATGCTGTCAAGTGTTATTGGTGCAGTAATAGTACTTGATACGTATGCGTATAGTGCGGTTTTGGTGGGGCAAAGCGGGTTCAGAACAGTGGATTCAGACGTACCCTAGAATAACCTCCTCAGCTGGTTTCGGCTCTGCGAGGCCAGGGCCCCCGATAGGTAACTCGGAGGATGACATGGTTACGACTGAGTATCCAGGAGATGCAAAGGCGTTCAATTGGATGGTGATGGTTTATGAATGTCTGAAGGTCGAGTCACACTAATGACTCTTTCGTCTTATCGGCTGATGAGTAAGCATCTGCGGGAAGCTGAATCGCAACGCCAAATTGATTAAGACGACCAGCTACTTACACCCTCAACCAGATCAACCGCAAGACATGGGCCGAAACGAGGGTCCCGCAGATATCTTATGTATATGTAGGTACTAGTAATCATAATACAGCTTCTCGGTAATTACCACATATGTAGAATAATAGCAAGGAGAACATCGTCGTCCATTCCCATGTAAATTTAAAAGTAGACCAACTGGCAGCTTCCAGGTAAAATCCAGACCACGGCCATATTATAACCATCCAGCTGGTAGCCATCCCAACCAAGTGCCTATATGTCTATATACATTATCTGTCAACTTTCATCTTAATACTAGTCATTTTGACAAAGGAGGAAACAGTAAGTTTTAATAAAAGAGAATAGGAGAAAGAAAAGAAAAAAGAAAAAAAAAATTAAATTAATACCTTTA